>Ga0164290_1001581_pt1 | contig 29882 bp, 19 predicted proteins | sample Micstemetagenome_FD_108782 | JGI IMG/M metagenome (GOLD analysis project Ga0164290, IMG submission 108782) | Contaminated culture microbial community from soil near Moab, Utah, USA - Microcoleus steenstrupii SON62 (Illumina Assembly) | ecosystem: Environmental > Terrestrial > Soil > Soil crust...
ATCATTCTTTGCTCGCACCTGGGTCGTCCGAAAGGCAAGAAGGACGAGAAGTACAGCCTACGCCCCATATCCACCAGACTGTCGCAGCTACTGAGCGATGACGTCGGCTGCACCGCCAAATTCGTAGGCGACTGCGTTGGTCCTGAAGTTGAAAGCGCGATTTCTGAAATGAAACCCGGCGATGTTCTGTTGCTCGAAAACGTCCGCTTCTACGCTGAAGAAGAGAAGAATGACGCAGAGTTTTCGAAGAAGTTGGCTTCTCTGGCAGACATCTATGTCAGCGATGCGTTCGGCGCCGTCCACCGCGCACACGCCTCAACCGAAGGCGTTTCTAAGCATTTGAAACCCGCCCTGGCAGGTTTTCTCCTGGAGCGTGAAATCAAAATGCTCACCCAGGCACTCGATCCGACCCGCCCCGTCGCCACCATCATAGGTGGTGCTAAGGTTTCTTCCAAAATCGGCGTTCTGCAAAATCTTCTCGGTCGCTGCGACACCATTATTATCGGCGGCGCCATGGCTTTCACCTTCTTTAAAGCCCGTGGGCTGGAGGTTGGCAAATCCCTGGTAGAAGATGATAGGCTGGACTATTGCAGACAATTGGAAAAGGATGCCGAAGCCGAAGGAGTCAAGCTCATTTTGCCAGTGGACGTCGTTGTAGCTCCCAAATTCCCCGCCGAAGGCGACGTTCTTCCTGCGGAACCTCACGTCGTTTCGATCGATGCGATTCCATCTGATCAAATGGGATTGGATATTGGACCAAAGACTATCGCGCTTATTCACGAAGAACTGTCGAAGTGTAAAACCATTGTGTTCAACGGACCAATGGGCGTTTTTGAGCACGGCTACGAAGCCGGCACCTACCGACTGATTGATGAGTTGGTAAAGCTCACCCAGCAAGGCGTTGTCACCATTGTCGGTGGCGGCGACTCGGTCAGCGCCGTTCGTGCTCACGGTATCAACGAGAACCAATTCACACACGTTAGCACCGGCGGCGGTGCCTCGTTGGAGTTCCTAGAAGGCAAAGACTTGCCTGGAATCGCCTGCCTCGACGATGCGCCGAAGAGCGCCACACGCGAGTTGGACGCGATTAGGAAAAACTAGCAAGCCCCGGGCGAGCTGCAAAGCAACTAGCGACCATCAGCAAGGACCTAGCGATGCCAAAAAAACTTGACGGAAAGAAGACCGCTATTATTGCAAGTTTGTCTTTCTCGTTGACGTTGGTCTCACTTTCGGGTGCGGCCTCACTTGTTGGGATGCCGAGCGCTTTTGCGCAAACCTACACCGATTCCACAGGGCGTACCATCACGAAAGATGAGTATGACGCTGGGCAACTGGTAAACGAAGCCTCGCAACTTCTCAACCAGAACAAAAATGCCGAAGCGTTGTTCAGACTTGAGAGTGCCGTGCGGATTGCCCCCAACCTGCCAGATGCGCATTACAACTACGGTATAGCTCTTGCGAAGATGGGGCAGACTGACGAAGCAGTAAAGCAGTATCAAGAGGCAGCGCGCCTCAATCCGCAAATGCCATATGCGTGGATGAACTTAGGCGCAAGCTATCAGATGCTCGGAAAAATTGAAGAGGCTGTGCAGGCTTACACTGAGTTCGTCACTCGTTTTCCTTCAAATCCGGAAGCCGGAAAACTGAGGAATCTTATTCAAGGACTGAACAAAGAACTCGGTCGGCAAACCAATCTTCCTGCAGCTCGACCGAACCAGCCGCAGCAGCCTCCACAAGGGCAGCAAGTCCCTCAACAAGCGCAGCAAGCTCCGCAACAAGCGCAGCAAGCTCCGCAACAAGGCAATAATTTCCAGCCGATAAATCCTAATAACAATTTCCAACCGATTGGCGATGGCTCACAAGGATTCGCTGCTCCGCAGAAGCCCAGGACAGATTGGAGCAAAGGCTCACAGGGTGTTGGTTCAACGCCTTCGTCATCTCAACCTGGCTTAAGCGAGTGGCAAGGCAGCTCGAGCTCCGATTCCTCGAGTGGTGGGAATGCTGGCTCCACAGGCAGTGTAGGTTTGAGCGGCTGGCAGGGCTCAGACACCGGCTCGAGCGGAGGAAGTTCTGGCGGCTCACAGGGCAATTTTCAGCCCATCGGGAATACCGGAGGTTCACAAGGAAACTTTCAGCCAATCGGTAAACCCGGTGGCTCCCAAGGCGTTGGGTTCCAACCTCTAGGAAATGTCAAAACCCAGGGAAGCGGCTTCCAACCGATTGGTGGCGCAACCGCTCAGGGCAATTTCCAGCCGATTGGTAATGCCGGTACGCAGGGTAATTTTCAACCGATTGGAAACAAAGGTTCGCAGGGGAATTTCCAGCCAATCGGTAACAGCGGCTCGCAAGGAAACTTCCAGCCCATTGGCAATGCCGGCTCCCAGGGGACTGCCGATCCAACTCGTTTCGGTCCTCCGGATGAATCACCTCCGCAATCCTATCAGCAGCCACCCCAAGTGCAGCAGCCACCAGCAGCGGTGCAGCGCCCAAATCAACCGCCACCGACAAGACCAACCCAAGTTGCTTCTGGTGTGCCTCGTCAAAACCCGACTGCGGGTCAACCGGGAGGCGCCCGACCCGTTCAGGGCGGACCGCCACAGGGCACCGGTGTTAGTGGCAATGCTCCGTCAAATTATCTGAGTGATGTTGGTGGTGCGCGATTGGGTAGATGGCCTGCCAGTCGAATGCCATTGAAAGTCTGTATCATCCCGGCTGCAAACGTAAAGGGCTACCAGCCTGCGTTCGATCAATGTCTGATCAAATGCTTCCAGGATTGGGGTAATGCTTCTGGCGGAAAAATTTCCTTCAAGGGCGTCAGCGATCAAAAGACGGCGGACATCGTTTGCACTTGGACGAGTGATACCAGTAAGTTCATGAATTCGGCGGAAGCTGGAGAAACTACGGTATACGGCTCACAAGCCGGTATTCAGCATGCAACCATGTTGATACTCACTGTCCCTCATCCGATGTCGCCGACAATTCCACTCAGCGAAAACAGGCTGCGTTGGATTTGCCTCCACGAGATAGGGCATGCGCTCGGTCTAGGCGGTCACACGAAGAATCCGCAGGACATCATGTTCTTCACGACTCCAATGGCTGAAGTTTGGAAGGAACTGACTCCAAGAGACAGCAATACAATTCAGGCGCTGTATTCAAAGTAGCTGCGCAGGGATGCTACTGCGCTTGAATTGAAGCGCTCTGCTTTGTCGATTTGTTTGTACGTTTATCAAAGTTGGTTTCAATAAACCTGACGGGCATTGTAATTCGCCACGATAGGCTGTTTTTCAATCGCCAAATTTGATTTTCCAAGTATGTTTCATAGACTTCTTGATTTTTGAAATCATCCTTGTTAGCGGCGCACGGCCCCTCATTGTACTCTTCGGCGCTCAGACGTTTGTTTAGCTCTCGAAGATGCTTCGACATCCTCCAAGAGCGGCTATTGAGATAGTTCGAGAATTCTCTTTCCAGCTTGTGAATTCTATCCGAGCGGTCTTGCATGATTCGCTCATTTTGTTCGAAGAGGGCTGCGCTAAGCTGACCATTGGCTTGGGCATTGCGATTTCGCCATTTGTCATTGTGTACCTTGGCTAGAACGCGCAGAGCGAGTTCGAAATACTCCTCAGAAGGAACGGCGGCTATCAATTTTTTTGCCTCGTCTGAGAGACGGATGCCCTGAGAATCGATCAGTGGAGCATATTCCTTCACTGCAATTTCTGATTCAGAAAAAATCGCGTTCATCGACTTCTCGTAAAAATTTTCTTTCGCACCTTCCATTGATGCCAGCGCAGGTCCATAGAGTTTGCCAAATCTCAACAGCTCGACAGAGTCGAGAAGCAATTTCTTGTTCGCTTTTGTGGCGCTTGATTCGTGAATTCTGAAGGAGCAAAGTGGCGCTTCGATAAAGACATAACTGCCATGCATCAATATCCGCAGCCAGTATTCGAGATCGCCGAGATGCCGGAAAGTTTCATCAAAGCCTGTTCCTTTGCAGTCTGCACGAAACATGACGGCGGTTGGTTCTCCGATCTCGTTGCATACACTGCGCAAGCAGCGTTTTAATACTTCTGTTCCTTCGACTGGCGTAGTAGTTTGAAACTGTGCAACGCCTTTTGCATGAGCGGGTACTTCTCTTCCTTTGTCATCTATGACCCGCTTGTTCAGGCTGAGCAAGGCAATTGGCGGATGTTCTGCAAAGATTTCGATGGCGCGTGCTAGTGCCTCTGGATGGAGCAAATCATCCTGAGCAAAGGGTTTGATAAAGTCGCCGCAAGCAGCATTAATGCACCGGTTGTAATTTGCGAACAACCCTAGATTGCACTCGCTGCGAAGAACTTTGATGCGGCTGTCTCGCTTTGCATAATCTTCGATTATCTGGAGCGAACCGTCTCTCGAGCAGTCATCAGAAACGATTAGCTCAAAATTGGAGTAGGTTTGTGCCAAAACGCTATCAATTGCGTTCGGCAAATGCTTGGAACCGTTGAAAACCGGTAAGCAGATGGATACTAGGCTTTTGTCTACTGACATGGATTCCTTCGTGAAACTTGTAAAGGTTGAGCCCTGCCACGGGCCGAGCCTTTTAGCCAGCCTTTCACCAAAGTATAGAGATGAAAACCCTTAGCAACTAGTGCTTACATTTAAGCTAGTAACGCCATTATTTCGGCTGTTCGGCTCTTCATTCGAGCCCCGACGCTAGCCAGAGAGTGATTATCACGAACATATTGCGCGCCGGCCATACCGATGCGCGCAGCAAGTTGCCTATCGGATACAAGATTTCGCATATGGGCCGCTGCGGAATCAATATCCGCATCGGCCCACTTCTGCCCTTCGCTGAAGCGATACTCCCCTGGTTCGATGGGGATAAGCTTGTAGTCAACTAAGCAGCATGTATCAGGTAAGCAAAAATCGGTATTTCCGCTGTAATTGGTGGCGATGGTTGGCTTTTCAAGCAACATCGCTTCGGCGATTGTCATGCCGAAACCTTCTGCGCGATGGAGTGAGATATAGGCATCACAAACTGACTGCAGACCATACGTTTCTTCTTTTGAAAAATTTGCCTCGATTAGGAAGATTCGAGAATCGTTACTGGCCATTTCACGCAATAGGGCTCCGGCTGGCTCATTCGAAATGTTCTTGGTTTTTAGAACCAAACCGACAGGTTCACTCCCGTTAGGAAATGCAGCGCGAAATGATTCGATTGAGGCGAAAGGGTTTTTTCGCGACAATCCTGATGAACCATCAAACGTATAGAGAAAGAGGAAACGCCGCTCAGGCAGCCCGAATTGAAATCTCTGGAACTTTATTGCCGGCGCTTCACGAATGGCTAGCGGCATATATGTGACCGGCATTCTTAATTGCTTTTCCAAGCACGCGTACTGAAAGCGCGATTGGGCCCAAGCTTCGTCAAAGAAAAACTCGATTTGCTCTTTGTCAATCGGTGGAAGGGTCTCAAGCTCCCAGGCTCCGAAATAGATTTTGTAACTGTCAGTGTGCAGCGCGTCCCACGTGCGAGAAAGCTGCGGTATCAGCGAATATGGAGCACCTACGAACACTGTTGCTTTGTGATCTGCTGTGTTGCTAATGTTTGAATTCAAGCTATTGTCATTGTAGTTTTGTTCGGATTGAATATTCGCAAAACTGATTAGACTGGTTGGAATGTCAGCATTCAACGCAGCCATGGCGGTTGTGCGTGCGTGTTCTCCCAGACCAAAATCTCCAGACATTGCACCTAGAATGTTTAGTCCATTCAACTTATGTTCCGTTACCTTAAGACATTCAACGTGATTCCGGTCCTCAACGTTTGAGATGTTCATCGTAGGAACATCAGCAACGGATTTCGCGACTCCAAATTCTGCCGACACGCAATTCTTGAACCAATCAGCGTAATTCGCCTGTGCTTGCTTGTCGTCTTTCTCTGCCGGATAGTCAGGATTCGATTGCCACATTAGATGAGCAATTCTACTCATTGCTGGAAAGAGAGGAGATGGTCCATTTAAGTGTTCGCGATCAAATTGGCGCACCGCATATGATGCTAGATTTAACTGTTCAACTCCGGAAGACAACAACCAGTGCATATAGAGAGCCTGGCTATACAAGGTTTGGAGAGGAAACGCATTTTGCAGATCTTTCCGGGAACGCCAAATCCAATGCGCCAATTTGTTTATTGGGATCGCCAGATCAGGCGAACTAATGTCCGTGACTTCTGATGCTTCTCTTTGTACATCTCCGGATAAGGTCAGATGTTTATGTGATCTGAAAAAGGCTGCTCCAAATGTTGACAGAAGCTTGCAGTCGCTTTCATTGCTCAGATCTAGACTGCCATTCAGTGCTGGGCTGAGTAGCCATCGTATTACGTCAAGCTTGGTTAGTTTTGCACTTGCACATTCGACTAATTCTCCTTTATAGAGAACATCGAGCAAATTCAAGTCAATTTGAGGCATCCACTCCTGTGGAAATTGGTATTCGACTGGAGAATGTTCGTGCAACCAAACAAGAAAGGACGTTCGGTAAAATAGCGACGAAATGGGCATCAAATCGAGCAAATCCTGGCGACCGCAATACACGAAGTATGTGAGCCTGGTCAAGCAGATGCCGAGTTCAGTCGTATATTCCGGTAACTCCTCAAGAAGTCTTGAGATTTGCCAGTCTTTGGTAATCGTTGTGAGGTTTTCGGTCACGAATTCGAATGGGATATAATGAGGATTCGCATTTGGAGCAGCGATTTTATGAGCAATCGGAATTGCCTTTAGATCTGCTTTTTCAATTGCAAGCTATCTTTCGAGCACAGGACAGCAAGTTATGATTGCCGAATCTCTGATGAAATTGAGGCAATCCGGCTTATTCGACGAGCGGTATTATAACACTCAGCTCAAGACGCCACTTTCTGGTGATCAGGCGATTGAACACTACCTCCTTTTTGGTTTTGTCCAAAAGCTCAATCCTCATCCGCTTTTCATTGCCGATTATTATTTGGAAGTTTATCCGGATCTGGATGGCGCCTCTATACATCCGCTCATTCACTTCATCGAATTTGGTGCCAAAGAAAATCGCAGTCCTCATCCATTATTCGATTGCAACTTTTATCTAGAGCAGTTTAGACCGGGCGATCGGTCCTCGATAATTCCATTTTTCCATTACCTGAATCAAGGCTGGATGGAGGGGAAGAACCCTCATCCGATGTTTGATTCTGCTTTCTACATGCGGGAGAATCGCGAGCTGTTCGATGATGCTGATTTGAATCCTCTCGTGCATTACGCAACTGCGGGATATTCGATGGGTTGCAATCCTCATCCTTTTTTCGATTCGAAGTACTATTTTTCCAAGTTGCCGCATCCTAAGCCAGACGGTTTGCTGGCTAATCCTCTTGTTCATTTTGTTTTGAGTGGAGTACATGATGGTGTTTCCCCACATCCTAAAATTGCCTCAGAGAAAATTAGAGGACCACATTGTATAGAACCGCTGCTGTATGGACTTTCAACCATCGATCGGACTGACTTTGGCAATGCATTCGAGAATTCGGAAAGGCAGTATGTCATCCCGGAATTTTTACTGGAGCCGGCTGAAGATAATGTGGTCGAACTGCAGTTCTCTACTCCCACCCTCAAGAGCGTTGTTTCGCAGCTGTGCACGGCCAGTCAATTTGAAAGTGACGAGTACCTGAGCTGGTGCAAAAGGCTGAATAAAGAGCCGCAGAAATACAGAAAGTTATGGGAATTTGTTTTCATTTTGTCTGCGCTGGAGCAATCTGGGGTTCTCAAAAGTGGAAGCTCTGGTATCGGATTTGGTACCGGGCAAGAACCTTTGCCATCGTTTTTCGCCAGCCTTGAAATTGATGTTTTGGCCACTGATGCGCCGCCCGAAATTGCTGAAATCTGGACTGCTTCCATGCAATGCGCAGTTTCCGCAGAGATGCTTTTCGATGGAAATATAGTTGATCGTGAAAGATTTGACCGGCATGTGAAACATGCGCTTGTTGATATGAATTCAATTCCATCCGATTTGAGCGGTTACGATTTTTGTTGGTCCTCATGCGCTTTAGAACACCTGGGTTCGATTGAGAAGGGGCTGAATTTCATTGAAAACAGCTTAGATTGCGTAAAGCCAGGTGGTGTGATTGTTCATACAACAGAATTCAACCTCGACAGCAATGTGGATACTGTCGATAATCACGGGACTTGTCTTTTCCGAAGAAGAGACATAGAGAGCCTTTTGAGAAAATTGGCTTTGGCTGGCCATGAGGTTTTTCCACTAAACCTCTGCACGGGCGATGAGAAAGTCGATCAGTACATTGATGTTCCACCTTTCTCGCTCCCGCACTTGAAGCTCCTAATTTCAGGCTTCACGACAACATCGCTTGGACTGATAGTGCGTAAGTCGAAGTAGAGTTGTAAAATGCAACGACGCTGACCCTAAGACCAGATCAGAGTTTTACAAAAATGAAGCTCGCTAGCGTTTTCTCATCGAACAGCTGGAACAACCCAGACATAACGCTCTACCATGGAACCACCGCTCAGAGCGCAGATTCGATATTGGATCGAATAGTTGCTTCTGAGCTGAAGGACTCATCGGATTTTGGACGAGGATTCTACACGACCACTAATTTGGTGCAAGCACAGTCATTTGCATCTCGACGTGCCAGACACAGACAAAAAAATGCCGCAGTTGTAAAGTTTGTGGTAAGCAGAGACGAGCTTTCCAGGCTTGAGTCACTCTGGTTTGTGAGAGCGGCGAGTGATACCGAAGATTTCTGGAATTTGGTAAGAGCATGCGTTGAAGGAGGAGAAAGCAATCGTGGCGCAACTGGCTGGTATGACTTAGTGGTAGGACCCGTATCTGGAGGCTACAGAAATCGGAGAGTCTGGGAAAACTACGATCAGATCAGTTTTCATACGCCGAAAGCATTTCTAGTTCTGGATAATAGTAAGAAAGTGAGGTTGTGAAATTTGCTTAGTAAGAAGGAAAGAGAATCGAGAGCCCGATACTGGATGCAGGTGCGGTTGTGCCTGCTTGAGTTCCATTCCGTGACTGAAACTGAAGCGGATAAAACGCTCATGAAGTTTATGCGGGACTTTCCATTCGATTCAGAGGAGCCGGAGGTTGAAATCCTCTACCACACAACTCCTTTTAGCTTGGCATGCGAGATCACCGGCAAGAACTTGAGCCTTAAAGAGCGATCGCTTCGCTACAAGCAGATTTTGGATTCCACCGAAAGTAATGCTGCCATGACCGAAACTTTCTCTCGTACGGTAAAGAGTTCGCTTCTTGATGTTTTTAAGGAGAGCTTGGGCTTTAAACTCGTAGCTAAGCGACAAAGAACCGAATCTTCCTCAAAATCGAAGAGCAAAGGTGGAGCTGTATTGGAACCAGTCCCTAGCTATACCTCGAAGAAAGGTGGTACCAGGTCAAAGCCTGCAGGAGCTGCTGCCAAAGCTAAACCCAAAACTCGAACTCCTAAGAAAGCTCGTTAACTTTAGAGTTCATGAACCATGTTCACCTGCCAATTTTTTATTACTGTCAGATAGAAGCTTTTAATATTCGCCCGGAACGAACCTGAGGGTGTGCCGGTGCTGGCGAAATGCCGGAAATCTAGCAATGGTGAGGCTTTTGGGTGAAACGTCTCGGGGCTGAAAGCTGAGCCGGAAGAGCTCCCAGGCTGCCGTTTGACGAACCGGCCTCACCAGTTGGGCTTTTCCAGCATGGGAGACTTACGAAGCCGGGGGGATTTTCCCCAATTGGAAATGCCTGACCACCGCCGTAGAGTGATGGCACGAACAGCGAAGTTGCCGACACGATTTTTTGGAAAACAGGTGGGAATTATGTTTAAGAACTCATGCGACGAAGAAAAGCTCTGCCAAGTCCTCAAAGCCTACGTTGAAGAGTGGGGTCCGGAAAACGTAATCGTATCCGTTCCGCGCCACTGGTCTGAATACTCGACTAGCTCGCTTGGACGCGTCAGATTGGAATTCGCAACCCGCGACACAGTATCTATCCGCGTCGAGTACGACTTTGTCCGCTTGAACTACGACGTTCAACTGCAAGCCGCCTAATTCAAAAAACACCTTCTCCGCCGGTCAGGCAGACTATCGGACGAGAAACACCACACACGCATTGAAGACCGCCTCCCACCGGCGGTCTTTTTGTTTGCGGATCTAGCGTGGGGGCGCGTTGCACGCGCCCAAATTATGAGGTCGCATGCAATGCGACCCCACGAAAACCCGGGCGATGCATGGCATCGCCCCTACAATTTCACGGCTTTGATCAAAATTTTGTCGTCGGTGAACTCGACAATTTTTCCGTCTACAATTTTTGCTTGCAGATAATCTTTGGCTTCTTGTGTGCTATCAACGAAAGCCTGATGAATACGCTGTTTTTGTTCGTCTGATAAAGGAGAGCGTTCCAGCCATCTGGTGGCATCTCTGGTGTCTTTCTCGAGTTTGTAATCGACCAGGTTCAATCCGTTTTCTTCCAGAAGTTTTTTCCAGTCATCGACCGTAAACAAAGTTTTGAATGTGGAGTCGCGCAGGCGCCCAATCTTCATCAGAAAGTCACCGAGAGCGCGATTATCGGGCGATATAGCGTCGCCGATAATTACAGGGGCATTTTCCTTCAGAATGTTTGCAATCTGCCTGAGAGCCCGCGGAACGTCGTCAAAATGATGCATCGCCATACGGCATGTGGCACCGTCGAATTTGGATTCTCCGAACGACAGATTCTCCGCGTCCATAACCAATGCAGTCACGCTGGAGATGTTTTTCTCCCGCAGGATCTCGTTGCATTTGTCTATCGATTTCTCGGAAGAATCTATTGCAGTGACAACGCAGCCAACTTCTGCAAGGGCAATTGCAGTGTCGCCGTGATGAGTCGCCAGATCAAGCACGTGTGCACCAGGCGCCGGATTTAGAAAGTCTATAACTAATTGTGGTTCAAACATTGAAAGAAACCGGATAAGGAAAACATTGTTTTACCTCATCCGGCTCATTTTATGTGTTTATTTTGTGGATTGGAAACTTGTGTTTGGAATTAGACCTAAACAAGATTTGCATAATACTGAAGATCTTGGATGGATACTCCGCTGTTTTCGTCACCTCTTTCGTTGTTGGCGCCTTCCTGGAACTTAGAGTAATAAGCTCTCAGGTAGTTGAGCATGGCGCGGTCTTGCGGCGGCATATCGCGAGTCATCAGGGCTTGTGTAATCTCATTGCGATCAACGAATCTGTCGCCGTTGCGATTGATTACGTCAAGGTTTCTAGTGAGCAGATGCTTGGCTGCGGCTTGCATTTGTTCCGCTTGTCTCAGGTCGTTTCTGGACATACCGCTGTTTTCGTCGCCGCGTTCGTCGTTGACAAGCTCTTGAATCTTGCCTTCACGAGCAGCCATTCGGCTCAATGATGCCTTTTCTTTATCAGACAATTGTCGCTCATATACGCGCATGTAGGCTTGAATTTCTTCGCGACTGACTCTGTCATCGCCGCTTCTGTCGATGTTTTCCCAATGCTTTCTGAGAACATCCGGATCAGACAGTTCGCGCTCTGGTGCTGGATTAGCTGCCACTACTTCCGGTTTTGGCTCTTCGGTTGGAACTCTTGGTTCTTCGCGAGGCAGTTCTGCACGTGGGTTGGTAGGTTCCGGGCGCGGTTCTGCGCGGCGTTGCGGAGGCTGTGTTTCTGCGCGTCGCTCTGCCGGAGCGCTCAAGTCTTTGGGAATTTTGATCTCTTGTCCCGGTTGAATCGTGTGGCGACTCAAATTGGGGTTGAAGTTTACGACGGCATCGACAGCGCCAACTATTTCTTGATTGGTTGGAGCGCGCCCGCCATTGCGCTGGCGCAGTTCATCAGCACAGATCTTCCAGAGCGTTTCACCCTTCGAAACGGTGTGTGTGCGAGCCAGCGTTTCTTCCGGTTTTTCGGCGGCTGCAGGCTTTGTAGTTTCGAGCTTATCGAATTCCTTTTGACCTCTAGCGTTGAAAGAGCCCATCGATGAGAGAGCAGCATTCAAATCGTGACCGGTGTAACCGCTGTCTTCGTCGCCCAATTCATCATTGTTTGCTTCTTCCAAATGGCCGACTTTATTCTTCAAGTCTGCAAGAGCTCGTCTTTCTTGGGACGTTAAGTCTCCTCGAGCCTTTTCGTAGCCTGTGATTTCTTCAGTTGTGACATGTCCGTTGCCGTCGGCGTCCATGGCGGTGAAGTTTTCGACTGCAAAGGTTAGGTTGTTGATTTGCTCGTTTGCGTTCGACAGGTCCTTCTTGCTGATTCCTTGCGGAGCATTGGGTCCGTCATTGTGACCAGTTTCGACCGAAGCCGAATTGGATTGCAAGTTATTGAGCATCCGTTGCTCGTCGGCACTCAACTCGTTGTTCGCCATGAATTGACTGATTTCGTCGTTGTTGACGAAACCATCGCCATCACCGTCCATTTTTTCAAAATTCTTGTTGACATAATTCAGGGCTGGGCGCAGGTCGCCGCTGGTTTTGTCGCCCTCAACACCTTCACCGGTAGTGGAAGCTGTCGCGCCGGTCCTTGCTGCTGCCAAATCCTGCTTGGTGAACCCGTCATTCTCGTCAAGCCATTCATCATTGCTTGCTTCTTCGAGGTTAGACCTGTGGTCCTTAATAGAATATACGAGCTTTTTCTCCGCCTCACTCATCGTGCGTTCGTTGGCTTTGATATAGCCGTCGAGTTCGTAATCACTGACGTGTCCGTCGCCGTTTCCGTCCATGCGGTTGAAGTTCGCTTGCGCATAATTGACCGCTTCAATTGAAAGTGGAGGCAATTCAGCAGCCGTAGTGCTGGAGCTAGTGTTGCGTGCATCCATTACGACCCGGTTGCCGGCTTCATCAATTGTTGAACCAGAAGGAGCTTCAACTTGAGCGTTTGTGCGAGCCACTTCTGTTTCGCGCTGTGTTTCGAGGTTAGCCATCGGAGTGTCCTCTAATCAGGTAGTAACGTTGCGTTCCGGAGGAGACCGGGGGAGCCGGTCCCTTACATATACGTCCGGCGCGAGCGGAAGATGTTACCAAGGTGTTAACGCCTTGACCTTGTAGCTCTTTCGCCCACCGGCGCATGATTTGCGGACGCAATTAGAGGATTGAAGCTTATATCTAGTGCCAGAGCTTGCTCAGGCACAGCACGCCGAAGCCAATCACCACGACCCCTGAAATTCGGTTGATTGTGCGAATCGAATTCTTGCTTAGTGTTGCGCGTGCTTTTGAAACCAGTACGCAAAGGACGAGCCACCACAGAAGAGAGCCGAGGAAAACACCGAGCACAATAATGAGTGTGCTTTCTTTGGCGGCTTCCAATTCTTTTACTCCAACAGTGGCAAAAACCGCTATGAAAGACATGATGGTCATCGGGTTGAGAAACGTGAGGAAGAGGGTGCTGAGAAATGCGGAGAACAATCCCTTCTTTTCGTTTTCGGCCGCAGTTTGGGAACTGTCTCGTGGCGCTGAACGTACTGTGTCTATGCCGATCTTGAATAAGACCAGGGCGGCGCAAGTGTTCATCAACGTGGCGTGCGGACTGATGAGGGAAAGGGCCGAGGTCATGGAAACAGCGGCAATTAAGCCGTAACAGCCATCAGCGATTGCCGCTCCTAGCCCGGAGGCAAAACCTCGTGCAAAGCCATAATCCAATGTTCTCTTTATGCATATAATCCCGATCGGTCCAACAGGTGCGGCAATCGCCAGCCCAGCGAGAACCGCCATCAGAAAGTGTGCGACAAGCATTTGCGGCACAAAGGCATCGGCAGGATGCATGACAAAATCCTCCAAACAAATTTGAATATGTGGTTAGTGCTTGTTCATCCCTGTTTACGTGCGTGCCGGCAACCCGCTCTGAAAGCGCTTTCGAGTAAAGTGCACGAAAGCGAAAGCGAATGTTGCTGCGCAACACCAGGTGAAAAAGCTAAAAAGAGAAATGGAAACTAGATGCGGGGCGGGCCCGCATTATTTTGCGAATTATTCTGAAAACCGGCAAGACCGGCGGTCAAAGTAATACCCAATGGCAGCGCCAACAGCCATGCGACGCAGCTGAATGCGGCGCTGAAGAATTCACTGCTGATGATACTGGGTGTCATTTCGTTTGACTATTTGTGCACGAAAGGTAATCAGACTGTGGTCACAATACTTACTGATTATGCATGAGAACGAACGGAGGTCAAAACAAATCTGCTCATTTGCAGAGTTTGTAAACAGTTATCCAGCCATCGCCGGTGACAGACCTAAGACGCGCAAGCGTTGTGCGCTTTCGGCTTGAACGCTCGATAGTGCATCTTGCAAGTCAGAGCCGGTGCGGCGGCAGTACAAGATTGCCATCGTCGCTAATTCCCATTTGACCTTGCCGCTCTCGATCAGCGAAACGCAGCGAGCGGTATCTCGCATTAGTTGGGGCGTCAGAGTTTGAGATTGCACGAGAGCGGTCAAAACATCTGTCGCTTCACCACTGTAGAAGCCCGCTGCTGTGCTGACTTCGTCTTGAGTGACCGCACCAGATTGCATTAGCAGTGAAAGCATTTTCGCTTTCAGTTGCCCGAGTTCTTTCATCAAGTCTTCCAGTGGCAATTGCAGATTGTGCACTTGTCTGAGCAATTCGAAAGCTTGCTGGACACTGACCAGAGCGCTCTCAATCATTTGCTGGAGTTTGAGTGCGGCGCGCAGTACGAGCGCGGTAACCAATCCGCATTCGTGAAATACCTGTCCGATCGGTTTGCAAGTTTCCAAACCGACTTCTGCAGCATTGATGGCATCGAAATCGGCTATCAGTCCAGCACCTGTAAGCAGCGCGCCTAACTTCGGTCTTGTTTCTTCAGGCTGGTTTTCCATGCCAACGGACTTCAATGCCTCTTCCAAGGTCGACTTTTCAAAGGCAACAAGTCTCAGTGCGTCGGCTGCTGAATTCAGGAACAGCTGCTGATCTCTTACCATGCGCAGCAATTCGACTGCAGCTTCCAAGATTGGAACAGTGATGATTTGAGTGAGCAGCAAAACTCTGCCCAAAGTAAGACCGCAATCGCGCGCTTGATCCATCGCAACGGCCAGTTGAAACTCACTTACCAAATGCGCGGCTAAGAACAGCTCGCCAAGCAGGTTTGGGTTGACCACGGAAATTGCTTGCATGATTGTGCTTTCCAGCGCGGCCGGAAAAGGCAGGCAATTGTCGTAAGCAAATTTCAGCGCGTAAGCAGCCTGGTCGGGTGTCAGATTTCCTGATTCGACTTCTTTCACTGCTTCCATTGCTGCACGTAGATCCGCATCAGCAAGGAATCCACCATGCAAGAGCATGCGTCCCATCTCTTCTGCATCGCGGTCGCTCGACGAGTAGGTCTCGGAGACTACTTCCACGTCGACGATACCAGCTGTGGTGAGTACCTGCCCTAGCAGTGACGCTTGTTTTATTCTTTTATGATCGCTGTACATGATAAATCACCAAATCCGCGCTCAGGGTGGCACGCGACAGAATTCCGGAATGTCTCTCGACGATTCCTTTCAGTTCTATATTTGGAGTCTTAGCTGACCGATTTGAGCTGAATGCTTTTCTTTTTTTCTAAGCTGCAAAAGTGGCCATTGCGACGACTCTGGTCGGGGGTGACGCCATAAATGGTTGTCGCCAGTGGTAGTAATAGTTTGTAAAAACAGGATCGCGCGCCAAAACACCAAGGCTGCGGATTCCTAATATGCGCGCGGCTGAGACCGATGTCAAGCGTTTGGGCTTCGTAGAAATACTTAGAAGGACGTAATCTTCCTTGGGAGGCAAGCGTTTTCAGCTTCTCCGCCGGCCGGTGTGCTTAACACTTTTTGGCAAATGCTGAAGGACTGATAAGTACTTTTAGAGCGGCAATGGCTGTTTGTAGCAAACACGGCGTGAGCGGTGATCGAGCCAGACGAGAGTGTATTTCAGCTGTGGAAAATCAACTCTAAAGCTAAGTTTGTGCTGGCTGATTGAATTCGGCTCTACATGGAAGATGAATTCGGAATCTTCTTCCAACCCTGCCGTTAGTGGATGCTTATTGCCTTCACTGTCGAGCAAATAGCAATCAATGGCGTTGAGTGTCAAATCCGTGTTGTTGTCGATGGACACATCAATGACCTTGAAGTAGCAGCCGCCGCCCAAGTTATCCTTTTTGGTCTTCACCTTTTTGATGTCTATATCCAGACCTTCCAACGTGTAGGTTTTTGGTCTGACCTTAGGTTCGACGGCAGCCGGCATGAGCAAATCGCTGTCGATTGCCATATTCAAGTCGTCGCCCGGTTCGAGCACTGCCCGCGGTCCTTTCTCATAAGCCGCATAACCTCCGGCAATGAGCGCGCCGGCAGCGGCACCGACAGCTAGGTTCATACCTTTGGATTCAGCAGTCCCTTTCATTCCGCCGGTCAACTGGTATGCCACCAGTGTTCCGACAATGGCTCCGCCAGCCGCGTGCGAGAGAATACGACCGGTGCCCGCCAGTTTGGTTTTTGCAGTCGATTTCTTGAAGTTGTCTGCGTCGACTTTGAAAGCAAATCTTCTTCCGTCCGGAGTTTTCAGTGAGTCAAAAGATACTTCCAGCCAGCCTTTCCGGTAGAAGCGTCTGGGGTCGTGAATGCGGCTGACTTTTCCGTGGAAGATAGTGCCTTCCGGAATTACTTTGTGATCGTCAATGTAAATGTCTTCGGAAACCTTTGCGCAGATTTCGTCATTAAGTTGCGCCGGCAGGAGCTTTCCGTCCAGGTCTCTGTCGAGCAAACGCAGTCCGTTGGTAGGAACCTGAGTCAGCTTTAGTTTGAACGGCGTGCCCTTTGGCACTGTATAAGTCGCACTTCCTTTGAGCATTGTGCCGGGAGCAATATCGCTGCCACCACGGGCGGTGCTGCTGTCTCTTTCCTCTTGGGCCAAAACAGCAGGCGTGGAAATCAAAACAGAAAGAGCAGAAGCGCAAATCGAACCGGCGCAAAACGCTGCCAGTAGTTTTAGCTTGCTTGTTGGTCTCGATTGTTTGTTGGTTTGCAAATTCACTTGTAACTCCAAGTTGTTGCGATGGCACATTCTTAGGATTTTGACCTGGTCAGTATAGCCGGACGAGGCCTGAGCCAGATAGGTTGAGAAGTTTATCTTGGAAAGATAGGGCAAAACGCCGCTTATTTTGTCGCAGACGCTGATTCGGGCTTCTTGACAAATGGGGCGTACAGCCTAGACATTGTCGCCTTATCCCGTTTTGTCAAAACCGGCCAGACTGTGGATGTATCGACAGTGAAAAACATCACATCGTGATTGTTGTTTGAATGCCCTTGCAACCCGAGAACATGCCCAACTTCATGCAAGCAGGCTTTCTTCATATCGTCGTCGCTCAAATACCCGTCTTCCAAAAATGGCTTGGTGAGTATTTTTAGCGTGGCTCGCAGAATATTGTTGCCTTTGGCAATGATGCGCGCAGAGCCCCTTTCCCCCTGTGTGCCGGAGACGGTGACCTCTTGCGGGTTGCTTGTCCAACTGCAAAAAATGTCAGCCTGGGCTTGATTGGTCACTCGGGTCACGGAAACATTGCCTCCGGTAGCCTTACACCATTCATGAAAAGCTTCCATAAGAACGTCGTCGAAGCGTGCGAAATAGCCCATTACATCGGCGCCTGGTTCTATGTAAATGCGCAACGGCATGCGCTCTGAAGCCCAGCGGTAGATGCCTTCTTTGGAAATACTCGAATAGTAATCCGGTCCGTGCGGATCGGATTCTACTCTGCCCAGCGATTTCTTAAGCGCCTCAACTATGTCTGAAACTTGCTGTGCCTGCGCAGATTTTGGGTTTTCCTCAAGGTATTTTCCGTACCAGTTGATGGCATTTTCGTTATCGCCGACGCTCTGGTAGCAGCCGGCTAAATTGAGCGTGGCCTCGGGCATGGAAGAGCTAAGTTTTAGCGCGGTTTCGAATTCGCCGATTGCTTTGTTGATATTGCCTGAATTCTGGTATGCCAGACCCAAATTGCAGTGGATTCCGGCAGAGCGAGGCGCCAGGTAGGCGGCTTTCTCCAGGCATTCTCGGGCTTCGTATGCCCGATTTTTCCTCAGCAATTCCACTCCATCGGCGAACAACTGGCGCACGGTTTGCTCAGAATCCTTAACCGGCGCGTTTTTCATCAGCTCTGCGTCCGATTCGAGTTTCTCTTTGGCTATGGGAACCGGTACAGGAGTTGGTGACACCTCAGGCGGCTCGGGCGGTGTTTTTGCCGCCCCCTCTCGGTTGGGATTTTTGCCGGTCGAGACAGTCGGATGGCTGGCCACTCTGTGTTTGGAACGGGCGCTGGTGATTGTTTCCGCCCGCGCAACATCCGCCCAAGCGGCATGGGCGCCGAGCGTGAGCGAGAGCGCCGCTAGACTGGACGGTAAAAGCAGTTCTAAATAAGATTTTCCGGCTTTCAAAAGCACAAATTCCGACCTGAACACAAACAGTTTAGCGTCAGGCTTAACCTCATTGCACTTTCGCTATGTTATCTGCCGGATTTTATTTCAATAAAAGTGGTAAGAAACTCTTGAAGGGGTGTTTCTAGTTGCGCCCCGCTTTGGCGGTGATTACAAACCCGAGGATTTGCTTGTGCTAGAGGTGACTGAAGCAGTTACAACCCAACTCGCCCCTGCTGAACTGCAGGAGAACACCATGGTTCTCAAGTTTGGACCGGACCTTCTGGCGGAGTTGCAGGGTTTGCTGGATGGTAAGCATTTATTCGACGCCATCTTGATCGACGTTACCCAAACAGGTTTTCTCTTTACTGCAGAAGTGATCATCGAGGCGGCGCAGATTGCAAAAAACCTCCTGCAGATGCAGGGAGCCATGGTGTTTCTTAAACTCGACCAGGCTGTTGCCATCGTTCGAGACTCTTTGACTGGCATCTTGAGTCTGCACATTTTTGAAAGTCACGCCGAACTTTTCGATCATTCTCCCTCTCTGGCGCGTCATATTAAGCATGCATTGGGGCGCTCCAGCGAGCTTGTCGAAGAGAGCACCGATCTCTCGCAGCAAGTTTTGATGACAGCTGTTCCTGTTTTGACCACGCTTGGAATTAAGTTAAAAGCGGGTCTGGACGGAAGCAAGCGCAGAAATCTCGTTCTTTGTTCTGTCGATAGTTACTCGCAATTGAATGCTTTGTGTCACCGCCTGGTGGACCAAGATCGGCTGACCATGGAAGAGCTGATGGAAGAATTGCGGTCACTCGAACAAGCCAAAGCAATCTATCCGCTCTTTGCCAAAATTCCGTTCTTGGTCAACTGCTTCAAAAACAAAACGCCATTTGGCTTGAAAGACTACCTGATTGCATCCAAGTTGATGAGCCAGGAGCAAGTCGATGACTTGCTTGCAGAACAGCAAGCGCTTCCAGCCAGAGAAAGAATCAATTTGGGATCTCTGGCCGTCAAGAAAGGCTACATCAGTGGCAGGCAGCTTGCAATTGCAATACAGGACCAGTCTTTCTACGGGCAGAAAGCTGATTCGGAAGATGTGAAGAAAGTATTGAAACGCTCGTCAGATGACACTTCCGTGCAAGCGCTCGTCGGGCACTTGGGCAATACCGAAGCTTCTATTTTGCTGCAGAACATCGCGCAAAACCGCGACACTGGCGTGCTTTCGGTTGAGTATCGCGACTTGGCATTCAAAGCTCACTACGAACTTGGAAAAATCACACACGCCAAGGTCGGCAAGATTGAGGGAAACAAGGCGGTCATCGAATTTTGCTCGGCCTGGAAAGACGGCATCTTTGTGTTTATCAAACGCCAGCCGCCGCCGGATTTGGCCAAGGATTCCTGCAAGTTGACCAAAGTTGTGGACAAGCTCTTGCTTGATGCTGCGTTGGCTCGGGATCACGCCGATGTAGTTATAGCCAAGCTTCCCAAAGGATTGAATTCGGTACTGGAACAGTTGCCGGATGACAAAGATTTGCTCAAGGGACCGGTCGAAAATTTGATCGACCCCAAAGAAGAGCAGCCGATCACCAATCGCGAATTGGCGTATATGAATCGGGTATGGAAGGTCTGCGACGGACTTACTCCTTTGCATCAGCTTGTGCAAAATATTGGCGACTTGGTTTGTGCCGATGCGTGCCGAGCTGTCGATCTGCTTTTGCACTTCAACCTCATCAATGTGCCGGAGTCGGACGTCAACCAACCACTCAACAACTTCCAGACGCTGCTCAGAAAAATAACGGAGAAAATCGGCAAGGAGCGCAGTTCTGCATTCCTGCGTTTGGCATTGCGCGACACAATTGGCTATTCAGGTCGGGCTCGTATGTATGTGATGTCGTCGAGCGCCGAAGTCGGCATTGATATGGTCGCCGCCAAGGCCACTGGCACTTCGCTATCGACCGTAGTCAAGGACTTGGAAAATTGGCAGGTGAAGTACATCGAGTATGTCAGTCAGGAATTGGACAGCAATATCCTGCTCAGCATCATTCGTGAGATTCACCCGAATCCGTAGAGTTTGCTGACCCAGCACATGACGACTTGGCGCTAAGCTTGATTGAGAAGCAATAAAGCGCCTGAAAAGCGTAGAAAAAAGACTCTATCTGCTGTACAAAGATACTTCGTAACAGCCCGTTCGTCTTGTACGGAGAGTCCAGACATGCGCGTTTTGAAGAGGCATGGTTTTTGCCTTTCATTTTCACTTTCGATACTTGCAACCACCGGTGTAATGCCGTTTCTTTCTCAGCTTCCGGCATTGGCGGAAAACATTCCGGGCGAACGCGCCGGGCGAATGTTGACCCCACAGTTGCAGGCGCCTGCATTGCCCAGCCCATCGCTGAGAGTGAGGGTGGCGGTAGCGCAAAACACACGCACGCCCAAAGAAATTTTGACGAAACTGGCGAAAGATGAAAGCCTCACTGTCAGGCAGGCGGTAGCGCAAAACCCGTCTACTCCGCCTGAAGTAATTGATGAACTGGCTGGAACCGCCGATGAAGTTGTCTTCGAAGCGCTGCTGCGAAATTCGCGCATGCCGCAAGCCGCGACTCTGACAAAACTGACAAAAGCTGGTATTCCGAAAGTTTTGGAGACAATCGGCTCTAATCCGAAAACTCCTCCTGATGTGCTTCACGGGCTGGTCATGGGACCAGTACACACGGAGTTTCTCCTTCTTTCTCTGGCGCGCAATCCGAATGCGCCACCGGATGTGGTGATGAGACTTTGCAAAATAGGCGACCGACTGGTGCGTACTTTCCTTTCTCGCCAGCCCAGCATTTCCAAAGAAGCTATTACGATTCTGTCTCAGGATGGCGATCTTGGTGTGAGAGCTTTCGTTGCCATCAATTCCTCTGCACCACCCGAGGTGCTGGATGCACTTGCCAAAGACTCGAATTTCGTAGTCAGACAAGCGGTGGCTGGAAATGCAAATACGCCGGCTGCATCGCTTGAACTATTGAGCAAGGACGACAAGGCGGAAGTCAGAGCCGCAACAGCTCTGTGCCCCAGGTGTCCGACTGCCGTATTGACTGATCTTTCCAAAGACGCCGACGACAATGTGCGAATTGCAGTGGCTTCAAACAGAGCCACCCCGCAGAATGTTTTGGCCGAACTCGCCAAGGACAAACGCCCGGGCGTGCGTGCTGCCGTGGCTGTGAATCCCGGCATTGGCAAAGAGGCGCTGGATGTTTTGTGTGCTGATTCAACCATTGCTGTCTCGCAAGTTGTTGCTGCCAGACCGGACATTAGTCCTGAGTCTTTTGCGAAATTGGCCAAAGACAAGTCGCCGATGGTGCGCACTATTTTGGCAATGAATCCTCGCTTGCCTGCTGACCTGGCTGCTGAACTCGCCAAAGACGAAGTGCCCAGCGTCAGAGCTGCTGTTGCATCAAACTCAGCAATTTTGGCTGGATCTGAAGGAAAAATCCCCGCTGACTTAGAGCCGGTCTTTGCAAAACTTGGTCAAGATGCAGACGAGTTTGTTCGCCAATCTCTGGCAGGCAACGCCAACGCGCCCAAGCAAAGTCTGGCGTCTCTATCGCACGACCAGTGTGCTTCCGTCTTGCGCAGTTTGGCTTTGAATCCGCAAGTGCCGGACAACACACTGCTGGTGCTGGCGCAATCTCCTGAGCCTGCGGTTCGTCACGAACTTCTGAATCGCAGCAATGCCGGACGCGAGGTTTTGCTCAAACTGGCAGAAGATGCTGATGTTGAGCTCAAGCGCAGGCTGGCTGGCAATCCGCAAGTGCCGGAAGATGTGGTGGCAAAACTTGCCAAAGACAGCGATCCCTCGGTGCGAGCGGTGGCTGCTGCTGCCGCCAAAATGAGTAAAGAGTCGCTTTCCACGATGGTTTCAGACCAGAGCCGTTTTGTGCGCGCGAAGGTGGCAGCCAATCCGAATACTCAAGCCGCTGATTTGGAGAAACTGGCCAAAGATCAAGACGACCTGGTGCGGCAGTCGGTCGCCGGCAATCCGTCAGCAGGCGCCGGCCTGCTTACCGCACTGTCAGCCGACAAGCGTCCCGAGGTTCGAGAAGCTGTAGCTCTCAATCCATCGGCTACCACCGAAACAATCAAACTATTGAGCGAGGACAGCGAATGTTGGCTGGCTGCGCCTGATTCAAGATACAGATAAACACTCAACCACTAAACGGAATCAACTATATGAAGGAAGCAGTAATCGTCGACGCAGTGCGCACGCCAATTGGTAAGCACATTGGCGCTCTCAAAGATGTTCGGCCGGATGATCTGGCCGCGCACGTAATTCGTGAATTGATAAAGAGAAACGAAATTGATGCTTCTCAAATCGAGGACGTACTATTCGGTTGTGCCAATCAAGCCGGCGAGGACAACCGCAACGTTGCTCGCATGGCTGTTCTTCTTGCCGGTCTGCCGGTGGAAGTTGCAGGAGGAACGGTAAACCGACTGTGCGGCTCTGGGCTGATGGCCGTCAATGAAGCTTGTATGGCGATTCAATCGGGTCATGGCGATATCTATATTGCCGGCGGCGTCGAATCGATGACGCGGGCACCGTTCGTGATGGCAAAGCCTGATGCTTCTTTTCCCCGCGGCGATCAAAAGTTGGTTGATACGACGCTGGGATGGCGTTTCATCAATAAAAAACTTTCCGACATGCATCATCCTTATTCCATGGGTGAAACAGCCGAAAATGTTGCTGAGAAATATACCGTGTCGCGTGAAGATCAAGATGAATTTGCGCGCCAGAGTCAATCAAAATACGGTCAGGCAAAAGAGAAAGGCGCATTTAAGGATGAGATAGTGCCGGTACCGCTGCCCCTTAAGAAAGGCGCGACCGCACCTGACTTTTTCAGTGAGGATGAGCATCCGCGTCCGCAGACTTCAATTGATGACTTGAAGAAATTGAAGCCGGCGTTTCGCGACGGAGGCTCCGTAACTGCTGGCAATGCATCTGGTATCAATGACGGTGCGACGGCGGTTTTGATTATGTCTGCCGACAAAGCAAGAGAATTGAACCTAACGCCCCTTGCTCGCTATGTAACTTCTGCCGTTGCCGGAGTCGACCCAGCCATCATGGGCATCGGACCTGTACCGGCAGCGCGAAAAGCATTGAGTCGGGCCGGGTTGACTGTGAATGACATTGATTTGTTCGAACTAAATGAAGCTTTTGCTGCACAGTCTCTGGCGTGCATTCGCGAACTGGGACTCGACCCTGCTAAGGTCAACGTAAATGGCGGAGCAATTGCGCTTGGACATCCGCTTGGGTCCAGCGGCGCCCGAATTCTAACCACGCTCGTTCACGAGATGAAGAGACGCAAGTCGCGTTATGGTCTGGCGACCATGTGTATTGGTGTCGGCCAAGGAATCGCAACTATTGTCGAGCGCGTGTAGGGGTTTTCGCGTGCCGAGAAAAGTTGCCTGTACAACCCTAGAAATTGCCAGTCCGCGCCTTGAGGTTAAAAATTGCTAAGAAACCTCGAAAGAGCCCGGCAATCGCTGATTAGACGAAGGAAGACGGAGCGAAATGTGGCATTAATGAGTGAGGGGGTGCACCAGTTGGGCGGTGTGCCGGTAATGCTTAGGCCTCTCAGGTCGAAAGTCATCCAGGCGAAGGCAGGATAGATGGAATCTCAGCTCAAGCGTTTTACCTTCTTGCAGCTATCCGACGTGCATCTTGATTCACGTTTTCTCTCCGGACGGCTCGGGCTGTCGCACAGCCAGCGTTATGAGCGCAACAACGAGATGCTTCTTTCGCTTTATCGGGCTCTTGAAGAAGCCGCTAGAAGAAGGGTCGACGCGATTTTTATTCCCGGCGATTTGTTTGACGCCGATACGGTGACTGGTCCGACCATCAATTATCTGATCGAGTCTTTTTCACGCCTGGGCAATCTTCCTGTAGTGATTGCGCCGGGCAATCGCGACTACTATTCCTTCGCCTCGCCCTACAATCCCAGGGTTCTTCAAGCTAGAGGTCTGCCGCCCTGGCCCGACAATGTCATTGTTTTCGACAGCGATGAGTTCAAAACCATAAAGCATCCCCTGAGGGAAGACGTTTGTTTTATCGGTCGTGCATTTCAAAAGAATGAAGTTGAGAAGCGTCGCTTGCTCAACCGCCCGGTAGCTTTGCGCACTGGTGCTCCGCTCAATTTCTTTGTGCATCATGGTTTTCTCGAAGGATATGCCGGACCCGATGCTGAAATTGCCGATAAGTATTCAGCGCCTTTTTCTGTGGAAGAATTGGAATCACAAGCATTCACATATTCCGCACTAGGGCACTGCCACGAATTTGCCGAGGTTTATTCATCGCAAGGCAAGCTCATCGGCGCCTATGGCGGTTCATTTGTCGGACGCAGTTTTGAAGAGGCTGGTCCGCGTCTTGCCCTTTTCGGAACAGTAATCGTAGGACCCAGCCGGATACCCGAATGCACTGTAGAGCCCTATGAGTTCGACAACCGTCGCATTTATGTAGCGGGCGTCGATGTTTCCGGTCTTACTGAAGAAGTGATGGGCGAGGAAATTTCGCTGGCGATTCAGGAGCAAGGGGCGCGCCAGGGTGAGGATATCGTCTACCTGCATCTGGAAGGCAGTTATCCTCCTGAAGCGGATAAATCGTCTGTTATTGAACGTTTTCGCGACAATTTCTTCCATGTTCGTGTAGCCGATCACACGAGACCAGACTACCTCTCTGAGCGTTTTGATGAGCGGACTACGGAAGGTAAATTTATCGAAGCGATGCTTGAATACAAACGTCGCGTCGAGAAAGGTCGTGCTGAAGCCGGACTCTTAGACAGCAGTGTAGCACCGGATTCGGTGTCGGGTGGAACAGCTGAGGATGCGCTGTATTACGGATTGGATGCCCTCAGGAGACAAAAGGTAGACGTAAGAAATGTGGATTGAACGCATCGAGCTAGCCGGCTTCGGTAGCGTTGTCGGCGAGAAAATTGAATTTGCGAGCAACAAGTTGAATCTACTTGTTGAGGCAAACGAGTTTGGCAAATCCACTATGGCTACTGCTGTTTGGGCAGCGCTTTTCGACTTTCCGGATGGACATGTTGCCAATTCTCAGGGGGCGCACGGTGGACAAACTCGCGATTCAATGAGGCCTCGCGCCGGTGCAAATCTGCCTTTCAAAGTTTCGCTTTGGGCATCACTTGGTGACAGGCAGCTCAAAATCGAAAGAGATTTCGCCGCTAAAACCGTGCACGTTCACGAGCTGAAGCCTATGCAAAGGGACGTCACAAGCGAATTTCTCGGACCAAACGGTGAAGACGAAGTCGGATTTAGACTGACAGGAATGACACGCGAACTTTTCCGTAGCACTTGCTTTGTCGGTCAGCGCGAATTGGATGAGCACACCATTGGCGGTGCTGAAGATTTTGCTTCGGTGTTTCAAGGAATCGCCGATTCTTCCAGTACAAAGCATACTGCTACCGGCGCTATTCAGTGCCTCGATTCCGCTCTTACGCATTACCCTCATCGCGGCCAGCAACTGAAAATCGACCAGGTAATCCACGAACTTGAAGTTGAGCAAAAAGAACTCAAGGAAAAGCTGGCGGCGCTCGAGGTAGAACGCCAGAATTTGTTTGAAGGTCTATATAAGCTCAACCAGATGGGTGACGATGGAGGCTCCTCCGGGCCGACTGAAATAGAGGTTCCTCCGGAAACGGACTCCTCCACGCTAGCTCTGGTTGAAGAGCTGCGCGATCTGGACGCATCGCTTGCTCGTGCTAAGCAGCATGAAGCCAGAATTATTGAATTGCAAATGCAAATCGATAGCTTATCTACGGCTGATCCATCACTAGTGAATCTGGAGAATAGAGTTCGCGAGATGTGGACTAAACGTGACTCTTTGTACGCTGAGCACGAAAAGTTAAAAGCTAACCCGAACGGCGCCGAGGCTGAAGTTGATGCGTTGGAAGCCGCCTTCCAAAAGAAATGGCGTGGTTTGTCTGAATTTACAAGCCAGGACTCGCAAGCTCTTTCGTTGCTCGTGATGCGCTTGAGCGACTTGGGTCGAGATCTCAACAATCTCGCTTCGCAGAAGCAAGAGGAAGAGGCCCGCTTGACCAGCAGCTCAGTAGACCTACTAAAGTATGAATCCACAAAGACTGCTCTCTCGGCGCTTGATCCGAAGGATGCCGGCGATGTGCGTTCGTACCATGCATTAATGAACGCGGCGAAAGACCAGATTACCGATTGCGAACGCAATGTGGTCAAACATCGCGCTTCTATTTTGGAAATCGAGAAACAACGGCAAGAGATGCGCAGCAAGCACCTGATGATCGGTGGCGCTGCGGCAATTGGTTTTATTCTGTTTGCAATCGGCGCGGTCGTCACACGTGAAATGTTGCCGGCACTTCTGGCATTGGGTGTGATGGCACTTGCTTCTGGAGGCGCCGCAGCATTTTTCCTCATGCGCTGGGCGAAGCCTGAGTCGTTCCGAAAGAGGGACACTGAAAAGCTAGAAGCAGATCTTGAAAAAGCCACAACATTGGCTCAGCAATTGCACAGCAAAATCGGCTCGCTGGAAGTAAAACTCGAGTCTATTGCTAGAAAAGCAGGCGTGTCAGGCGCCGCACTTCTCGTTTCGATGATCGAAGAGAAGTCGGCCAGCGAGCCGAAGTTGAAGAATTTGGATACTGTGGCGACTGAGATTGCAGCTAAAGAAAGTCAGCGTGAACGCGCGTTAGACGAACTGGGAATGTTCTTCAAAAAGGCAAATATTCCTGCCGGAGAGATTTCGCTCGAGCGTGCCAAACGCTTGAGTGAAGATGTTGCCTCAGCAGTCGAGGAAGGGCGCTCGATTCAAACAGCGACTTGGCAGCAGCGGCAGATGTTGCAGCAGATCGGCACCATGCAAGGTGAGATAGAGGAGATCGAACTCAGCCTTTCCCTTGTATTCACCGAGAATGGCATCGAGGAGGTTACTCTCGACGATTGCTATCAGAGTTTTGAAAAGCGAATAGACGCACACTACGCTGCCAGAAACATTCACGCGCAAATCGAGCGCCTTACCGAAGATTGTCTCGGTGGGCAGGCTTTTCCGGATACGACCAGCTATGTTGCCCATCTGGAACAGCGCGGCAACGACCTGAAAATGCGTATCAGCACACAGTCATCTGTCAAGCTCACGACTTCGTCGCAAGGTGGAGATTCATCAGCTCGTAACGATTTGCTTGTGAAAGTCAGAGTCGCAGCGAAAGCTCTGGATGATAGCTATCTGCCGGTGCTCGATCAAATTGAAAACGTAGCCAGAGAACTGTCCAATGCGCGTCGCTCGAAGCTGTCCCTGGAGTTGGCGAGAAACACCCTGCGCAAGCTCTCTGGAGAAACATACGAGAACTGGTCGCACAAACTCAATTCAATTGCCGATGAGATGGTCGGCAAACTTAATCTGGAATTCGAGTCACTGCAATTTACTCCTGACTTGAACATATTGCTGAAACGTCGTGGTGATGCCGACATTATTGACTCTTCTAAGTTCAAAGAGCGTATGTCCGTTGGCACTCGCGAACAATTGCACTGGCTGGCTCGTGTTGTTGTTTCGCGTTTCCTCTCAAAGGAAACCCCCCTGCCTATCGTCCTTGATGAGCCTTTCAGCGAATCAGATGATGAGCGCTTCTTGCATATTATGCAGTTCGTTGTGGACGTTTTGACGCGTGACCATCAAGTGATCATCTTCAGTTGCCACCGTCAGCGCCACCAATGGTTGGCTGATCAATTGAGTGCCGAACAAAAAGAGCGCCTCATGTTCTGCAGCCGCGTGAAGGCCGTTCCTTTTTCGTAATCGTCACCTGTCCTCGGCAGCCGGACCGGTAATCCTATTACTGCAGTAGATGTCTGGCTTTAGCGTCTTTGTAGACGGCCTGTGCTTTGCTCTTCGCGGCCTTCAGCGCTGCAGGGCTCCAATCGGCATTACCGCCGTTCTTGGAAGCTTGCCAGGCAATGACGCTGTATGATGCCGTTTCAACGTCGGAACCGGAGGTGAATTCATCAAGAAGAAGCCGTTCTACGGAATCACGAGCATATGCTTCGTTTCTATTTCGCAAAGCTTCAATGTCACTGATTTGATCGTATTGAGGTTTGGACTCTCTTTCGATTTCTTCTCGTTCGATCGCTTCCAGCCTCTCTGAGTTGTTTCCAGCCATAAGGCGTTCGAGAGTCGGGTTGCTGTCGACAGCCTCATAGTCAACTAGAACTAATTTCCCTGATTTCAAGCTTTGTCCGTACTGGAAGCCGCCAGCTGTTCCTGGATCTCTCACCTCAACGTCAGCTTTGTCCAGCTTGGCTTTGAATGCAGGCCAAAGCGCCTCATCATAGTTTGGGGTCACCAGTTCTTGAACATAAGCGAGAACATCCTTGCCGTTGTTGTCGGTCAGCTCCCAATGTTTGCCGCCGAACAAGATCTTCGCGTCGAATGGTCGCTTGCCCCAGCTTTCGTTCCAACCACCTTCATAGTTTGCCGCCAACTTCAGCGCGCCACCTTCGGGTAAACCTTGCTGTGGTGGCAATTCCATAACGTAAGCATCATTGCCACGGTCAATAAATCGCGCAATTTTGAGCTTTCCGAGCTTCGTGCCCTGAAGTGCGGTGCCGAAGGACTGCTCTCCTGCATCCTTCAAGTGCTGCGAGACAGACTTCATTTTTGCGAGCATTTCCGGGGTCCACTCGCCTTCGAACCATTTCCTTTGTTCTGCTTCGGTGAAACCTTCGTCTTTGAATTCGAGTTTCTTATACTCGTATTCCGGTCCAATGCCAAGTTTCTTTGGATTGGGTTCTGTTCGACGAACTGTTTGTTCTTCGGGCGCGAAATTCAGGTGGTTTTTGCCTGTGCGCATGAAAATTGGTGAGTTCTCTGTAAATGCTTTTACACCGAGAACGGACTTGCCTGCCATAGTCGGATCCAGATGGCACGTTGCGATGAGATCGGCTAACTTACTTGATTCCGGAATAATTGGCTGGCCCGTCTTGTTGTGCTTAACAAGCAAACTTTGTTCGGGTCCATATTCTTGCATGCCAAAGACGCGCTTAATTCCTTTGCCTGCGCCTAAATGCTCGCGCACGATCAAATTGGCTTCACCTGTTTTGGAAAATGTTTCCAATGCTCGGCTGAGTGCACGTTCTCCACCCACTACTTTGAAGTCTTTTCCACCGCTCAAATCAGTGGTATTACCTGCGGTATCTTTATTTCTCTGGAATTCAAAATTCTTACGCCCACTCTCGAATTGTCCCTTCAAGCCATGAGCGGTGCCGAAGCCCAAACCGATAACGCCCATAGTGAAAGCGCTTTCCTTCATCTCTTTCCAGCTGGCGAATTTCGAGTCGGTTGTTGCCGACTGTCCAAAATTCGACAAGGAGTCGAATTTCAAATTATGGTGTGCCGAGCATGTTCAATAACTGGAGGTGAAAGTCCTCACACAACCTGATGACGGTGAAGTGTAGCGAAGCACAAGGGCGCAGCCGCGAGGCGAGGTCTGAAAGAAGTGCCTAGCAA
>Ga0164290_1001582_pt1 | contig 29862 bp, 36 predicted proteins | sample Micstemetagenome_FD_108782 | JGI IMG/M metagenome (GOLD analysis project Ga0164290, IMG submission 108782) | Contaminated culture microbial community from soil near Moab, Utah, USA - Microcoleus steenstrupii SON62 (Illumina Assembly) | ecosystem: Environmental > Terrestrial > Soil > Soil crust...
ACCAAGATGGACCCGGCGCGCGACATCACCGTCATCGAGAACACCCCGATCGACTATCTGGACTTCGCCAGCCCCGAGAGCGGCCTCGGCTCCAAGATCGGCCTCGACGCCACCGACAAATGGCCGCCCGAGACGAAGCGGGAGTGGGGTGAGGAAATCCGCATGGACGAGGCCGTCGTCGAGCGGGTGTCGGAGATTTGGGACACGCTCGGTTTGCCCGGCGACGGGACGCCGATCTGGAGATAGCAGCGGCGTCCTTCGCCCATTGTGTCGAAAAAGCGCTTTCCAAATGACAGAACTGTAATCTAGGGTCGGGACTTCGTTCCTCCCGCCGGGATCCTCCAATGAAGCTAGCGCTTGTCGCCCTGCTCGCCGCGGTCGTCGCGGCGCCGGTCGTTTACGTTCCCACCCCCTCCGACGCCCAGGTGCGCGTAGGCAGCGGCGCACGCCGCGACGCCCCGCGCCGCGCCCGGCCCGCGCCCCGGCTGAGCGAGGCCGAGGAGAACCGGATGTTCGCCGCCCAGGACGAGATTCTGGACATCGACGGCGAACTCGCCAGCATCCGTCAGGCGACCGAGGCGGCGGGCGCCGTCTCGCCCGAGCAGCAGGCCCGGATCGACGCTCTCGGCGCGCGTCGCTCGGCGGCGCAACAGATCGTCGACCGCCTTGAGGCCAAGCTGAACCGATAGGCCCCGGTCCGGTCGCCCCCGATTGTGGGGTGACGCGGCGTCGATCCGCCCATAGGCTCGCCGAACAAGGTCGGGGGAGCCGCGTGAGCGCGTTCGAATTCTTTTTCAGCTTCTACGGCCTGCTGCTCGGCCTTTCGGTGGCTGAGGTGGCCGGCGGATTCGCGCGGGTCCTGCATGAGCGTCAGCGCATCCGGTTCGGCTGGCTGACCCCCCTGCTGGCCGTGTTCGTCGCGCTGGACATCGCCACGTTCTGGAACCAGGCTTGGGTGATCTTCCGGGGCGCCCCGTTCAACCTTGCCCTGTTGATCGTCGGGCTGGTCATCGCGGCCACCTTTTATGTCGCCGCCAGCGTCACCTTCCCCCGGGTGTCGGCCGAGGGGGTCGATGCGCGGATCGATCTGGACGACCATTTCTGGGCCAACCGGCGGCTGATCTTCTCCTGCATCATGACCGCCAATGTGATCGTCGGGCTGAGCCTGCTGTTGCTGGGCTCGATCAATGATGGATTCGCGCCGCTCGCTTCGCGGCCGATCCTCTGGATCGGCTTCGCCGTCTTCGTCATCAGCACCGCCACCGCCGCCTTCGCTCCCTGGCGCCGGGTGGTGATCGCCGCCTTGCTCGTGGTGACCGGCTACACTCTCTGGAACGTCAGCAAGTCCGCCATGGCCCTGGTCGCCGCGGGCGGGTGGTCGCCGGTGACAGGAGGCGGCGGATGAACGCCTTCGAATTCTTCTTCAGCTTCTACGGCCTGCTTCTCGGCCTGTCGGTCGCCGTGATAGCTACGGGCGCCGCCACCGCGATCCAGCACCGCAGGAAGATTCGCATCGGCTGGCTGACGCCGCTGCTGGCGCTGTTCATCGGGCTCGATATCGCCAGCTTCTGGGACTCCGCCTGGGTCAATTTCCGCGATCTGCCTTTCAGCTACGGCATGCTCGTCATCGGGCTTGCCATCACCCTGGTCTATTTCATCGCCGCCTCGCTCGTCTTCCCGCATCAGATCGAGGACGGGGCGTCGCTGGACGACCATTTCTGGGCCAACAAGGGCGTCGTCCTGATGCTCACCGTGGTGGCCAACGCCCTGGTGGTGGTGGCGGCGATCGTCGTGAATATCGGCAAGCCCGGCGGAATGGTGATGGTCTACAGCTATCTCGGGACCCTGGCCTTCTATATGGCGCTGGTCATTCCTGCGGCGGTTGCCCGAAAGCCCCGGCTGTTCGCGACCATGCTTTGCCTGCATATGGCGGTCTACCTGTTGCTGGCGGTGGCCTCCGTGATCTCGCCAGGCTCCATGGCGGCCGGACAACCGGCCTCGGCGCCGGGCGTCGCCGCAGTGGAATAGGCGCCGCCTTTCGAACGCTTGAAACCCGACGACGAATGGCCGAGGAACGCTGATGCGCTCCGCCCTGATCTTCGCCGCGTTCGCCACGCTGGTATCGAGTCCCGCCATGTCCCAGTCCGCGCCCCCGTCCGTGCCCAACAGCGCCCCCTGGGACCAGCCCTTCCTGCCGCCCGCGCCCGAATGGGACGGCGCCAGCCGCGCCCTGCTGCGCGACGCGTCAGACCCTTGGGTCACGGCCTTCGAGGCCGACGCCGAGCATGACGAAAGCCCGAACTACGCCGACACCCGCGCGTGGTTCGACCGGCTGGACGCCGCCTCCGACCTGATCCGCATCGAACAGTTCGGCGTCTCGCCCGAGGGCCGGCCCATCTACGCCGTCATCGCCTCAAGGGACGGCGCAGCCTTCGATCCCTCCAAACCCGTCCTGCTGGCCCAGGCCGGCATTCATCCCGGTGAGATCGACGGCAAGGACGCGGGCATGATGCTGCTCCGCGACATCGCCTTCCATGGCAAGGCGGACCTGCTGGACCGGGTCAACCTGATCCTGATCCCCATCCTGTCGGTCGACGGCCATGAGCGGGCCTCGGCCTACAGCCGCCCCAACCAGCGCGGCCCCCGCATCCAGGGCTGGCGCAACACGGCGACCAACCAGAACCTCAACCGGGACTATCTCAAGCTGGACCAGCCGGAGATGCGGGCCGTGCGCGGCCTGATCCTGAAGTACCGGCCCGACCTCTATGTCGACATCCACGTCACCGACGGCATGGATTACCAGTACGACGTCACCTACGGCTTCAATGGCGAGAACGGGGCCTTCTCCCGCTCGCCGGCCACGTCGCAATGGCTCAACGACGTGTTCAAGCCCGCGATCAACACCGGCCTGGAGGCGCAGGGGCACATCCCCGGTGAACTGGTCTTCGGCGTCGGCGACGACCCGCGCGCAGGTCTGTCGGACGGGGGACTGGGCGAGCGGTTCTCCAACGGCTGGGGAACTGCGGCGCACGTGCCCACGATCCTGATCGAGAACCATAGCCTGAAGCCCTACGAACAGCGGGTGCTGGGGACCTATGTCTTCCTTGAGGACGCGATGCGCCTTCTGGCTCGCGACGGCCGCACCCTTAGGGCGGCGATCACGGCGGACAGCGCCCTGCGCCCCGCCGAAATCCCCGCCAATTTCGCGCCGGATCCGACCCCGGCCTACACCCGCTCCTTCAAGGGCATCCGCTACGAAATGTACGACAGCCCGGCGTCCGGCCGGCAGGAGATCCGCTGGCTGGGCGTGGCCGATCCCGAGCCCTGGGCCCTGCCCTTCTACGGCTCGCGCCCGACCCTGACCTTGCAGCGTCCCGAAGCCTACTGGGTCCCGTCCTACCGCACCGACATCATCGAACGCCTGCGTCTCCATGGCGTCCGGATGGAGGCTCTGGACGCACCACGCACGGTGAACCTCGACATGCTGCGTCTCGACGATCCGAAGCTGGCGACACGGGCCAATGAGGGCCGCGTCGCCGTCACCGTCGCCGGGGTGACGCCCGAGCGCCGCGACTGGACTTTCCCCGCCGGCTCCGTGCGAGTGCCGACCGACCAGCCGCTTGGAGACATCGTCGTCCTGCTGCTTGAGCCGCAGTCGAACGAGAGCTTCTTCGCCTGGGGCTTCTTCCCCGAGGTGCTCAGCCGTGTCGAATATATCGAGGGCTACGCCATCGCTCCCCTGGCCGAGGCCATGATGGCCGCCGACCCGGCGCTCAGGGCCGCCTTCGAGGCGAAGCTGGCGGCGGAGCCGGAGTTCGCCGCGAACGGCGACGCGCGATTGCAGTGGTTCTATGAGCGAACTCCGTTCTATGATGACCGCTACCGGCTCTATCCGGTGGGGCGAGAGACCTGATCCATGCCTGATATGACCCCGGCGCAGGCCGCCGCCCTGTGGAGCGGCCTTCTCGTCCTGCTGCTGGTCGTCCTGTCCTTTCGGGTCGTGATGGGTCGGCAGAAGCATCGCATTGTGCTCGGCGACGGGGGCAACGCCGATCTCACGCTCAGGGGCCGGGTTTTCGGCAATGCGGCTGAATACATTCCGGTCGGCATCGCCGCCCTCGCGATCCTGGCCCTGCTCGGCTTGCCCGCCTGGTGCATCCATGTCGTCGGCGGCGTGCTCTTGCTGGGGCGTGTCCTGCACGCCTCCGGTCTCACCGCGGCCAAACCGACCGCCGGTCGTCTGTTCGGCATGATCCTGACCTATCTCGCCCTGATCGCCGCAGCGGGCATGATGATGGTCCACGCGTTCGTCGGCGCCGCGCACAGCTAGGCGCGCCCGCCGCACAGGAGCGTCGACGGTTGCGAGCCCGTTGCGACGCGCGCGCCGGTCCGCCATATCGGGGCATGACCTCCCAAAGCGACCATGCCGCCTCTCCCGACATACTGCACGATCTGGTCGCCGCCGCCCTCGCGGCCGGGGCCGACGCCGCCGAGGCGGTCTCCGCCGAGCGCGCCGCCCTCTCCGTCGGGGTCCGGAACGGCGCGCTGGAGGACGTTGAGCGCGAGGAAAGCCGGGACCTCGGCCTGCGCGTCTTCATCGGTCGCCGCCAGGCCACCGTCTCCGCCTCCGACTTGTCCGCGACCACCCGCGGGCGTCTGGTCGAACGCGCCGTCGCGATGGCGCGACTGGCCCCGGAGGATCCGTGGGCCGGCCTTGCGCCCGCGGACCGGCTGGCGCGCGGCCCCTTCCCGGACCTGGACCTGTTCGATCCGTCCGAACGCAACGCCGCGGAGCTCGAGGCCGCCGCCGCCGAGACCGAAGCCGCCGCCATGACGGTCCCCGGCGTGGCCAGGTCCGAAGGCGGCCACGCCTCCGCCTCGTCCAGCCGCTGGCGTCTGGTCACCTCCCACGGCTTCGACGGCGCCTACCACGGCTCCGCCTTCTCCCTCGGCGTCGGGGTCATCGCCGAGAAGGACGGCGCCATGGAGCGCGGCGGCGAACACCGCGCCGTCCGTCACCTGTCCGACCTGCCCTCCGCCGCCTCGATCGGCGACTTCGCCGGTCGTCGGGCCGTCGAGCGGACCGGAGCACGCAAGATCGACTCGACCACCGCCCCGGTCATCTTCGAGAATCGCGTCGCCACCCAGGTCCTGTCGCCCATCCTCGGCGCCATATCCGGCCCGTCGATCGCGCGCGGCACCTCGTTCCTGAAGGACCGGCTGGGCCAGCGCATCCTGCCGGCCGGGGTCGACCTGATCGACGATCCGTTCCGCGTCCGCGGCCTCGGCTCGACTCCCTTCGACGACGAGGGCGTGGCCGTGTCCCGCCAATCGATCGTGAAGGACGGGGTCCTGACGACCTGGCTGCTGAACAGCGCCGCCGCCGCGCAACTGGGGCTGGCCTCCACCGGCCACGCCTCGCGCGGCCTTGCGGGTCCCCCCGGCGTCTCAACCCACAATCTGCATCTCGAACCGGGCGAGCGCGACCTGAAGGGTCTGATGGCCGAGGCCGGCAAGGGCCTGCTGGTCACCTCCATGTTCGGTCCGTCGCTGAACGCCAATACCGGCGACTGGTCGGCGGGCGTGTCCGGCTTCTGGTTCGAGAACGGCGAGATCGTCTGGCCGGTCAGCGGCGTCACCGTGGCCGGCAATCTGGCCGAACTCTGGACCCGGCTCGAGCGCGGGTCCGACCTTGAGTTCCGCAGCAGCTTCAACAGCCCGTCGCTGATGTTCGACGGCGTCGCCATCGCCGGAAGATGAGCGATCTGGCCGCCGACCTCGACCTGATCCGTGACGCGGCCGAGGCGGGCGGCCGGCTGGCGCTCGCCGAACGCGACGCCGGGCTGAAGATCTGGTCCAAGTCGGGCGGATCCCCGGTCACCTCGGCGGACATGGCCGTCGACCAGCTGTTGAAGGACGCCCTGCTGGCCGCCCGTCCCGACCACGGCTGGCTGTCGGAAGAGACCGCCGACACGACCGGCCGTCTGTCGAACCGGCGAATCTTCGTGGTCGACCCCATCGACGGAACCGTGGCCTATATGAAGGGCAAGCCGTGGTGGTGCATCCCGATCGCCATCGTCGAGGACGGCCGCCCGGTCGCGGCGGTGATCCACGCTCCGGCCCTGGGCGAGACGTTCACGGCCACGCTCGGAGGCGGCGCCTTCCTGCAGGGGCGGCCCATTTCAGCGTCCGACACCACCGATCTGGATGACGCCTCCGTCCTGGCCGACGCCCGGCTGATGGAAGGTCCGCACTGGCCGGAGCCCTGGCCGGCCATGCGCTACGAGAAGCGCAACGCCCTGGCCTACCGCATGGCGCTCGTGGCCGCCGGGGCCTTCGACGCCGCCATCAATCTGACGCCCAAATGGGACTGGGACGTCTGCGCCGGCGCCCTGATCGTCGAGGAGGCCGGCGGCCGGGTCAGCGACCATCACGGCCACGCCTGGCGTTTCAACCAGGCCGATCCGCGCCAGAACAGCCTTGTCTGCAGCGCCCCCGCGCTTCACCCGTTGATCGTGCGGCGGACAGCGCCTATTCCGCTGGCGCCCCGCTAGCTCCTTTCCGGACGTCCGCTCCATGACCAAGCCCGCCGAAACCGACCAGCTTCTGCACCTCGTCATCGGCGGCGAGCTGCGCCATCTCGACGCGCCCGTGTTCCGCGATCTGTCCAAGGTCGAGTTCGTCGGCGCGTTTCCGAACTACGAGGAGGCCCGCAAGGCTTGGAAGTCACGGGCCCAGGCGACGGTCGACAACGCCCATATGCGCTTCTTCATCCTGCACGCCCACCGGATGATCGATCCCCGCGGCGACGCCGGCGGTCACTAGGGACGGAACCCCGCCTCCGCCTGGCGCGCTTTCAGGGGTATACTGTCGCGCTGGCCCTGGAGAGACTTCATGACCCCCACCCTCATCGTGCTCGTCCTTGTGGCGCTCGGCGTCGGCATCGTCGTCTGGGCCGTCCGCAAGAGACCTGACGCGACGCGAACCGGCCCGAAAGAGCGCGACACCGCCTGGAACGATCCGGTCACGCCGGCGGATCCGGCCGAGCCGGCGCCGCGCACGCCGCAGGAACCGCGCCCTTGACCCTGTTCGGACGCACGCTCGGCGGCGAGGAGATCGCGAGCCTGGTCTTCCTCCTCATGGCGTTGGTCATCTGGTTGATGGCCTGGCGCGGCGAGCGGGACTGGACCCGTTGGTTCCGGAGCTGGGAGACGGATCGCAAGACCCGGCGTGAGGCTGAACTGGCCGGACAGGGTGGCGAGGGCGGATCCCCGGCCGCCAGCGAGGGCGAGCCGCGCGGCCCGTGGGGCTGAAGGCCTACTCCCGCTTCAGCAGCTTCTCGGTCAGGATCGTGCCCCACCAGCCGGCCTTGAACTCGGCCCGGATCGCCCTGGGGTCGTAGGCGTCGCTGTCGACCCAGTCGATGAAACTGACGCCTGTCGGCTCGACCTCGCGCAGGTATTTCTCCAGCGTGAAGTCCAGCACGCCGGTCAGCCCCTCACGGTGGTGCAGGTATTTCTTCGACAGCTGGTCGATGGCGACTGAAATCGGCTCGCCCAGATGGAAGTGGCGATAGAAGACCGCCATCATTCCGGCCCTGTCGGCTCCGGACTTGCAGTGGATGAGCACCGGATAGTCGATCGTCCGGAACAGCTCGCGCGCCCGATGCACCCGGTCTCTCTGCGGCGGGTCGCGCGAATCCAGCGGCGCATCGATCAGGGTCAGGCCCAGCCGTTCGCAGGCGTCCTTCTCGAGCGCATAGTACGCTTCGTCCCGCGCCCCGCGCAGATTAATGACAGCCTTGATTCCTCGTGCCTTCCAGCCCGCCAGCTGTCGCGGCGACGGCTGGTTGGTTCGAACCAGATCAGGCCCCAGCCAGTGGGCGTTGGAGAACCACCGGCGCAGGAAGGCATGGTCCTTCCAGACGTAGTCCCACTGCGCCCTGAAACGGCCGCCCGGAGTGCTGAGGTCGTAACGCGCCATGGCCGGCAGATAGCGGCTCGCGCTCCGCCCGTCATCCGGCAAGTCCGTCGCGACGGCGGGCTTGACTGATATATAGCCGAGCGGTTATTGGCTCGATCAATAGCCACCGAGTTATGTATCGTGACATCCGAGACCCCCGACCTGCTGTTCCGCACCCTCGCCGATCCCACGCGGCGTGCCATCTTCGAACGGCTGTGCCGCGACGGGGAACAGACGGTCGGCGCCCTGACGGCCCGGGCCGGGGTCTCGCAGCCGGCGGTCTCCAAACATCTCGGGGTGCTGAAGCTGGCCGGGCTGGTCCGCGACCGGCCGGACGGCCGCCAGACCCACTACAGCGCCCGGCTCGCGGCGCTTGCACCGCTGACGGACTGGACCCGGGAGATGACCGACTTCTGGGAGCGCCGGTTCGATGGTCTCGAAGACCTGCTCAAGAGGATGGACCAATGAACGTCTCCGACCCTGAGACCCGCACCGTCATCGTCGAACGGGAGTTCGCCTTTCCGCCCGAAAAGCTCTGGCGTGCGCTGACCCAGCCGCACCTCATCGAAGCCTGGCTGATGAAGAACGATTTCAGACCCGAAGTCGGCCACAGCTTCAATCTCAGGGGCGATTGGGGCGGCGTACTGGACTGCGAGGTCCTGACGGTCGAGCCGAACCGCACCCTCGCCTACCGTTGGGATTTCGAACATGAGGATCCCGCCTACAGGCTGAAAAGCGTGGTGACCTTCACCCTTGAACCGACTCCTTCGGGCACGCGCCTGCGCATGGAGCAGGCCGGCTTCCGCCCGGAGCAGAAGCAGGCGACCGGCGGGGCCCGAAGCGGCTGGACCCGGATGTTCGACAAGCTGGATACGGTCCTGGCGCAGACCGAGTGAAACGCGCCGCATCAGCCCGAAAGGAGATCCGAATGGCCTGGAGCAAATGGATACGGCAGGGGCACCGCTGGGTGTCGATCATCTTCACCCTGACGGTCGTCGCCAATTTCGTCGCCCTTGGCATGGGGAAGCCGGCGGCGTGGTTCTACTACCTGCCGCTGCCGCCCCTCTTCCTGCTTCTCTTCAGCGGCCTGTACATGTTCGCGCTGCCCTATGTTGCGCGGCGTGGCGGGCGACCGGAACAGGCGTGACCCGATGACCGACAAGAGTTCCCAAGCGAGCGGGTCCGAAAAACCGGCCCTCCTCTCGGGCGGCAATCCGCAGATCCCGAAGGGCTATGGCGACGCGCCGGTCCAGGCCTGGATCGCCGCAGCGCCGGGCTGGAAGGGCGACGTCGCGCGCCGCCTCGACACCCTGATCGAACGCACGGTCCCGGGCGTGACGAAGGCGGTCAAATGGAACACGCCTCTCTACGGGCTCCACGAGGGCGAATGGTTCGCCAGCTTCCACGCCTTCGACCGCTATCTGAAGGTCGCCTTCTTCCGCGGTGCGAAGCTGGACCCGCTGCCGCCGGTCGCCTCGAAGCAGAAGGACGTCCGGTATTTCCATATCCATGAAAGCGATCCGCTCGACGAAGCCCTGCTGGCTGACTGGATCAGTCAGGCCAGCCGGCTGCCCGGCGAGCGGATGTAGGCGCAGGGCGGGAGCAACAGCCGTGAACAGGACCAACCACACAGTGACGGCGACCGAAGACGAAAGCGCGTCCGCCCGCATCGATGCGAAAATCGCCGCCCTCGGCGACTGGCGGGCCGGAGCCTTCGCTCGCGTCCGCAACCTGATCCAGGATGCCGATCCGGACGTGGTGGAGACCGTAAAATGGCGCGACGTCCCCGTCTGGGAGCACGCCGGCATCCTCTGCACCGGGGAGATCTACAAGGGCTATATCAAACTCACCTTCGCCCGGGGCGCCGCGCTGGACGATCCTGAGGGCCTCTTCAACGCCAGCCTGACGGGGAACGCTCGCCGCGCCATCGACATCCGTCAGGGAGCCGACCCCGACGAGACGGCGTTCAAGACCCTGATCCGCGCCGCCGTCGCGCTGAACCTGGCGAAACCCTCGCGCGGCTGATTGGCCATTGCCTTGCCGTGGTGCATGGGGGACGCTTGTCGCCTGCCGCGCTGCTGAGCGGCCTGCGCCCCCGCCCGAGGTATCGCTGAACCATGCTCCCCGGCAGTTACGGCTTCGACGGCTTTCGACTGGACCCCGCCGACCGCCGGCTGACCCGCGAGGGCGTCCGGGTGGAGCTGAACGCCCGCTATCTGGACGCGCTCGCCCTGCTCGTGCGTGAACAGGGCAGGCTCGTCTCCAAGGACCGGTTTCTCGAAGAAGTCTGGCGCGGCGTTCCCGTCACCGACGAGGCCCTGACCCAGTGCATCAAGACGCTGCGCCGACAGCTCGGGGACGATGCGGCCAATCCGCGCTTCATCGAGACCGTTCCCAAACACGGCTACCGGTTCATCGCGGCGGTCGCCACCAGCGCGCCGGGGCTTGAAGCAGACTCCGGACAGGCGTCGGCGGCGCCCCCATCGGCCAGGCCGGCCGGGCCTTGGGGGCTTTACGCCCGGTTCGGAACGGCCGGCATGGCGGGCGGCGCCGTCGCCGGAATTTTCGGCGGGCTGTTCTATGGATTCGGCGCCTCGCAGCCGCTTCAGTCGGGCATGGGCTCGACCTCCGTGGTCCTTGTACTGGTCGCTCTCACCGTGCTTGTGGGCATGGCGGGCGGGGCCGGCGTCGGACTGGGCGTCGCGGCCGCCCGGGCGGCCTGGGGACGCGCGTGGTTCGGCGCCGTCGCCGGCGGGGCCTTCGGGGGCTTGCTGGTCGGCGCCGTGGTGAAGCTGCTTGGCGTCGACGCCTTCAACCTGCTGTTCGGTCAGTCTCCCGGCGACATCACCGGCGCGGGCGAAGGCGCCCTGCTCGGCGCCGCCATCGGCTTCGGCGCCTGGCTGGGCGACCGGGTCGCGCGCCCACTGTCCCTCAGGCTCACCGCCGCCGCCACCGCCATGGCCGGCGGCGTGGCGGGCGTCGTCATTCCCCTGTTCGGGGGGCGGCTGATGGGCGGCAGCCTCGAACTGCTGGCCCGCCAGTTTCCGGCCTCCCGCCTGCGCCTCGACCGGATCGGCGGCCTGTTCGGCGAGGCCGGCTTCGGGCCAGTGACCCAAGCCGTCACAGGCGCGCTTGAGGGGGCCCTGTTCTGCAGCTGTGTCGTGGCGGCCATGATCCTGACGCGGCGGAGGGCGGAAGCGGCCGCGGGCTCGCCGCCGGCCTGAGAGGGCGCCCCTCGCCATCCCCGCTTGACTTGACGCCCCAGCCGTCCGACCTCGGACCGATGACGCCGCCCATCCCCGCCGCCGACGAGAAGGAGTCGCTGCGCCCGCTGCTGGGACGCATCTGGCGCGACTATCTCTGGCATCACCGGACGCCGCTCTTCCTGTCGATGATATGCGCCGCGGTGGCCGCGCTCATGACCGCCGCCATCCTCAAGCTGCTGGAACCCGCCATCAACGGGCTGTTCCTTCAGCTTGAAGCGCCCGTTTCCCTGTGGGGCTTCTCCATCCCGCCTGAACGGGCGCTGGTGGTCATCCCGTCCGCCATCATTGGCGTAGCCCTGGTCCAGACCCTGGCCGCCCTCGGCCAGGCGGCGCTGGTCAACCGGCTCGGCCATGGCATCGTCGGCGACATCCAGGTGCGGCTGTTCGGGGCCATGATCCGCGCCGACCTCGCCCGGCTGCGCAGCCAGCACAGCGGCAGTTTCGTCTCCTCCGTCCTGTTCGACGCCAATCTCGTCCGCGAGGCCTTCACCAACGGCGTGGTCAACTACACCCAGCACAGCCTGACGCTGGTCGCGGTGATCGCCTCCATGGCCTTCATCGACTGGCAGCTCACTGCCATCGTCCTGCTGGGCGTGCCCCTGATCACCGTCGTCCTGCGCCGCTTCTCGAAGCGCACGCGCAAGGCCACGACGGGGGCGATGAAGGAGACCGAAAACCTCTCCACCGCCCTGATGGAGAACCTCGACGGCGTCCGCCTGATCAAGATCGAGAGCCGGGAGGCGGCCGAGCAGGATCGCGTCGGCGAGGTCGTGTCCCGGCGCCAGCGCCACGTGATCAAGTCCGCCGACAGCCGCGCCTTCGCCGGCCCCTTCTCCAACCTGGTCGCCATGATCGTGGTCGCCGCCGTCATGGCCTACGCCGGCTGGCGCGCCAAGGACGGGGCCATGAGCGTCGGCGCCTTTGCGGCCTTCATCGGCCTGCTGATGGCTGCGGGGCAGTCGTTGCGGCAGGTGACCAATCTGCAGACGGTCATGACCGAGGGCCTGACCGCCGCCCGCCGCCTGTTCGGCGCCCTCGACATCGAGCCGGAGATTCGTGAGGCCCCGGACGCCGTCCCGCTGGCCGAGGGCCCGATCACCGTCGCCTTCGAGCGGGTCTCCTTCGCCTACGCCCCGGCGGTCGACGGCGGTGCGCCGACCCTGTCGGACGTGTCCCTGAAGGTGGCCCCGGGCGAGACCGTGGCCCTGGTGGGCCCTTCGGGAGGCGGCAAGTCGACCTTACTCAGCCTGCTGCCGCGCTTCTACGACGTCACCGCCGGCGCCGTGACCGTCAACGGCCGCGACATCCGCGAACTGAAGCTGCATGACCTGCGCTCGAAGATCGCCCTGGTGACCCAGGAGCCCTTCCTGTTCGACGACACCCTCGCCGCCAACATCGCCTATGGCCGACCCGGGGCGAGCGCCGGGGAGATCGTCGCCGCCGCCGCCGCCGCAGCCGCCCATGAATTCATCACCGCCCTGCCCGAGGGTTACGCGACCCGGGCCGGCGAGGCCGGCCTGCGCCTGTCGGGCGGTCAACGGCAGCGCATCGCCATCGCCCGCGCCTTCCTCAAGGACGCGCCCATCCTGCTGCTCGACGAGGCCACCAGCGCCCTCGACACCGAGAGCGAGGCCCTCGTCCAGGCCGCCCTCGAACGCCTGATGCAGGGGCGCGCCACCCTGATGATCGCCCACCGCCTCTCGACCGTGCGCAACGCCGACCGCATCCACGTCATCGAGGCCGGCCGCGTCGTCGAGACCGGAAGCCATGCCGAACTGGTCAGACTGGGGGGACTCTATTCCCGTCTGGCCAGGCAGCAGTCGCTCGACCGGGATCCGGTCACGGCGGCGCCATGAGGCCGCTCCGAAATCCCGTGATCCAGGCGGTCCTCGCCTGGATTCTGGCCGTCTGGATGCGGTTCTGTTTCGCCACCATTCGCTGGTCCCGGCAGAACGAAGAGGCGGCGGAAGGCGTCTGGGCCGCGGGGGGCAGGGTGCTCTGCACCTTCTGGCACTCGCGCATCGGCCTGAGCCCGGCCTGCTGGCCGCTGGACCGCGCCCAGCCGGCCAAGGCCCTGATCTCGCTGAGCCCTGACGGCCAGTTCATCGCCCGGGCCGTCGCCCGGCAAGGCTTTCCCGCGATCCGGGGCTCCTCCGCGAACAAGGACAAGGCGGACCGCGCCAAGGGCGGGGCGCAGGCCCTGCGCGACGGCCTGCGCCAGCTCAAGATCGGGGCATTGGCCATTACACCCGACGGTCCGCGCGGCCCCGCGCGTGAAATGGCCGAAGGCCTGCCCCTGCTGGCCAAACTGTCGAAGGCCCCGGTGCTGTTCATCGGGCTGTCCTGCCGCCCCGCCATCCGCCTGCGCAGTTGGGACCGCGCGGTCCTTCCCCTGCCCTTCGGCCGGGGCGCCATCGTCTGGGACGTCGACCACTATCCGCAGGGGGCGGAGCTGTCCGAGGTTGCGGCGGACTGGACCAGGCGCCTCAACGCCGTCGAGACCCAGGCGGACGCCATCACCGGGCTGGAACCTCCCCGGTGAGCCCCGCCCTGATCGCCTGGCGGCTGTTGACCCGCCTGCTGGAGTCGCTGGCCCCGCGCCTGCTCGACGCCCGCGCCAAACAGGGCAAGGAGGACCCGGCCCGCGTCGACGAGCGGCTGGGGCGCGCTTCGGTCAACCGCCCCGACGGCGAGCTTATCTGGCTGCACGGCGTCAGCGTCGGCGAGACCCTGTCCCTGTTGCCCGTGGTCGAACGCCTGCGCCGCCAACGGCCCGACCTGATCGTGCTCGTCACCTCAGGCACCGTGACCTCGGCGACCCTGCTGGCCAAACGCCTCCCGGCGGGCGTCATCCACCAGTACGCCCCGGTCGATACGCCCGGCGCCGTAGCCGCCTTCATTGACCACTGGCGGCCGTCGCTGGCGGTCTTCGTCGAGAGTGAATTGTGGCCCAACCTGATCCTCGGGAGCCGCAAGCGTGGTGTGAAACTGGTCCTCGCCAGCGCGCGCATCACCGGGAAGACCGTCGAGGGCTGGCGGCGCTTCCCGGGCGCGGCCCGTGAGATCCTGTCCGCCTTCGACCGCATCCTGCCGCAGGACGAGGCCTCCGCCGCGCGGCTGGAGAGCCTCGGCGCCCGCATCGACGGTCACGTGAACCTCAAGCTGTCAGGCGACGCCCCGCCGCACGACGCCGCCGCCTTCACCCGCCTCAGCGCCGCCATCGGCGACCGGCCGGTGGTCGTCGCCGCCAGCACCCACGACGGCGAGGAGATCGCTCTCGTCCGCGCCCTCGACAAGCTGGCCGATCGTCTGTGCCTGATCCTTGTACCGCGGCACCCGGCGCGCAGCGGCGAAATCGCCGCCGCCCTCGAGCGTGACGGCTATCGCTTCGCCCTCCGCTCCGAGGGTCGCGAGCCGGATCGGGACACGGACCTCTATCTCGCCGACACCCTCGGCGAGATGGGGCTGTTCCTGCGCCTCGCGGACGTCGTCGTCATGGGCGGCTCCTTTTCCGCCGCGCTGGAGAAGCCCGCGGTCGGCGGCCATAATCCGCTGGAGGCCGCACGCCTCGGCAAGCCCGCCATCACCGGCCCCGACATGAGCAACTGGGCGGCGGTCACGGACGCCCTCGTCGAGGCCGGCGGTCTGGCTGTCGTCGAGGCGCCTTGGGACCTGCCCGCCGTGATCGCCCCTCTGCTGGCCGACGACGCCGCCGCCCGGGCGATGGGCGAACGCGGCCGCCGCGCCGCCGCCGAGGCCGGTTCCGGGCTCGACCGCCTGTGGGAGACGCTCGCCCCTCTGCTGCCCCCCGCCCGGCGAGGCGGCCGATGAAGCTCAACACCCCCCGCTGGTGGTATACGCGCGACGCCCGGCACGGCGCGGTCGCCCGCATCATGCTCAAACCCCTGTCCTGGGTCTGGGCTGGCGCCACCGCCCGCCGCATCGCCCGCGCCGAGCCCGTCGATCCGGGCATTCCGATCATCTCCGTCGGCAATCTGACCGTCGGCGGCTCGGGCAAGACGCCCGTGACCCGCGAGGCCATCCGCCTGTTGCATGAGGCCGGGATCAACGCACACGGTCTGTCGCGCGGCTATGGCGGGTCGTTGCGGGAACCGACGCAGGTCGACGCCGCCATTCACTCTGCCGCCGACGTCGGCGACGAGCCGCTGATGCTGGCCCTCGGCGGCCCGATCTGGATCGCCCACGACCGCGTCGCCGGCGCCCGCGCCGCTGCAGCCGCCGGCGCCCAGGTCCTTGTCCTCGACGACGCCCACCAGAATCCGACGCTGATGAAGACCCTCAGCCTCGTCGTGGTCGATGGCGAGACGCGCGGTGACGAATGGCCCTTCGGCGACGGTTCGGTGTTCCCGTCCGGCCCGATGCGGGAGAAGCTCCGCCATGGTCTGGCCCGGGCGGACGCCGTCGTCGTCCTGCTGCCCTCGGACGCCCCGGGGGTTGATCCCGAGCTGATGGAGATCTTCGGCGAGCTTCCCGTCCATGTCGCCCGGCTCAAGCCCGCGGCCCCGCCGCCCAAGGGCCCCATCATCGCCTTCGCAGGCATCGCCAAACCGTGGAAGGTCGAACGCGCCCTCGACGCCGCCGGGGCCGAACTGGTCGACTTCGCCCCCTTTCCCGACCACGCGGCCTTCCGCGACGGCGACCTGGCCTTCCTCGCCGACCGCGCCGAGCGTCACGGCGCCCGGCTGGTCACCACCGAGAAGGATTGGTTCCGCCTGACGCCGGACTGGCGGACGCGGGTGATCCCGTGGCCGGTCAAGGCGACCTTCGAGGACGAGGCGGCGTTTCAGGCCCTGCTGTTGAGCGCTCTGCGGACCTACTCGGCCCGGTAGACCACCCCGCCCCGCATCACGAACCGCACCCGTTCCAGCTCGGTCACATCGCTCAGCGGGTCGCCCGAAACGGCGATCAGGTCCGCCGGCATGCCCGCGGCGATGCGGCCCGCCTCGTTCGGGATCCGCAGATGCGCGGCGGCGCCGACGGTGGCCGACTGGATCGCCTGCAAAGGCGTCATGCCCGCGCGCACCAGCAGGGCGAACTCCTGGGCGTTGTCGCCGTGCGCGGAAACCCCGCTGTCGGTGCCGAAGGCGATCCGCACCCCGCCGGCATGGGCCCGCCGCACCATGTCCAGCATCTTCGGCCCGGCCTCGAGCGCCTTGGCCGTTTGCGCCGGGGTGAAGAAATTGTCCGGCCCCGAGGCGACCCGCCCGACGAAGTCTCCGGCCAGCAGCGTCGGCACCAGATAGGTGCCCTCGCGGCGAAACAGCCGGATCGACTCGTCGTCCAGATACGTCCCGTGTTCGATCGAGTCGCCGCCCGCGCGCAGGAAGGCGTTGATCCCGTCGACGCCGTGAGCGTGCGCCGTGACCCGGCGGCCCATACGGTGCGCCGCGCCGATGATGGCGGCGAGTTCCTCGTCCGAAAACTGCTGGCCCAGACCGGCTGCGGTGTTCGACAGCACGCCGCCGGTCGCCGTGATCTTGATGACGTCGGCGCCCGACCGCACCTGCAGCCGCACCGCCCTCATGCAGTCCTCGGCGCCCGAGCAGATGCTCTCGCCGGTGAACATATGCATGATGTCTTCGCGGTAGCCGTTGATGTCGCCGTGCCCGCCGTGCACCGATACCGACTCGCCCGCCGCGATGATCCGCGGACCGGGCACGTCGCCGCGCCGGACGGCGTCGCGCAGGGCGAAGACCGATTCATTGGTCCCGCCCAGGTCCGCCACGGTGGTGAACCCCGCCATCAGGGTGCGGCGGGCGAAGCGGGCGCCGACCATGGCCTGTTCGGCGTTTGACTGGGTCACGCCTTCCAGCCGGCTGTTTGGATTCTGCTCCCCGGTCAGGTGAACGTGGCTGTCGATCAGACCCGGCAGCACGAAGCCCGTCCGCAGATCGACAATTCGACCCTCGCCCACGAAGCCGTCGCGAACCTCGACGATCCGGTTCCCCTCGATCACGAGAGTTTTATCCCGCTGCACAACGCCGCTCGACGGATCGGCCAAAAGCCGTCCCACATGGACGAACGTGGTTCTCCCGTCGGGGGAAGCGGCCGCAGGCGCGGGCGTTTGGGCGGCGACGCCCGTGGCGGCGAACAGGGCTGCGGCCGCCAGCAATGATGTGATCGACTTCACGAAATCCTCCCAGACAGGGCTGGCACCTTACCCGACCGGGCGTCCGAGCCAAGGCTGAGGTTGAACTGACCGTCACGACCTGAAACAACCCGTGACTTCAGTAAACATGCGAGGGGCGTCGCATGCGGCTTGCCAGACGCGGATTCATCCTGGGCGGAGCAGCCCTGTTGTCGGGTTGCGCAACCGCCGCTGCCCGGCCGCCGGTCGCCGGCGTGACGGTCGCCATGGCGGTAGACCCCCAGGTCCCGCTGCGTCCGCCCGAGATCATCACCTCCTCGCTGAACACCACCCGCCCGCTCGACCCGCGCGGACAGGTGCGCAAGGAGCTGATGGAGCGGGCCATGGCTGCGCTCGACATCCACGATCACCGCATCACCCAACGCGATCGCATGTATCTGGTGGACTTCACCAAATTCTCGGGCGACGAGCGCCTGTACGAGGTCGACCTCCACGGCGGGGCGGTCACCCTGATGCGAACCAGCCACGGCCGCGGCTCGGACCCGGCGCACACCGGCTTCGCCACCAGCTTCGGCAACACCCCCGACAGCCATATGTCGTCAGTCGGCGCCTACGCCACCGCCGGCGCCAGCCATGGCGCGCAGCAAGGTCCCAACGTCCTCCTCGACGGGCTGGAGTATTCGAACAACCTGGCCCGCGAGCGCGCCATCATCATCCACGGAGCCGACTACGCCGACCCGGCCTTCCTCGCCCGCGAAGGCAAGCTGGGCCGCTCCTACGGCTGTTTCTCGGTCGCCCACGCCGACCTGCCGGCCTTGCGCGAGCGCATGGGCGAAGGCCGCCTCCTGTTCGCCTGGGCCTGAGGGCCGCCTACTTCAGGACCGCCAGCAGCACCGCCACCCAGTGCACCGCCGCCGCCACGACCACGTGGCCGTGCCAGATGGCGCGGCGGTAGCGCATGGCCTTGTTGGCGTAGAAGATCACCCCGACGGAATACAGCAGCCCGCCGATCGCCATGAGGATCAGCGGCGCGAGGCCCAGGCTCTGCAGGATGGGCTGGATGGCGATCACCATCAGCCAGCCCAGCGCCAGATAGACGAAGATCCAGAATCCCTTGCCCAGCCCTGGCAGCAACAGCTTGGCCAGTGCGGCGAAGATCGCCGTCGCCCACACCGCCGAGGTCATGCCCCACGCCCAGGCGCCGGTCAGATGCTGGGTCGTGAAGGGCGTATAGGACCCCGCAATCATGATGAAGATGCCTGCGTGGTCGAAGCGCCTAAGCAGCGGCTGGAACCGCGGCGCCGCGAAATTATAGGCCGTCGACAGACCCAGCATGGTCAGCAGTCCGCCGGCATAGATTGACGCCGCCGTCAGGCTTCCGGCATCGCCGAACCCGATCGCCAGCCCCAGCAGCATCCCCCCGCCGACCAGCGCAAGCGCCAGCCCTGTCAGATGGACGATCAGATCGGCCAGACGCTCCTTGCCGTCGCGGTAATGGCTGGGCGGTTCCGGCGGCAGGGCGGCGTCAGTCACGGGGCGTCGGTCTCCGGGCGCAGGGCCGCCCGGGCGAGGACGGCGCAGGAACCTTCACGATACATGGCATGTGTCGGCGCATTGGGACACCGGCTGACGTCTCAGACGCCGGCGTCCCGCTCCAGCGCCCGCCAGCCGATGTCTGTCCGGTGGAACCCGCCGGGCCAGTCAATCTTCTTCACCACCGCATAGGCGCGGGCCCTGGCCTCGGCGATGTCCCTGCCCCGGGCGCAGACGTTCAGCACCCGGCCGCCGGCGGCCGCCAGCTGGCGATCCGACCGCCGCCGCGTCCCCGCATGAAACACCTGCACATGCGGACCGAAGTCCTGCTCGGCGCCGCGGATGATCGACCCTGTCAGCGGACTGTCAGGATAGCCGGAGGCCGCCAGCACGACGCAGATGACGGTCTCGTCGCGGAACGTCGGCATCGGCGCCCGGGTCAAATCCCCGCGCGCGCAGGCCAGCAACAGGGGCACGATGTCCCCGTCCAGCCGCATCATCAGCACCTGACACTCCGGGTCGCCGAAGCGGGCGTTGAACTCCACCACCTTCGGGCCGTCCGCGGTCGCCATCAGCCCGGCGTAGAGCACGCCCCGGTACGGCATCCCCTCGGCGGCCATGCCGGCGATCACCGGCTGGACGATCTCGCGCTCTGCGGCCTCGACCAGCGCTTGCGTAAACACGGGGGCGGGCGAATAGCTGCCCATGCCCCCGGTGTTGGGGCCCAGGTCGCCGTCATAGGCCCGTTTGTGGTCCTGGGCGCCGCCCAGCAAGACAGCCCGCGTCCCGTCGCAGACGGCGAACAGCGAACCCTCCTCGCCGTCCATGAATTCCTCGATCACCACGCGGGCGCCGGCGGCGCCGAACCGGCCGCCCAGCATCCGCTCGATCTCGCCCTCGGCGTCGCGCCTGGTCGAACTGATGGCCACGCCCTTCCCCGCCGCCAGTCCGTCGGCCTTGATCACATAGGGCGGTTTGAACACCGTCAGCGCCTGCCGCGCCTCGTGCAGCCGCTCATAGACGCCGAAGCCGGCCGTGGGGATTTCGTGCCGCTCCATGAAGGCCTTGGAAAAGGCCTTGGAGGTCTCCAGCTGCGCCGCCTTCGCCGTCGGCCCAAAACAGGGGATGCCCGCCGCCGCCAGCCGGTCGGCAAGCCCGGCCTCCAGCGCCGTCTCCGGGCCCACGACCACCAGATCGGCCTTCATCTCGCGGGCGAGGGCGCAAAGGCCGTCCACGTCGGTGACCTTCAGGGGGCGAAGTTCGCCCAGCTTTTCCATGCCGGGATTGCCCGGCGCGATGACCAGCCGCCGCACCAGCGGAGACTGGGCGATCTTCCACGCCAGGGCGTGCTCGCGTCCGCCCGATCCCACCAGCAGGATGTTCATGCGCGGGCAATGACCGGCCCGTGCGAAGCGGTCAAGACTCCGTCGCTCAGCGCATCATCATGGCGGAGACGGCATAGACCGCGGCGCCGAGCATCGCGATGAGCATGATGATCAGCCAGGGGCTCACCGCCGGGGCGCCGCTGCGCCGCTCAAGACCCCGTTCGCTCGGGGTCTTGTCGACGGGATCGGTGTCGCGGGGGTCGGCCATTCAGGCGCAACGGCGACGGCTCCGGGCGGTTCCGGGCCGAAGCCCGATCAGCGCCGGGCCTCCATCGGCGATGGATCCGGCCGCCCCGCGGCGGGCGGCGGGCCGGCGCCGAGCAGCTTGCGATACTGGCTCGGGGACATGCCGTAGCGTTTGCGGAACGACCGGCTGAGATTGGTGGCGTCCCCGAATCCCAGCCGCAGGGCGATGTTGCTGATCGCCTCGACCGGCTCGAGATCTGCCAGGGCGGTGCGGGCGCGGTCGAGGCGCTGGCCGGTGATGTAGGACTGGACGCCGCCGTCGCCCTGGAAGGCCGCGAACAGGCGGCTGCGTGAGACGCCGAGATCCCGGCACAGCTCGCCGATCGGGATTTCCTGGCCCATGCGCCGGTCGATCGCCTCCGAAGCCTTGCGGCGCAGGACCTCCTCGGGGCTCAGGCGGTTCGCAGGCAGAGGACGATGGTCCAGCAGGGCCAGAAGCAGGAGGTCGAGGAACAGCCCGCCGAGGCGGCCGGTCTCGGACAGGTCAAGACGCGGCAGCATTTCCCGCACATGCGCCGCGCAGGCGAACAGGGACCTCGCCGCCGCGCCGCCGACGACCAGCCCATGCAGGTCCTGAACCGGCGCAAACCAGGCCTCGGCCACCGGCCTGGGGATCACGAGGCTGTACGTCAGGCTGGCGGTGGATGAATGCAGCGACGGCCGGGACACGTCATGAAAGTGAAATGTTCCAGCCGTTTCATGAAACGCCCGGCCGTCCATATCTCCCTGCGCCTCGCCCTCGATCATCATATTGACGATGATCGGATCGAAGTCGGATATCCGGATATCCTGCCGCCGCCTCTGCCAGCGCATCCCGCTGATCTCGGTGTAGATGAACATCACCTGTCCCAGCTGGGCCGATTCCCAGCGGGTATTGAACGGCTCCGTCGGCACAGTCCGGAAGATGGGCTCGCTTCGCGGCCAATCCCGCAGGTACCAGGTGCTGTATCGCGCCTCGGGCGGAAGATCGTCGGTCGAATAGCGAAGAACGGGAACGGGGTTGACCGGCTGGACCGGCGGCTCGTCCCCCCTCGCCAGTGCCTTTGCGGGGTTTGCTGGAGACATACTCGCCACGAACGCTGACCTGTCATGACCGACGTTACGCGGCGGCCCCTCGCGCCTGCTTATCGGGCATGCGAAGCCGTCACAAGCGTAGCCATTGCGACCCTGTGCGACGGCCCGCCGGACCGGATACTGAACCTCTCCCCTCGCCGCCCGTTGCCGCTCGACCTCCCGTGCAGGAAAGCAGGCGATTGAAGATCGCGACCTACAACATCAACGGCGTGAACACCCGGCTGGCCAATCTGCTGGGCTGGCTGGAGGCGGCCGCGCCGGATGTCGTGTGTCTGCAGGAGCTGAAGGCGACCGACGCGCAGTTTCCCGCCACGGCGCTGCGGGACGCCGGCTATCATGCGGTCTGGAAGGGCGAGCATCGCTGGAACGGCGTCGCCATCCTCTCCCGGTCCGGCGAGCCCGTCGTCACCCGCCGCGTCCTGCCGGGCGCGCCCGAGGACGTCCAGAGCCGCTATATCGAGGCGGCTGTGGAGGGCGTCCTGATCGCCTCGCTCTACCTTCCCAACGGCAACCCGCAACCGGGACCGAAATTCGACTACAAGCTGGCCTGGTTCGAGCGGCTGATCGCCCACGCCGCGACGCTCGTTTCACTGGATGCGCCCGTGGTTCTGGCGGGCGACTACAACGTCGTCCCGACCGAGGCCGACATCTACAACAGCCGCTCATGGAAGAAGGACGCCCTGCTCCAGCCCGGGAGCCGCGCCGCCTGGGCCCGCCTGCTCGGCCAGGGCTGGACCGACGCCCTGCGCGAGCGCTTTCCTGACGACCCGCCGCCCTGGACCTTCTGGCAGTATTTCCGGCAGGCGTGGGAGCGGGACGCGGGCCTCCGCATCGACCACCTGCTGCTCAATCCGGCGGCGGCGGCGCGGCTGAAGGATGCGGGCGTAGACCGCGAGGTGCGTGGCGCGGAACGGGCCAGCGACCATGCGCCGACCTGGGTGGAGCTGGGGTAGGGCCGCGTCAGGTCCCCCAACAGCCGAGGTTCACAAGGTCCGCTCGCGACCCTTAGCGGAAGCTGGCAGTCGGGCTGCCTATAGCAGTGCTTAGCGACGAGACCAGCCCAGCACGAAGCCTCCAGCGAGGCCGGGGAGGAGGGCCATGACCAAGAGGTAGTGGGGCGGAACGGGGGTGATGAAGCACAGTCCAAAGAGGGCGAACCCGCAGACGAGAGAGTAAATCCAAGGCGACCTGCAAGCTAACGCCCTCAATGCAAAGTCTGAGGTCAGGAGGACGATTGCTGCGGCAACAGCCAGGGTCAGCCCGGCCAATGGCAGGTCCCTAAGGGTCGTGTCTATCGGCGCGCCAATAGCAATGGCCGCGCCAAACATCAGCACCACAAACGTCGTCGGGACGGTCACCACGCCGAGCCAGTAGCCCCCTCGGCGCGCCGGTGTCCGTCGCTCGACGCTCAACTCAGACTTGGTCCCGAAGGAGGTCGCCTGTCTCTTCCCAAAGGTCATGAGGACAGACATTTCAGCGATAAGTTAACGTCCGCTATCCACCCTCAGGCGACGGTCCGCTCCCGACCCATTGCGGACCTGCATAGAGGTCGCAATAGTTGGCGAACCAACGGGAGAAGCGAATGTCACCCGGCCTGATGATTGCCCTGATCGGCGTCGGAGCGCAGTCACAGGCAGCACCGCCCCCGCCACCTGCAGTGCCGCCACTGGTCCACGGCTATGTATATTTTGGCTCGGGCTCTGCGGTGCCGATCAGGCGTTATCAGACCGATCCTATCGAGTATCGGGGGCCAAGAGTTCCGGCAGACAGCTTCGTTTATGTGCAGGGCCAGACCGACACTGTCGGCTCTCAGGGGGCCAACGACGCCCTGTCCCGGAAGCGAGCTTTCGCCGTTGCTGACCTGCTCGTTCTGGAAGGCGTGGACCCGGAGCGCATCACTATCAAGTCTTGCGGAGAGCGTGTGCTGAACCGTCCGACAGCGGATGAGACGCCAGAGCCGTTGAACCGGTTTGCGCTGTTCGACTGGTCCGTGCGGCCGCCAGCGGCCTCGGCGCTGTGCCCCGTGGAGCCCTACCGTCGCTGACGTCCGCTTTCCACCCATAGCGGACCGTCCGCTCCCGCCCGGTACAGACCTCGTGCTGGACGCGACAACGGCCGGGTCGCAACCAACTAGCCTTGGGGCAGGTTTCGGGCGGCGCGATTTTCAAGAAGCCTGGAAAGCGCGGCATCGTCGTTCGCACTTTCGAGTTGGCGGCAACACGCTGCGTTTCGGGCTGGATCTGTTGACCCATAACCCACATTCAGCCCGACCCGCCCATTCCCGCCACCGCCTCTCCCCGCTACCCTGCGGCCATGAGCGACGACTCCTACGTCTTCGAGGGCCCGGCTGACGAACCGCCGGCGCCCGTTCGGGACAACAATCCTCCGCAGACGGTCTCCGAACTGTCTTTCGCCCTCAAGCGCACGCTCGAGGACCGGTTCGGCCATGTCCGGCTGCGGGGCGAGATCTCCAAGGTCAACCACCACGCCTCGGGCCACGTCTATCTGACGCTCAAGGATGACAAGGCCGCCATCGATGGCGTCATCTGGAAGGGCTCGGTCCGGGGTCTCGGCGTCCGACCGGAGTCGGGGCTGGAGGTCATCGTCACCGGCAAGATCACCTCCTACCCCGCCCGCTCGTCCTACCAGATCGTCATCGAGACCATGGAGGCCGCCGGCGCCGGCGCGCTTCTGGCCCAGCTGGAGCGACTGAAGGCGAAACTGGCCGGCGAGGGCCTGTTCGAACCGGGCCGCAAGAAGCCGATCCCGACCTTCCCCGCCGTCGTCGGCGTCATCACCAGCCCGACCGGGGCGGTGATCCGCGACATCCTGCATCGCATCGCCGAGCGCTGGCCCTGTCGCGTCATCGTCTGGCCAGTGGTGGTCCAGGGCGACGCCGCCTGCGGCCAGGTCTCCAATGCGATCCGCGGTTTCGACGCCATGACGCCCGGCGGCGCCCTCCCCCGTCCGGACATCCTGATCGTCGCCCGCGGCGGCGGCTCGGTCGAGGACCTGTGGTGCTTCAACGACGAGGGTCTCGCCCGGACTGTCGCCGCGGCCCGCATCCCGATCATCTCGGCCGTCGGCCATGAGACCGACACCACCCTGATCGACTTCGTCTCCGACCGCCGCGCGCCGACGCCGACCGGCGCCGCCGAGATCGCCACCCCGGTGCTGGCGGACCTGCGCTACGCCGTCGCCGACCTCGACCGCCGCCTCGCCCGCGCCGGCGGCCGCATCCTCGAGGACCGCCGCACCCGCCTGCGCGCCGCCACCCGAGGCCTGCCCGCCCGGCCCGAAGACGTGCTGGCCCTGCCGCAACAGCGGCTCGACCATGCCGGAAGCCGCCTCGGTTCGGGGCTGACGCGGAACGTCGCCCTGCATGAACGTGCGCTCGTCCGCATCACCGGCCGGCTGTCGCGCGCCCTGCTCGACCGCGCCATCGAGCGTCGGCGGGACCGGCTGGACTCCGTCTCGGCCCGACTCGGTTCGGCCCTGACGACGAATGTGAAGGCGCACGAACATCGTCTGTTGCGCGCCGTCGCCCGCCTTTCGCCCGAGCCCCTGCACCGCCGGCTGGATCAGCGCGCCGCGCGGCTCGAGGCGGCCGGAGGCCGGCTCGTCGCCCTGCCCCGGCGCATCGAGCGCGACGAGGTCCGGCTGGCCGCCCTGTCCCGCGCCCTCTCCGGCCTCAATCCGAAGACGCCCAAACCGGGCTTCGCCCGGGTCGAGAGCGAGGACGGGGCCATGATCGCCGCCGCCGCCGCCCTGCAGGACGGTCAGGCCGTGCGGCTGGTCTTCGCCGACGGCGCCCGCGGGGCCCGGATCGACGGCGGCGCACCGCCCCCACCGAAGCCCGCACCCGCCGCGCCGCGCCCCAAGGCGCCGGCGCCGGGCCAGGGCGATCTGTTCTGACGGGGTGAAGGACTTGGCGTGAGCCGCAGCCTCAGGCTAGCCTGCCCTATGGCCAAAGCCCCTGCCGCGCAGACTGAAACCGCCCAGGCGACGCTCCACTATGGGGACGGCGAGTTCGTCGTGCTCAAGCCGGGTCGTTTCGTGACCTGCGCGGTCAGCGGAAAATCCATTCCGCTCGAGATCCTGAGATACTGGTCGGTCTCGCTTCAGGAGGCCTATGTCGGTCCCAATGAGGCGTTTCAGCGTCTGGGACAGGTCGAGTGATCCCGAGCCGCCGCGGCGTCATGATCGGCGGCAGCGCCCTGATCGCGGCCGGCGGGGCCTCGGCCCGGACCGACGACGGCCTCGCCCTGACCGGTCGCTTCGTCCAGGGCGGTCATGTGCTGGGGCGGACATGGCCGCGCGCGCTGGTGTTCGTCGACGGCGAGTCCCTGACGGCGGCGTCGGCGGAAGGCTGGTTCGTCGTCGGCCTCGACCGCGAAGCTCCCGGCAGCGTGCAGATCGAATCCCGCCTGAACGGCCGCGCGGCGGGCCGCACGCTCGAGATTGCGCCCGGCCGCTTCTCCTCGACCCGCGTCGACGGCCTGCCTCCCTCCACCGTAGAGCCTTCCGATCCCGCGCTTCTCGCGCGCATCCGCGCCGAGGTTCTGCTCAAGACCGAGGGGTTCGCCAGCCGCGTGGACGCCGACCATTTTCGCGACGGCTTCGACTGGCCGCTGGCCGACTTCCGCGTCACCAGCCGTTGGGGCAGCCAGCGGGTCCTCAACGGGACGCCCGCGCGGCCCCACTACGGCATCGATCTGGCTGCGCCCCTGGGGACGGTCATCCGGGCCCCCGCCGCCGGCCGGGTCACGCTCGCGTCTCCGGGGTTGCATTTCGAGGGCGGCCTGGTCCTGCTCGACCACGGCCAGGGGTTGATCTCGGCCTACCTCCACCAGTCCCGCATCGACGTCGCCGTGGGCCAGGATGTGAGGCGGGGCGAGCCGGTGGGCCGCGTCGGCATGACCGGACGGGCGACCGGTCCGCATCTGTGCTGGCGCCTGAAATGGCGGGATCGCAATCTGGACCCATCGCTGCTGGTGAAAACCTGAGCTTGCGTAACCGGTTACGGCTTGACTGAACACTGATCGGTCATGGACCGCTAACGATTCCCCCCCTAATTTGGGGACTTCCCGCCGATTCCGGCACGGGTCGCTCCATGTCATCACTCCAGGCGCTCAAGGTTCTTCTGGTTGACGACAACCCGCACATGCGGGCGATCGCATCCGCGGTGCTGCAGTCCGCCGGCGTGCGCGAGGTGCGCGAAGCCACCAACGGCGCCGCCGCGCTCGAGATCCTGCGCGAAGACGCCGTCGACCTCGCCATCGTCGACTTCAGGATGTTCCCGTTGGACGGCGTGGAGTTCACCCGTCTGGTCCGCAACAGCCCCGACTCCGCCAACCCCTATCTGCCGATCATCATGATGACCGGTCATTCGGAGAAGAGCCGCATCTATGAGGCGCGGGACGCCGGCGTAACCGAATTCGTGGTCAAGCCGATCACCGCCAAGGCCATCCTCGACCGTATCCAGGCGGTGATCTTCCACCCTCGACCCTATGTGAAGACCGAGGGGTTTTTCGGACCCGACCGCCGGCGCACCACCGCTTCCGGCTACCGGGGCCCGCGCCGTCGCAGGACGGATCAGGCCACGGACGAATCCGCCGGGGACTCCAGCGCCGCATAGACCCGGTCGGGCCACCGCTTGTGGACCCAGAACCAGTCGACGGGGCTTTCGCGCACCCGCTCCTCGATGAAGCTCGTAATCGCCTGCACGCCCCGTGCGATGTCGGCTGAACGGTCGCCCGTCTTCTCCAGTTCTATCGGGTCATAGACCGTCAGCCTGAACCGCACCCCCGGCAGCCGGACCACCGACATCGGCTGCAGCACCGTGCCGAACCGCAGCGCCAGCCGGCTGGGCCCCGGCGCGGCGTTCACCGGCTGGCCGAAGAAGGTCACCTCGGGCCCTTCCGAGAATTTCTGGTCGTTCATCAGGGCCACGGACTCGCCGCGCGCCATCCCGGCCAGCAGTTCGCGCGCGCCGTCTCCGCCCTTGGGCGCGAACAGCGTCACGCCATAGCGCGCTCGCGCGGCGATGATCTGCGCGTCGACATAGGGGTTGTTGGCGGCGCGGTAGGTGATCTGGCATGGCACGCCGGAGCCGGTGATTGTCGCCGCCAGCGTCTCGATATTGGCGAAATGCCCGCCCGCGAAGACCACCGGCTTGCCGCTGTCACGTATCGCATGCAGCCGCTCCAGCCCAACCACCTCGATGCGGTTCTGTTTGACCAGAATGTCCATCACCGCCGTCTCGGCGAACGACCGGCCGGTCTGTTCCCACTGAGCCAGCGCCAGCGCCTCACGCTCTTGCTGCGGCATGTCAGGAAAGGCGATGCGCAGGTTCCGCATCACCGTGCGCTGCGTCCCCGTCCTCGGGCCCAGCGTCCGCAGCAGCCAGCCCCCGAGCGCCGAGGCCCGCTCGACGCCCAGCAGCCGCATGAAGCCGATGAAGCCGGCGAAGGCCGCCGCCTCCAGCCGCCAGATCAGGTCCTGGCGGAAGCTGACACCCTCACCAGGCAATGGTGATCCCGCCGTCCACCACCAGCGTCTGGCCGGTCATGTATGCCGAGGCGGGCGCCGCCAGATACACGGCCGCCCCCGCGATCTCGTCCGGCTGGCCGATCCGCTTCAGCGGCGCCGGGTCGGTGACCTGTTTCAGCAGCTCGGGGTTCTCCCACAGGTATCTGGCGAAATCGGTCTGCACCAGGCCGGGGGCGATGGTGTTGCACCGCACGTTCGACGGCCCCCACTCGACCGCCAGATTGCGCGCCAGCTGCATGTCCGCGGCCTTGGAGATGTTGTAGGCGCCGATCAGCGCATTGCCCCTCAGCCCGCCGATCGAGGAGACGATGATCACCGATCCGTCGCGGCGCTCCAGCATCTGCGGCGCGACCATCTGGATCAGCCAGTGGTTGGAGACCACATTGTTCTGGAGGATCTTGCCGAACTGCTCGTCATTGATCCCCGCCATCGGCCCCGCATAGGGATTGGTCGCGGCGTTGCAGACCAGGATGTCGATCTTGCCCCAGGCGGCGTTGGTCTCGTCGACCAGCCGCTGCAGATCCTCCTTCGAGGCGATGTTGGCGGGCACGACCATGGCACGGCCCTCGCCGTGCTTCGCATTGATCGCGTCGGCGACCTCCTGGCAGGGCCCGGCCTTGCGCGAACTGATCACCACCCGCGCGCCGTGCTCGGCCATTCGCTCGGCGATGGCCTTGCCAATCCCCTTGGATGAGCCGGTGATCACCGCGACCTTGCCGCTCAGATCGAACAATTCCATCGTTAACCTCGAAGAGTGGGGAGAATCCGTGCACGAACGCTAGGCGATCTGTCGTGATACCCCGATACTCGGGCGATTCCATCCGGGAACACGGACCAACCGTTTCCAATGCGCGCACTCACCCAGGGCTTCCTGTTCTTCGGCTATCTGTTTCTGGCCCTGACGGTCGGCGCCTTCGTGTGGCGTGCTGAACTCGGCGCCGGCGCCGGCGCAGCGGCGGCCATCGCCACCCTGGGGCTGCTGGTCGCGGTCCACGCCGCCATCACCGGCCGCGCCGACAAGGCCGCCCTGCGCAATGAGATCGAACAGGTCCGCGAGGCGCACCGCCTGCTCGCAGACGCCATGGAATCCACCCAGGGCGCCCTTACCGACCTTGCCCAGGCCATCGAATCCGGCGCGGTGACCTCCACCGAGGCCCTGTCGGGCGAGGTGCGCATGCTGGAGACGCTGATCCAGCAGATGAGCGAGACGCTGGAGCACCGGGCCGCCGAGCCGCAGCCCTCCAATCCCTATGAGGCCCGCCACCGGGAGCAGTCGAACGTCCTGCTGGCCAATATCCACGAGGCCCTGGCCGAGAACCGGGTCGATCTCTATTTGCAACCGGTCGTCTCCCTGCCGCAGCGCCGCACCATCTTCTACGAAAGCTTCACCCGCCTGCGCGCCGCCGACGACCGGGTGATGATGCCGGCTGAATACCTGTCGGTCGCCGAGGGCGAGGGCCTGGTCCCGGCCATCGACAACCTGCTGCTGTTCCGCTGCGCCCAGATCGTCCGCCGTCTGGCGCGGCAGGACCGCAAGGTCGGCGTCTTCTGCAACGTCGCCCTGTCCTCGCTCGGCGACGAGACCTTCTTCCCCCAGTTCCTCGATTTCCTCTCGGAGAACCGCGACCTCAACCAGGCCCTGATCTTCGAACTGGGCCAGGCCACCTTCGACGCCCGCGGCGCGGTCGAGGCCCGCAACATGGCCAAGCTGGCCGACCTCGGCTTCCGCTTCTCG
>Ga0164290_1001583_pt1 | contig 29834 bp, 29 predicted proteins | sample Micstemetagenome_FD_108782 | JGI IMG/M metagenome (GOLD analysis project Ga0164290, IMG submission 108782) | Contaminated culture microbial community from soil near Moab, Utah, USA - Microcoleus steenstrupii SON62 (Illumina Assembly) | ecosystem: Environmental > Terrestrial > Soil > Soil crust...
GAAAAGAAAAGATGTTTATTTCGAGTGCCGACTGGATGGTACGGAACCTCGACCATCGCATTGAAGCCGCTGTTCCAGTTACAGACCCTGATATCAGGAACGAATTAAAAGAGATTATCCACATTCAATTAAGAGACAATGTAAAAGCGAGAATACTCGACAAAGAATTAAGCAACAACTATGTACCTTCCGCTGGTAAAAAGAAGATACGTTCTCAGATAGAGACCTATCATTACCTGCACCGGAAAAACATAGTAAACATTGAGGCTGGCCGCCATTGATATAGGAAGTAACGCTGCAAGACTACTCATCTCTGAGATCAGTCACGATGCCGAAGGCAAGCCAAGATTCAACAAACTTAACCTGGTTCGTGTTCCTCTTCGTTTGGGTTTTGATGTATTTGAAAAAGGAGAAATTTCAAAAGAAAAAAGAGGGATGGTATTACAGACCATGAAAGCCTATGGCCACCTCATTAATGCCTATGGTGTGGAACATACTATTGCCTGTGCCACCAGTGCCATGCGTGATGCACGCAACAGCGGAGACCTGATCCGAAAAATAAAACTCGAAACAGGACTGAATATAGAAATCATCAGTGGCGACCTTGAAGCATCCATCATTTACGAAAACCATGTGGCCGAAAACATGGATACCGACCATAGTTATCTGTATATTGATGTAGGTGGCGGTAGTACCGAACTTACTTTTTTTGCAGAGGATAAACTGGTATTCAAACAATCTTTCAATATTGGTACCATCCGGATATTGAAAGATATGGTTGACGAACTGCACTGGAACGAAATGAAGGATATCATCAAAAATAAAACCAAGGGCTATAAAAAAATTGTGGCCATCGGTACCGGTGGAAATATCAACAAAGTATTTTCACTCAGTAAGAAAAAAGATGGCAAACCCCTCTCCCTCGAATTATTAAAAGACTATTACAAAGAAATCTCCAGTTTTTCACTCGACGACCGTATCAATATTTATAAGTTAAGAGAAGACCGCGCCGATGTTATTGTACCAGCCCTTCAGATTTATATTAACGCAATGCGATGGGCAGATGCAGATGAAATATATGTACCGAAAATAGGTTTGGCCGACGGTCTCATTCAGCACCTGTATAGTGAATTGCAGAAAGATGAGCAGCATTAGGGCTGTGAGCTTTGAGCTACGAGCTGTGAGCTATTTTTTTTATGCTAGTCTTGAGGCGTGTGCTCATAGCTCAGAGCTTTTAGCTCTACTACCCCCCAAGCATTTTAACAAGCTATTAGATGCTGGTTAAGGCTATCCTCAAAAATCTACCTACTTTGCAGTTCTGTACAAGTAAAAAACAAACAGATGTCTGTTCATAAAGAAATTAAAAAGATCACCACTCATACGCTGTTGAAAATGAAAGCAGCCGGTGAAAAAATATCCATGATCACCGCTTACGACTTTTCATTTGCCCGTTTATTCGATGAAGCAGGTATTGATGTGGTATTGGTAGGCGATAGTGCCAGCAATGTAATGGCCGGACATGAAACCACCGTTCCTGTTACCCTCGAGCAGATGATTTACCATGCACAATGCGTAGTAAGAGGTATTAACCGTTCGCTGGTAGTAGTAGATATGCCTTTTGGCTCCTACCAGTCTAATTCAGATGTTGCATTGGCTTCAGCTATCCGAATCATGAAAGAAAGTGGCGCACATTCCATTAAGCTGGAAGGCGGCGAAGAAGTGCTGGAAAGCATCAGGCGCATTGTATCTGCAGGTATCCCGGTAATGGGACACTTAGGGCTTACCCCACAGTCTATTTATAAATTCGGTACTTATAATGTAAGAGCCAAGGAAGAAGCGGAAGCCACCAAACTTAAAAAAGATGCACTCCTGCTCGAAGAAGCAGGCTGTTATGCCATTGTACTGGAAAAAATTCCGGCCAGTCTGGCCAGTGAAGTAAGTGCCTCACTAACCATACCTACTATCGGCATTGGTGCCGGAGCAGCTTGCAATGGACAGGTGCTGGTAATGCACGATTTACTGGGCATTAACAATACCTTCAAACCGCGGTTCCTGCGGCAGTACCTCAATTTACAGGAACAGATACATACAGCGGTTACACAATATATTAAGGATGTAAAATCGGGCGATTTCCCATCTGAAAAAGAGTCGTACTGAGGATTTACCGATGGTTATTCATTGTTCACCCGAAACAATTTTATAAATTGGAGGGGAAGAATAGATTTGAATAAAATCGAATGTCCAGATATTTCACCATATTATCACTCAGCATCGTTTTGATGTCTTTACATAACAGTAATTTGCATGCACATACATCATTACGCGATACAGTTATTAAACATAACACAGATGCAGTACTGGATGATTGGGACCCTTCTGCTTTTGATATTCATGAAGCATCTGGTATTCGTATGGCAGCAGATAATGATGCCAATAAATTGTATATCGCATTGTATATCACCAATAAAGATGTACAGAAAAGAATAATGCTGGGCGGCATGCAATTATTAGTTGATGCAAAAGCAAAAAAAAGAGAAAGCACATTTGTAGAATTCCCGGTTCAGAAAACGCCACAGGAGCTTACGCAATATTTTTCTAGTAAAACCGCAGAACAAACCACAGCTGATGGGCGCTCTTTTCGTGAGCAGATGGCGGGAACGATGTTATTTCTTAAAAAAACAGGTTTTAAAGGGCAGCAATACGATACAGAACTACAGCCTATCAACATGCCAAATGAAATCATGATAAGTTTTGGATGGGATGAGCGGTCCATTATGTACATTGAGTATGAAATTCCTTTTACTGCATTGGGCGGAAAAACATCGCTAACCAATAAACCTCTTTCTGTTGGTATAAAATTAAACGCAGTAAACTTACCGTCAGCCCCAGAGCAACCTATGAGAACATCTACTAAAGTAATAGCAATGCCACTAAGTGCCGGACCACCAAGCAGCGCTAATTTTGGAACGAGCACAACAGGTTTCAGAACAAATCAACCTATCAACCAATCAACATTTCCTGAACAATCATTCTGGCTTAAACACGAGGTATATTAATTCACTCACCTAACTTCAACCACACTTTGCGAAACGATAAAACACTCATAACAATATTTACACACATCGTGGCATGGGCCTGTTTCTTTTTTGTGCCCTACCTGGTTTTCTTTCCGAGGCTGAGAGAATTCAGCATGAGCGACAATATGCTTGCTACGATTATTTGCAATAATATATTCATTGTACTTTTCTATTACTTCAATACCCAAGTACTGGTACCCCGTTTGCTGATCAATAAAAAATGGGGATGGTATATACTGTCGATTGCTGTTTGTCTGGGTGCATTCCTGTTCTTACCCAAAGAAATAGCCAATTTCCTGGTTGAACCTGAATTTATCCGCCAGAACAATGAGTTTATCAGAAACCCTGATTTTAAAGGCATCCCTAAATTAACCAGGGCACCCAGAAGGGCCAGACCCATTGCCGATCCTTATAATACGGTCTTATTCCTGCTGGTATTTGCATTCGGTACCTGTATTTCTGTAACCCAGCGATGGCTGAGAACAGAGAGAACCAGGAAAGAAACAGAGAATGAAAAACTGAATACAGAATTATCATTCCTCAAATCACAGGTGAACCCTCACTTCTTTTTCAACACGTTGAATAATATCTATTCCCTGGCCGTTGTGAGAAGTGAAAAAACAGCCCCTGCCGTTATGAAGCTCTCATCTATCATGCGGTATATATTAACAGAAACCCAGCGCGACCTGGTGCCGCTCAGAAACGAAGTAGACTTTATTCATAATTTTATTGAATTACAGCAGGTACGTTTAACCGATAAGGTAAAACTGAATTTTGCTGCCAGTGGCGATATCGAAACCATGTTAATTGCACCACTTATATTTATTCCTTTTGTTGAAAATGCATTTAAGTATGGTGTGAGTACTAAAGAAAGTTCCAATATTGATATTACCATCAATACCAACGGCAATAAAATACTTTTTTATGCCAGCAATAATATTGTGGCATCCGAAAGTAACCTGATGGAAAATACCGGAATCGGTATCAACAACGTAAAACGCAGGCTGGAGCTGATGTACCCCGACCGGCATCAGCTAAGCACTACGATTGAGAACAAGACATATGTCGTAAAACTGGAAATCACAACATGATACATTGTATAGCCATCGATGATGAGCCATTAGCGCTGCAACTGATACAGGAATATTGCGCAAAGATTTCGTTCCTGAAACTGGAGAAAACATTTACCAATACCGATGAGGCCATCAGTTTTATGCAGGCCAATAAAATTGATCTTCTATTTCTCGATATACAGATGCCGGATATAACAGGTATACAGTTTTATAAAAACCTGCTCGAGAAACCACCTGTTATTTTCACCACCGCATACAAAGATTTCGCGGTAGAAGGGTTTAATGTAGATGCAGTTGATTATCTCTTGAAACCTTTTGAATACGACCGTTTCCTGAAAGCCTGTTATAAAGCAAAAGAATATATAGAATTCCTCAGCTCACAGGAAGTGCAGCTCAATTCACTGTTTATTAAAGTGAATTATGAAATCATGAAAGTGAATTTAAAAGATATTGACCTGATTGAAGCACTGGATGATTATATCAAAATTTACATCAAACCCAATCCGGTACTTACCCTGATGACTTTAAAAAGTATCCAGGAAAAATTACCACCAAGAGATTTTGTAAGGGTACATCGTTCCTTTATTATTCCACTGGCAAAAATTGAAAAATTCAGTAAATCAAAAGTCTGGATTGCAGGGAAAGAAATTCCCATCGGCAGCAGCTACAGTGGGGTATACGACCAGTTGCTTGATATTTCTAAAACCAAATAATCATTCCCCGATTGAAAGAAGGTACTCACCTATCTGCTCTTGCAACCGGTTACACATCATAGTATTTTTACCTTGTAAATGCTGAAAGGCGTTTCATGCAGGGTTTTAGATAATAAAGTATCACAACGTTGTTCTCAACAAGGTGATACTTTTTTATTTATACCTATCCTCTGCTCGCTGGTTATGAATTCTTTACCTTTGCAGCAAAATAACCTGCATGGAATTTTTACAGCTACTGGGCATCAGTTCTCAAAATGCTGCCGCTTCTACCGGCACTCAATGGGTGAATAGTAAAGGATCTATCATCGATTCTTATTCCCCCGTGGATGGAAAGAAAACAGCCAGTGTACTATCGTCCGATTCTACTGCCTATGATACAGTGATGCAAGCTGCCGTTAATGCTTTTCAAACCTGGCGTATGTGGCCAGCCCCTAAAAGAGGTGAAGTGGTTCGTCAGGTGGGTGAGGCTTTACGCCAATACAAAGAACCCTTAGGTAAATTAGTGAGCTATGAAATGGGCAAGAGCCTCCAGGAAGGTTATGGTGAAGTACAGGAAATGATTGATATCTGCGATTTTGCTGTAGGACTCTCCCGCCAGTTACATGGTTTAACCATGCACAGTGAACGTCCTAAGCACCGCATGTACGAACAATGGCACCCAATGGGCGTAGTAGGTATTATTTCAGCCTTTAACTTCCCTGTGGCCGTATGGAGCTGGAATGCTGCATTGGCATGGGTATGTGGCAATACCACTATCTGGAAACCCAGCGAAAAAACACCTCTCTGCGGTATCGCTGTACAAAATATTGTGGCAGAAGTATTCAAAAGAAATGAAGTACCGGAAGGTGTTAACTGTCTCGTTCAGGGCGGAAGAGAAGTGGGTGAATGGATGAGTAAGGATACCCGGATACCACTGATATCTGCCACAGGTTCTACCCGCATGGGTAAAATAGTAGCAGCTACTGTTGGCGCCAGACTCGGTAAAACCATTCTTGAACTGGGTGGCAATAATGCGATCATCATTTCAAAAGATGCAGATCTTGATATGGCCCTCATCGGTTGTGTATTCGGAGCGGTAGGTACGGCCGGACAACGCTGTACAACCACCCGTAGACTCATCATTCATGAATCGGTATATGAGATATTTAAGGAGAAATTAGTGAAAGCCTATGGACAACTCAGGATAGGTGACCCACTCGACACCCATAATCATGTAGGTCCGTTGATTGATAAAGATGCGGTACAACTTTACCTGAAATCGATTGAAGACTGTAAACAACAGGGCGGAACATTTATTGTGGAAGGCGGTGTTCTCGAAGGAAAAAATTATGAGAGCGGCTGTTATGTAAAACCCTGTATTGCAGAGGCCGCTAATCACCTGCCTGTAGTACAGCATGAAACTTTTGCGCCTATTCTGTATATCATGAAATATTCAACCATTGACGAGGCCATTGCGCTGCAGAACGGGGTTCCGCAAGGACTCTCCTCAGCCATCATGACCCTCAATATGCGCGAATCGGAACAGTTTCTCTCACATGCAGGCAGCGATTGTGGTATTGCCAATGTAAATATTGGTACCAGCGGTGCAGAAATCGGAGGAGCATTTGGAGGTGAAAAGGAAACAGGCGGTGGCCGAGAAAGCGGTAGTGATGCATGGAAAGCCTATATGCGCAGACAAACCAATACCATCAATTGGAGTACACAACTACCACTTGCCCAGGGTATTCAGTTTGACCTGTAGTCATCAACTTTTTACAGGCTGAGTTGTTCATGAAATCATTGTTTAGTACATGGAACTAAAAAATGGTATACCAACATTTTACGCCAAAAATCAACAGGCCTGGCGCAACTGGCTGAAAAAAAATCACCAGCAGGAAAAATCTGTATGGCTTATTATTTATAAAAAAAATTCAGGCATTCCCAGTGTTTACTATCCGGAAGCCGTAGACGAAGCCCTTTGTTTTGGCTGGATCGACAGTAAGCCCAATAAGCGGGACGATGAAAGTTATTATCAATTCTTTGCCCAGAGAAACCCAAAAAGCAAATGGAGCAAAGTAAACCGAGATAAAGTGGAACGTTTGATGGCTGCAGGTAAAATAGCTACTGCCGGACTCGCTGCCATTACAACTGCCCAACAAAATGGAACATGGAACGCATTGGATGATGTTGAAGCCATAAACATCCCCGAAGACCTTTCGGCCTTGTTTAAGAAAAATAAAATTGCCTGGGAAAATTTTAATGCCTTTTCCCGTTCCTCCAAACGTGGTATTCTTGAATGGATTTTAAATGCCAAAAAAGCGGAAACACGCACTAAAAGATTAGAAGAAACAGTTCGGCTGGCCAGTGAAAATATAAAAGCCAATCACCCCAGATAAACTGGTGCAATTACTGCTGTGGGAATTTTACGCATTATAACTACCATACACTATTTTTTTAGGTAGTATATTCATCAGTACAAATTCGCTAATATGTCAATACCTGTAACCGATGCGGTAAACCTACTTCAGCGCACGCCGAAAATTTTACGCGATATGCTCGATGGATTACCGGATCATTTAATCCATGCCAATGAAGGTGCTGAAACATGGTCGCCTTATGATGTGGTGGGTCACCTGATACACGGCGATAAAACAGACTGGATACCGAGGCTGAAGATTTGTTTATCAGACAGTAACTATAAAACCTTCCAGCCCTTTGATCGTTTTGCACAGTTTGAAGACAGTAAGGGTAAAACCTTACAGGATTTATTGGCCGCATTTGAACAGATCAGACAAGAAAGTATAGCCGCGCTCAAAGCTATGCAGCTAACAGAAAAAGATGATACGAGAACGGCCACCCACCCCGCACTGGGAACTGTAACACTGGGACAGCTGCTTACTACCTGGGTAGTTCATGACCTCGACCATATTTATCAGGTATCAAGGGTTATATCGCACCAGTTTAAAGAAGAGGTAGGCCCATGGAAAGCCTACCTCAGAATTGTTCAATAATTCATTTTTCCACTCCCTCCTTTGAATTGTTAAGGAAAACCAAAAAGATTTTTTTCCTCCTTAAATTTCGGTTAGGGCAGCGTCAAGAATATCCTAAAATACCCGGCAGCGGTTAAATTTTCATTATCATTACCGAAATTTGTGAGGATAGTAAAAATATACTTTCAATGTTTCGTTGGATAATAAGAATAGTGGCACTGCCACTCGTGATTGTTTCAAGCCATGCACATGCACAGCAAATACCAAAAACATGGTACCAGCTGGATGCTGCCAAAGATTCATTTTATGGTATCAGCCTGCATAAGGCTTATGATTTTCTCCGTAACAGTAATAAAAAAGCCCAGCCCGTTATTGTTGCCGTTCTTGATTCCGGTATTGATACTACCCATGAAGACCTCAAACCCATTTTATGGCGCAACCCGAAAGAAATTCCGGGTAATGGAACAGATGATGATGGTAACGGTTATATTGATGATGTATATGGATGGAATTTTTTAGGTAACAAAGACGGGAGAAATATTAAGAAAGCATCCGATGAACGTTCGCGTATTTTTCACCGCTGGAAAAACCAGTTCTCCAACAAGGTATTGAACCCTGAGGAAATGACAGAGAAAGAGCGCGATCAGTTTGCGCTCTGGAAGCAGGCACTCAACGAACTTAACTTCAGTGCCGAAGAACAGATGGAACTGATGTTTGTAGAAGTAACTGCCAAAGCACTCAAAAAACACGATAAAATTCTGCGCCAGGAAATGGGTTGTGAAGAATACAACTTTGAAAAACTGGAGAAATTTCAGCCGATAAGCCGCATGGGTAAAGAGGCAAAAATGGGTTTTCTTACCTGTATGAAAATGATTGGCCTCGACGCGGAAGAAAAGAATACCGTACTGCTTTCACAACTGGAAGAATATATTGACGAAAAAAAATCGGCTTTTGAATCAAAAGAAAAAGCACCCAAAGATTACAGAGCAGAAGTCATCGGAGACAATTATTTCAGTCTTGCTGATCGCTTCTATGGCAATGCCGATGTGATGGGCCCCAACCCCGACCATGGCACCCATGTAAGTGGTTTGATTGCAGCACAAAGAAACAATGGCCTCGGTATAGACGGCGTTGCCGACAATGTACGCATCATGATGCTGCGTGTAGTACCCGATGGAGATGAATACGATAAAGATATTGCACTGGCCATCCGGTATGCGGTTGATAATGGTGCCAAAGTGATTAACATGAGTTTTGGGAAATCATTCTCACCGGAGAAAGCATGGGTAGACAGTGCTATCCGGTATGCTGAAATGAAAGATGTACTCGTGTTACATTCATCCGGCAATGAAGGTGCCAATATCGATGAAAAGGAAGTGTTCCCCAATCCATGGTTAAAACAATGGAACACAGTAGCCAGTAATTTTATTACCGTTGGTGCCAGCAGTGACCCAAAAATCAGTGGAAGCATTACGGCCGAGTTCAGTAATTATGGAAAAGAAAGAGTAGATGTTTTTGCACCAGGTGTGAAAATTTATTCCACCATGCCTGGCGGTAATCAATATGGTAACCAGCAGGGAACCAGCATGTCTACTCCCATTGTTAGTGGTATTGCAGCTTTATTACGTTCTTATTATCCAAACTTATCTGCCATTCAGGTAAAAAAGATCATTGAGAAATCTGTGTGGATACCTGATGCCGCCAATCTATGTTTCAGACCCGGCGCAAAAGCCGATATCGTACCCTTTACCAGCCTGTCTAAAACAGGTGGTATTGTAAACGCTTATAATGCAGTGGTAGCAGCCGACCAGTTCAGCCATGCAGCCATCAGCAACAGCGAACCTAACCCAGCCGTAGCCAAAAAGACCAAAGGACATTAATATGAGCAGACCACAAGCAGGTGATTACCCCCCCTATTTTGAAGGATACATCAGTAAAGTACAGACCGATACAACCGCTGAGCTGCCTGTAAAGTATGGCAAGGAACTGGAAACATTTTACACCGGTTTGCCCGAAGCAAAAGCAGATTATGCGTACGCACCTGGAAAATGGACCTTAAAAGATTTACTGCAGCATATTGTTGACACAGAAAGAATCATGTCGTATCGTTTACTTCGTATTGCACGGAAAGACGAAACAGCATTGGCTTCTTTTGACGAAAACAGTTATGCTGCAAATGCAAAAGCAACTGAGCGATCTTTCGCCGCTATCAAAGAAGAATTCCTGGCTGTGAGAAAATCAACCGATCTGTTACTGCAGTCACTTCACGATGAACAATTAGCCCATGCAGGTATTGCAAGCGGGAATAGAATGACGGCTAATGCACTGGTCTACATTATTTTTGGGCATATGCTGCATCACCGCAATATTATTGAAGAGCGTTACTTATGAGCATTTCAGTAATTGAAATAATTACAGCTGTCTTCATCACAAAGCAGGCTCTTTAATTGAGCATCATTCAATACATCTTTGTAGTGCATGGTTTTACCATTTACCCATATCGTCTGGTAAACCAAACGTATGCCATGGCTGTAATCAACATACCAGTTTACATGTCCGGTATATAAAGGCTGAATAGGTTGTCCGTTGAGTCTATGCCACCCATAAATCGCCACGCGGTCATTCTTGCCGTTTGCCAATAGCTTGGGACTGATTACCACATCTTTTTTGATACCGGCAATGAGACCCTTTCTCCCCTTTCTTTGCCCTTCAATCATCAGGTGATGTTGCCACATGGTAACAGTACTGTCCCTGAAAGCGAACATGGGTACCGGTTCCACTTTTACCCTTGCCTGTGTATAAATATCGTTCACCATTTTCCGGGTCGGTAAAAAACAATGGTACCTGTCTGCTACCTGTTGCGCTGTTTGTGGTGTTAATGGTACCCTTGCCCAGTCATCATTTGTTCCGATGGAAAGATAATCGGGCATTACATAATAAGTGGCTGTATACATTTTTCCATCCCGGGTGCGGATGCTGGTATGTACCGGTACAAACCGGTTCAGAAATGAAGGCATATTTCCCTGCAGCAATAATTGTAAGGCCATAGAGTCGCGCTGCTTCCATTGAAAGGAAGCGGTTGCCTGGTAAAATGAGGAGCCATTCATTCCCTCAATAGCTTTCAAAGGCGCTATTGTCCGGCATCCGGCAAATAAAAAAAAAATCAGGCATAATCGGTACATACCCTAAAAATAGGGTTCCTGCTTATAGCATGGGCATAAAAAAAGAGATCCGATGGATCTCTTTTTTATAACTGAATTATCAGTAATTATTTTGCAAACAAGTGAATGGCTAACTGAACATCATTAGATGGGCCTTTATACAGAACACCTAATGTAGTTCTGTCGATACTGAAATAAGCCTGACCAAAGAATCCTTTATCGCTTGCGCTGCGGATATTGGCATTGAATTTTACAGGGATGCTGGCTCCTTTCAATGACAGTGTACCATTGATTTCGCAATTGGTATCGTTAGTATAGTTTACACTGTTAATGGTATAAGTAGCTTCTGCAAATTTAGCTACGTCAAAAAAGTCGGCACCTTTCAGGTGACCAGCCAAACGATCGCCTGCGCCATCGGTAACTTTCAGGTTTGCGAGGTCAATGACAAAAGAACCGCCAGTCAATTTACCATTATCAACCTGTACCTGTCCGCTTTTCAGTGAAAAGCTGCCGGTATGAAAATCACCAGCTTTAGAACCAATCCAGTCGATACGGCTCTTTTCAGTAACATTGAGTGTAAGGGGAGCTTTTTTCTTTACTACAGTGAAAGAAGAAATGCCAATAATCAGGGCTGCGCTTACCAGGGTAAGAACTAGTTTTTTCATGGTTGTTTGTTTTTACAGTTTTAAAGCATCGTAAAATTAGGAAAATTAATGTTACAACAATAATAATTCTCCATAAATCCGAATAGCTGTTTCGCTTATCTTCGCAAAAATTTTTTTCGAGTATGAATCTTCACGAATATCAAGCCAAAGAACTCCTTAAAAAATACCATGTGCCTGTGCAGGAAGGTATTGCGGTTGATACAGTAATGGCCGCTGAGGAAGCTTATCGTCAAATTAAGACCCAAACAGGCAATAATTTCGCTGTTATCAAAGCCCAGATACATGCTGGTGGCCGTGGTAAGGGTAAAATTGAGGGTACCGAACAGCGTGGTGTAGCCGTGGCTAAAAGCGTGGAAGATGTGGCCAGTATCGCCAAAAACATACTGGGTGGCACCCTGGTTACCATTCAAACCGGTGCTGCTGGTAAAAAAGTAAATAAAATACTGGTGGCCCAGGATGTATACTATCCAGGCCCCAATCCAGTGAAAGAGTTTTATCTATCTATCCTGCTCGACCGTGCAAAAGGCATGAATGTGATTATGTACAGTACCGAGGGTGGTATGGATATTGAAGAAGTGGCACACAATACACCCGACAAAATTTTTAAAGAGTGGGTACACCCCGGAGGCGGTTTACAGGGTTTCCAGGCAAGAAAAATTGCCTTCAACCTCGGACTGAGTGGTGAAGCGTTTAAAAGCTGTGTAAAGTTTGTCACCAATTTATACAATGCCTATGTTGGACTCGATTGCGGCATGCTCGAAATCAATCCCCTGTTCAAAACCAGCGATGAGAAAATCATTGCCGTGGATTGTAAAATGAATATTGATGATAATGCCCTGATGCGTCATGCCGATACAGCCGCATTAAGAGATGTTACGGAAGAAGATCCTACAGAAGTAGAAGCCGGACAATACAACCTGAACTTTGTAAAATTAGATGGTAATGTGGGTTGTATGGTAAATGGTGCCGGACTTGCCATGGCTACCATGGATATGATTAAACTGAGTGGTGGTGAGCCTGCCAACTTCCTGGATGTGGGTGGAACAGCCAATGCGCAAACAGTGGAAGCCGGTTTCCGTATCATCATGAAAGATCCGAATGTAAAAGCCATTCTTATTAATATTTTCGGCGGTATTGTTCGTTGCGACCGTGTTGCGGCGGGTGTTATTGAAGCCTATAATAAACTGGGTAATATTAATATCCCCATCATTGTACGTTTACAGGGTACCAATGCTGTTGAAGCAAAGAAACTGATTGATGAAAGCGGATTGAAAGTACAGTCTGCCATCGAATTGAGTGAAGCGGCGGCACTTGTGAAGAAAGCAGTAGCTTAAAATGAATCTAAAAATTACCAGGCCCCGATCTAAAAATCGGGGCTTTTTTACAAGCTGCAAGTTACAAGCGACGAGAGTAGTTACTTGTAGCTTTGAACTTGCAACTTTTCACATTATTGTTTTATACCGGTTTTATTTCCAGTAACCTAACTTCTGTTACCGCACTAAAAGAATAACGAAGCCCGCTTTTCACTTCTACACATTCAAATCTTTTTCTGCGAAGTACCCCCTTCATAAAAACGCGGCCATTTTCGGTTTGAAATAACTTACCAGCCGGAATTTCTGCAATAGGAACCAATCCTGATTGTTTGACATTGTATTTACGAAGCACCAGCAATAAATCAGTTTCGCCATTGGCGGTAGCGGCAGGGTTCATGATCGATCGCTGCAAAGCAGCACTGATATCGGCCGGGAATACACCCATTTTTACAAACTCACTGAGTAGCGTACCATAACATTTTTTCCATTCTGGTCCATGCGCTTCTACCTTATGCCGGTATTGTTCGAAAGTAAGCAGGTGTGCCAGTTCATGTAATAAAGTAATCAGGAACTCGAATTTGTTGAGGTCACCATTTACAGTGATACGATGATTCTTTCCGATACCGGCATGCCTGTAATCGCCCAGTACCGATTTTCTTTTTTTGGTGATGGTGAGGTGTACTTTGTATCGCTGAATATAAGCGACCACCTGTTCAAAGCTACCTTCAGGAAGAAATGCAGCCAAAGCCTGCATAGGGTGTTCAGCTTTGGGCATTCTTTTTAGGATTCTGTTTCAGGAATAAACGAACTTCTACCCATGTGTACAGGAAATATAAACCCAATGAAACATAAACAGAGAAATTGCTTTTCTCTTTGCCGGCGAGGTAAATATAAATGAGTATGGCTGTGGCAAAACCAATGAGTTTTATACCCATACCTGCCATTACGGCCCGCACAATAGCATTGGGATTTTTATTAGCCGCGGCTTTAATCTGCAATACTAAACTGATCCAAGTAAATAAAAACAAAAGCACATTCGCAATGGTCACCACTTCGTATTGAATACCGGCAGTAGCTAATCTTTCCTTCCATACCAGTATGAAAGCGTTTACGAGTACAAAAAGAATGAGTAAGGGTTTAATGGGTTTTAGCATAGAAGAGCATCATTTTTTTGAAGTATCCCTGATGAGTTTAATCATCAGTCCTGCCAATGAAAGAAGGGGTAATAACCAGATCAGTATGGGCTTGGTAAATGCCCATTTTGCATCGAGCCATTTTCCCAGGTATACTGTTACCACCAATACAATGATCCATTGAGAAGCCATGCCCGCATATTGAAAAACAGAAACGGTACGGCGTTGCTTATTCATTGGAAATATCAGCTTTGGGTATTTGCAGGGCAATGGTATCGAGTGCTGAGGGTGTATTACCGGAGAGCACTTTTTTTACCCCGTCAATGTATTGTTCTTTATAACGGATGGCCTGTTCCAGCGAATCTGTTCTCATTTTCAGCACCTGTAAAGCAGTTCTGCTTTCCTTGGTTCCATATCCGGGAATATAATATTTCAGCGGTGAGAACGCAATCAGTGCAATCGTAAGACCTACCAGTATTACAAATACAGTACTAAGTCCGATATAAACACTTAGTCGCGACAGCCTGAAAGTAATCACTTCCTCATAGGTATCATCATTCATCACCACCAGGCGGTAGTTGTTGCGTTTACGTTTGAGGTTATTATTATTCTCCGGGCTGGCCATACGGTAAAATCTGGTTAAAGGTAATGATGAATCCTCTTTTACCCATCGCTGATCGGGAAATAACTGTATTTTTAAACTGTTTTTATGCACAGTCATTCCAGATTCATATTTTCCCGGATGTTTCCGATCGCCCCGATGGTTGCCCTATTGCTTTTTTTAGGTATGAAAAGCATGGCCCAGCCCTATACAACCATTGAACTTAAAAAAGAAAAACCTTACGAAAACAGAACCCTGCCTGCAGAAAAAACGGGTAATAAAAAATTTACGCTCCCCAAAAGAGTGTATAATAATACCGTTACCCATTTCAACTATTATTTCAATGCCAATCAGCGGCTGAATGAAATACTGGAAAGAGCCAGCGAATCGCATAGAGATGACTATACACAACTCTTATCTTTCTATGATTATGATTTAGAAACCACGGCACAAGACCAGATAGATACCGTTTTATATAAGTGTACCGCCGGTATTCTCTTGCATGACCTTCGCAGCGACTGGGTAGACAATCTCTATATGCTGATGGGCAAAGCCTATTTGCTGAGAAAAGACTTTGACTCGGCGCAAATGGTATTTCAATATATCAATTATGCATTTGCACCCAAGGATGAAGGATATGATATTCCCATTGGTAGTAATGTAAGTAATGTAGGTGGTGTATTCTCCATTTCTACCAATGAAAAAAGAAACTTCTGGAAAAAAATGACCACTACCCTGCCCAGCAGGAACGAAAGTTTTATCTGGATGACCAGAACTTACATTGAACAAAATAAGACGGCAGAAGCAGCAGGTCTGCTAGCACTCCTCAGAAGTGATGCACTTTTTCCTGCCCGCTTACAACCAGAGCTGGATGAACTGAGTGCCTATCTTTTTTATACACAAAATGCTTATGACAGTGCCGCCAATTACCTGGTACGTACTTTGAAGAAAGGAAATGACCAGCTTTCAAAACCACGTTCTTATTACCTGGCCGGACAATTGTACGAACTGGCCGGAAAAAATAAAGAAGCCATTGAGTCGTACCAGACCGCTATCCGGTTTTCCAATGATCCATTCATGGAAGTATATGCCAGGCTCAATATTGCTGCGCTTGCTACCGGCGATAAAGACAATGCATTACAGGAAAACCTGAATGAGTTGTTGAAGATGGCTAAAAAAGACAAGTATGATGTGTACCGTGATATCATCTATTATGCAGCCGCCAAACTGGAACTTAGCAGAAAAAATTATGCAGCTGCGCAGCAATGGTTATTGAAAAGCGTTTCGTTCAGTAATGATAACCCTTTACAAAAACAACAAAGTTTTCTCTTACTCGGCGACCTGAATTACGATAGAAAAGAATACAGTCAGTCATTCCGTTTTTATGACAGTGTCCAGGTAAATATGGTGAATGAAAAAGAGCAGGAAAGAATCAATACCAGGAAACCCGCACTGCAGCTCATTGCGATGAATGAGGAAAATATCAGCCGTGAAGACAGTGTGCAACGAATTGCGGCCCTCCCGGAAGCAGAAAGAACGGCTTTACTCAGAAAACTACTCCGCCAGCTCAGAAAAGAGCGTGGACTGAAAGAAACAGAAGAAAATTCATTTGGCTCAGACCTGCCTGCAGGCAATAACCAGGCAGCAGATTTGTTTAACAACAATGGTGCTGAATTTTATTTTCTCAACAGCAGTTTACGGGGTCGCGGTTTGGGTGAATTCAACAGGCGCTGGGGTAATCGGCCGAATGTAGATAACTGGCGCAGACAGTCGGCTGTAGATAAAGTGATTCCTGCACAAAACCAGGCAACTGTTTCGGCAGACAATAAGCCGGATCCCAAAAAACAGGAGCTTTCACTCGAAGCATTACAAAATACCATACCACTCACCGAAGAGCAAAAAGAATTATCGAATACCATGATCATCCGTGGTTTGCTGGAGAATGGTAAAATATTCCAGGAACAATTAGATGATTATGCTTCTGCGATTGAAGTGTATGAAGAATTACTACGTCGTTTCCCGAGGGCTGCCGAAGCCGAGGAAGCAGGGTTTAAACTGATTCAGTGTTACCGTAAAACGAATAATACTTCAGCTGCCGATTCCTTACAAAATGTATTTACCCGGACATTTGCCGACAGTAAATTTTTGAATACGGCTTCCGCTTCTAACAAAAAAGATCCGGCAGAACTTACGTATACCAATGTGTACAACCTGTTTATCGAAGGAAAATTTGAAGCCGCCATACAGGCTAAGAAACAGGCTGAACAACAGCAAAAAAATACTGTATGGACGCCGCAACTCCTGTACATTGAATCTATTTATTACATCAAACAGAAAGCAGACAGTGTGGCCATTAACCGGCTCGAACAGCTCATCAGTAATTTCCCTTCTTCTCCCCTTACTGAAAAAGCAACTACGATGATTGATGTGTTAAGGAGAAGGGATGAGATTGAAAAATACCTGACCGATTTATCGGTAGAACGGCCCATAGAAACAGTAACAAGAGCTGTAGACCTTGGCGGTGCGGCTTCTATTATTAATACTATACCTAAAAAAGACAGTGCTGGTTCAGTTACACCTTTACCCAAAGAATTAAAACCTGCAGCGGGTGTTAATTTAACCAATGCGGTTAAATCGGCCCCATTAACACTTGCTGAACCTGAGTATGAATTTATAGCGGCCGATACCCAATATGCCGTTATTGTGCTGAATAAAGTAGACGGTATGTTTGTAGGTGAAGCACGAAATGCATTTAACCGTTTTAACCAGGAAAGATTTTATAATCGCCGGCTCCCTATTAATACCATAACAATTGTACCCGAAGTGCAATTATTACTGGTAGGCCCCTTCCCTTCAGCCAGTGATGCCGTAACTTATACCGACCTGGTTAAACCACAGGCAGCCAGCAGGATATTACCCTGGCTAAGTGCCGATAAATATGGTTTCCAGATTATAAGTCCGGCCAACCTGAGGATATTGCAAAACAAAAAAGATATAGCAGCATACAGGGCATTTTTGCAAAAAGCATTACCCGATAAATTTTAACGAGTGTGAAGCACTGCTTCAGTAACTCTTCTTTAGTTTTACGCATCTTTTTTTTTGAACCAATAGTGGATTATTATGTCAAAACCCGTTCGCATATTCTGGCGTATTTTTTTCTGGACCCTTGGCGGGGGTATCTTATTCCTGCTGATGATTAACTGGGGCTGGTTAGGTAATATGCCCTCCATTGATGATATTGAAAACCCCTCTGCTTCGCTGGCCAGTCAGGTATATGCACAGGATGGCACACTCATGGGGAAATATTACCTGAATGGTGAAGACAGGATCAATGTAAAATACCAGGATATCAGCAAACATGTTATCCATGCACTGGTGGCCACAGAAGACGAAAGATTTTATAACCATAGTGGTGTAGATCCACGTTCACTCGGACGGGCACTGGTATTTTTGGGTCGTGAAGGCGGTGCCAGTACCATTACCATGCAAACAGCCAAAAACCTGTTTACAGATAACTGGGGTACACGGAATATTTTCCTCCGGATGATTCAGAAGATCAAAGAATCTGTGATTGCCATTAAACTGGAGCGCAATTTTACCAAAGAAGAAATACTTACTTTATACCTGAATACTGTTGCCTTCAGTGACAACGTATATGGTATCAGGAACGCTTCCAAAACTTTTTTCCAGAAGGAACCTGACAGACTCAATATTGAAGAGTCGGCTGTTCTGATTGGTATGCTGAAGGGGGCCACCATTTATAACCCAAGGCGAAATCCGAAACTGGCACTGGACAGAAGAAATACGGTGATTAATCAGATGGTTCGTAACGAATACCTCACCGCAGAAGAAGCCAATATACTCAAGCGAAAACCCATTGAGCTGAACTATAAAAAGCTGGATGAAACGGCTGGTCTTGGCCCTTATTTCAGAATGATATTGGCAGAGGAGATGAAGAAATGGTGTAAGGATAACAAAAAAAATAATGGCGATAATTATAACCTGTACAGGGATGGTTTAAAAATTTATACCACCATCAATCCCCGTATGCAACAGTATGCTGAAGAAGCAGTGGCCAAGCATATGAATTATATGCAGAAACTGTTCAATGGTCAGGCAAATATCAAGAACAAATCGATCTGGAAAGGATATGAGAATGTACTGGAAGCTGCCATGAAACAAAGTGAACGTTGGAAAAACCTGGATCGTGAAGGTTTGAAAGAGGAAGAGATTAAAAAAACCTTCTACGAGAAAGTACCGATGCGTGTTTTTGCCTGGAACAATAACAGGGAAACAGATACTTTGATGACACCTTATGATTCTATCCGCTACCATCGGCAGATGTTACAGGCCGGCTTTATGGTGATGGATCCATTGACAGGTGAAATAAAAGCATGGGTGGGTGGTATTGGTTTTAAAACGTTCAAATACGATCATGTTAACTTCAATACCAAACGACAGGTAGGCTCTACCATGAAACCACTGTTATATAGCCTGGCTATTGAAGAAGCAGGTTTTACACCCAATACAACGGTGTATGATGAACAGCAAAGTTTTGGGGGTTATGGCATGGTGCCTGCTACAAGCAGGTCTTGCCAGGGTGGTGCCATGCCAATGGCTTCTGCACTGGCCTTCTCGCGAAATTGTGCATCGGCTTATATCATGAAGCAGTTAGACAGCGAAGGAAACAATGGCGCCAAAAGATTGGTGAATTTTCTGGAGCGTTGCGATTTCAAAACCAAGATCGATCCATACCCATCTATTGCGCTGGGTTCATGTGAAATTTCATTGTATGAAATGATGCAGGGCTTCAGCATGTTTCCGGGCAGGGGTTTTAATGTAAAACCCATGTACATAGCCCGCATAGAAGACAGAAACGGAAATGTATTGGCCACTTTCACACCCAAAAGAAAAGAAGTGATCAGTGAAGTAACCGCCTATTCTGTTGTAAAGATGATGCAGGGTACTGTTCAGGTAGGTACGGGTCGCGGTATCTGGGGGTATGGAATGCCTGCTGTTGAACTGGCTGGTAAAACAGGTACCACCAATGAAAACAGTGATGGCTGGTTTATGGGTTATACCCCACAACTCATGGCAGGTGCATGGGTGGGTGCTGATGACCGTTTTATTCACTTCAATAAAGAAAGTGCCTGGGGACAGGGTGGTCGCGCCGCCATGCCCATATGGGCTTATTTCTTTAGTAAAGCGGCTGCTGATCCTAATTGCGGTATCGACAAGAGCGCCCGTTTTGCCAAACCTGATGTAATGAGTAATGATATCATCATTGATTACCTCAACGATTCGACTCCCATTCTGGGTGGTGAGGGTGAAGATGTAGGAACCGGCACCTCAGAAGATTATGAAGTACCACAGAATATAAAACTCGAGGATATTGCTCCTGAGTCTGATATAAAAATAGCCACTCCGAAAACGCCGGAAAAAAAAGATGGAAAGGGAAATACGCCACCTCCTCCCGCAGATAAACCCAAAGCCGTTTTACCCAAGAAACCAGGTGGAGGAAAATAAAGATATACTGAAGTATGATGAATGAAATAAAAGTAATTGCCTTTGATGCCGATGATACGCTCTGGGTAAATGAGCCCTATTTCAGGGAAACAGAAGACAGGTTTTGTGAGTTGCTGGAAGACTATTTACCACATCATTCTGTTGCGAGAGAATTGCTGCAGGTGGAGATCAGGAATATAAACCTCTATGGTTATGGTGTAAAAGGGTTTATGCTGAGCATGATTGAAGCCGCCATGGAACTTTCCCAGAAAACCATTAAAGTAGAAGTGATTGATAAAATCATTGCTTTGGGTAAAGAACTCTTGGAAAAGCCCATTGTATTACTAGATGAAGTAGAAGATGTGTTACAGGCCTTACACGGAAAATATAAACTCGTGGTTGCCACGAAGGGCGACTTACTCGACCAGGAAAGAAAGCTGAGAAAATCGGGACTGGAGCATTATTTTCATCATATTGAAATTATGTCGGAAAAAAAAGAAGCCGATTACCAGAAGTTATTAAAGCACCTTGATATACAGCCACTCGAATTTATGATGCTGGGTAATTCGCTGAAGTCTGATGTACTGCCTGTACTGGAACTGGGTGCACATGCCGTTCATATTCCTTACCATACAACCTGGGCACATGAAACCATCGATACAGTTATTGAGCATGCTAATTTCAAACAGGTAACATCGATTAAAGAAGTATTATCTTTCCTGCTGAAATGAAAACTTTATTAGACATTGAAAGCTGGAACAGGAAAGATCAATTCCGGTTTTTTAACCAGTTTGAAGAACCTTTTTTTGGAATAACAGTGCAGGTAGACTGTACCAGGGCCTATCATATAGCCAAAGAAAACAACTACTCATTTTTTTTGTATTACCTGCATGCCTCTTTGCAGGCGGTAAATGAAACTGAGCCATTCCGTTACCGGATTGAAAATGATCAGGTGTATGTGTATGACCAGGTAAATGCATCTGCCACGATTAACAGACCTGATGGAACTTTCGGGTTTTCCTATATGGATTATCACCCCGATTTTCTGGCATTCAGTAAAGATGCTAAAAAAATTATTGAAGCAGTTCGTCAAACCACAGGATTAATTCCGGCCGTATCGGGTGAAAATGTTATTCACTATTCATCGATACCCTGGCTCAATTTTACAAGCTTATCACATGCCCGCAGTTTTAGTTTCAAAGATTCCTGCCCAAAAATTTCTTTTGGAAAAATGACGGAACAAAATGGCATTCGCCAGATGCCCGTTTCCATTCACGTGCACCATGCCTTGATGGATGGTTTTCATGTAGCACAGTTTGTAGAGCGATTCCAGGAATTATTACTTCAGGATAAATAATGATATAATGCATATACAGGAGGGATTAAAAAGAACGGCTGTTTTATGTGTTCTCAGGCATGGAAATGATTTTTTGTTACTGAAGCGATTCAAGGAACCCAATAAAGACATGTATACCCCGGTTGGTGGTAAACTTGATCCATATGAAACACCTAAAAACGCAGCCCTCAGAGAAACCAGAGAAGAAACGGGTATTATCATACCGGACATGCGTTTTTGTGGGATACTGATTGAAAGTTCGCCTACGGCCTATAACTGGACCAGTTTTGTATATGAAGTAGAAATAGAGAAATTAGTTCCACCTCCATGCAATGAAGGGATACTGGAATGGATTGCTTTTGAAAATATTCTGCAGGTTCCCACACCGAAAACCGACTGGTACATCTATGATTATTTATTAAAAAAACAGCCTTTTGTGCTGATGGCTGCATACGACTCTTCTCTCAACATAACAGAAATGACAGAAGAGTTAACTGGTCTTCAGTTATTATAGTTCCTAAAGGTTGTTCCCCTTCAGGTTGAAATTGAGAGAGAACTGGTGAAAGAGTTGTCGCTGATAAAAACCAGTGGCATAACGAACATGTATTTTGGGAAGTATTACCGCCGTTCCCAAAGTAAAACCATTCAGTCCGTTGCTGATATTGAAACCATTTAAGTCGTTCCTGCGCTGAAAATGATAGCCAGTCGTTAATTCAATTTTTTCATGGGGGAAGAACTGGGCAGCTATTACCACATGGTTGAATATTTTCTGCAGGGTATTCTTTTTTGTAAAATCATCGTCGCCCTCCCCTGCCCTAAAACTGGTATCGTTGTAAAAATTATTGAACCTGTGCAGGTCGTGTAGGCTGAGTGAGAATTGTACGGGTGCATTTTCCAGTCTCTTGGTAATACCCATCTGTAAATCGAAAGGTAGTTCTTCTCTGTTTCCTGAACCATCATAGGTTCGCAGTTGTGTACCCATGTTTTTTACCACTATAGCTGCCTGTAAGCCTTTGTCGGGATCATGATAATTTAAACCGATATCCATGGCCAGACCTGATGAACGGAACTGACCATATCCTGAATGAATAAACTTGAGGGTAGCACCATACCACCATTTCTCTTTATGACTCCGGGATGCCATTACCTGCACCACATAGTCTCTGGGCCTGAAGCTGCCAGCGATATTGCCCGATGCATCGGTTTGATCAATATTACCATAATTAAAATAGTTAACCCCAATACCAAAGTTGGTTTTAGTTTCTTCCAGGTGCCAGGCGCCAGTAAGACTATAATTACTGATACCGGCCACAAATGCATTAAAAGAGGTATTGATTTGCTGGTGCATGTCTTTACGAAGCAGTGCTGGATTTTGAAAAGCCATACCCACATCCTTTCCCGTTGCCGAAATATTCAATCCGCCTAATGCAGACAACTGAGCCGTATTGGGTTGTTTCAGGAAATTAAATACCGCATTACCGCCGAGGGTTTGGGCGATACTTTTATAACCCATTAGGCATAAACTGATTATTATAATAATACGGTAGTTCAACACCATCAAAACTACTATAACTGGGGGAAGAAAAACGAGCCTGTTTTGAACTTTGTGGTGTCTTGATGAGCTCCTGTAGAAAAAAAGAATCCCCCATGGAGATGGGGGATCTTAACCCTTAAAACAACCAACATGAAGAAAATGTTGATGTTTAAATAACAAGCACAACGGCCAATAGTTTAGCCATCGCATAATTTTAATGTCATACCAATGCAATATCTACCACCTGCTGCATGGTTTTCACATAATGAAACTGTACCCCACGGATAAAATCACCTTCTATCTCTTTTACATCTTTTTCATTTTGTGAGCAGATAATGATCTCTTTCAGCCCAGCCCTTTTAGCTGCCAGCACTTTTTCTTTAATTCCCCCTACAGGTAATACCTGACCGCGCAGGGTGATTTCACCCGTCATGGCTAAGTAAGGTTTTACTTTTCTGCCGGTAAAAGCAGATGCCAGTGAGGTTAACATGGTAATACCGGCGCTTGGACCATCTTTTGGAACGGCACCTTCAGGAACGTGTATATGGATAGATTTCTTTCCAAACTCATCCGGATCGATGCCATATTTTCTTGCATTGGCCTGCAGGTAACTGAGCGCCGTACTGGCACTTTCTTTCATCACATTGCCTAAGTTACCGGTGAGTTTAAGATCGCCCTTACCCTCTCCCAGAATGGTTTCAATAAAAAGTATATCACCTCCTACATAGGTCCAGGCAAGTCCAACCGCCACACCAGGCATATTGGCCGTTTTATAAATTTCGTTGCTATAACGGGCATGCCCCAGTATTTTTTCAATATCAACAGCCGTTAAAGTTGTTTTGATCTTGTTTTTAATGGCCAGTTCTTTGGCCTGATAGCGCATAATGGATGCCAGTTGTCTGTCGAGTTCACGAACACCGCTTTCCCGGGTATAATTTTCAATGATCTTTTCCAGCACTTTATCATTCATCTTTACCGTTACATTACCCAATCCATGTGCTTCTTTTTGTTTGGGTAATAGATGGCGTTTGGCTATTTCTACCTTCTCTTCTACCGCATAACCACTCAGGTCAATAATCTCCAGCCTGTCGCGTAATGCGGGTTGAATATTCTGAAGATTATTAGCAGTTGCAATAAACAATACCTTGCTGAGGTCGTATTCCAGTTCCAGGTAATTATCGTAGAAACTATTGTTCTGCTCCGGATCGAGTACTTCAAGTAAGGCTGATGAGGGGTCGCCACGGAAATCGTTACCGATCTTATCAATTTCATCCAGTATCATCACCGGATTCGATGATTTGCATTTACGGATATTCTGGAGGATACGGCCGGGCATGGCACCGATATAAGTTTTGCGGTGACCACGGATCTCACTTTCATCGTGCATACCACCCAGACTCAACCGAACATATTTACGTCCGATGGCATGGGCAATGGAACGACCCAATGATGTTTTTCCGATACCGGGAGGGCCAAGAAAACAAAGGATCGGACTTTTCATATCGCCCTTCAGCTTCAATACCGCCAGGTATTCGAGAATACGGCTCTTGATCTTCGACATGCCGTAATGATCTATATCCAATACCTTCTTGGCATTTTTCAGGTCGTAGTTATCATCCGTATGTTCATCCCAGGGAAGATCCAACATTAAGTCGAGGTGATTGTACACGACCGAATAATCAGGTGTACTGGGGTGCATTCTTTCCAGTTTCTCGATACCTGATTTGAAGAGGTTTTTGGCCGTATCGGGCCATTTCTTACCCTCTGCTTTTTTCTTCATCTCCGCGATCTCACGTTCATTGGTATCGCCGCCCAGTTCTTCCTTGATGCTTTTCAGTTGCTGCTGGAGGAAATAATCACGCTGCTGTTTGTCTATTTCGGTCCGCGTTTTATTGGTCACTTTATCCTTGAGTTCCGCAAACTGCAGTTCACGTTGGAGTATCTGTATGAGTTTCTCTGCCCGCTGGTGGATATCATGTATTTCCAGTAAACCCTGCTTTTCAGACAGATCGCTATTGAGGTTACTGCTCACAAAATTGATGAGGAAAGAAGGATTTTCTATGTTTTTGAGGATAATAGATGCTTCAGTGGGCAGGTTAGGTGACAGCTGAATGATCTGGGTAGCCAGGTCCTTGATGCTGCTTACAATAGCATTGAAGTCTTCCTGTTTAGGAACTTCATCATCTGCAAGCATGCGTATGGAGGCCCTGAAGTAGGGATCATCTGATACCATACTGAGTAATTCAAATCTTTTCTTACCCTGTATAATGATGGTGGTACCACCATCCGGCATTTTAATGAGCTTGACAATCTTGGCAATGGTTCCAATGGCACAAAGGTCTTTGGGGTCGGGGTCTTCCACATTGGCATCTTTCTGCGCCAGTACACCTACCAGTTTATCGCTCTTATACGCCTCATTTACCGCCTTAATACTTTTATCCCTTCCTACGGTAATAGGTAATACTACACCCGGGAAGAGAACGGTATTACGCAGGGGCAAGATGGGCAGGGTATCCGGAACAACTGTATCCTTGTCAAAATCACCATCGTTTTCATTGATGGGGATAATGGGCATAAAGTCTGTATCGTCTTCTGATCTGAAAAAAAGTTTCTCGTTCAACATAGTATGTTTTCAATCTTAAGCCAGATTGACATGAATAGCCAATCCATTACCGCTGGGGTAAGTCGGCAAAAATAAGTCAATATTGATGCCATGCGGTTAAAAAAGGGAAGATCGGTACAAACTGTCGCAAAAAAAATCTCCCGCCAGAGGCGGGAGACCTTTTAATCCCGATATGATCGGGAAAAGCTTCTTGCAAGAAGTAATATTGTCTAAAAACAAATACTACTAGTGAGCAGCTGGAGCAGCAGTTGTGTCAGCAGCTTTTGCTGTAGTGTCAGCAGCAGCAGTTGTGTCAACAGCAGGAGCTACAGTTGCAGTTGTGTCAGCAGCAGGAGTTTCAGTTGTTTCACCAGAGTTACATGCAGCGAAGAAACCTGCAACAGCTAAAATTGCGAATACTTTTTTCATTGTACTTGTTTTTAAAATTTTTTGTTTGGGCGCAAAGATAATGGTGAAATTGTCTTTTGCAAACTTTTAACAGCATTTTTTACTTCTTCCTGAAAAATATCCGGATGGGTACTCCCTTAAAATTAAAGCTTGTTCGCAGCTGATTCTCCAGATAATTGCGATAGGGTTGTTTGATATCATCGGGATAATTGGTGAAAAAGGCAAAAGATGGCACTACAGTAGGTAATTGTGTCACATATTTAATTTTTACTGTATTACCCCTCACTACAGGTGCATGATAGGCCTGAACCGCCTTAAGCATGATATCATTTAACTGTGAGGTCGGAATTTTCCGCTTCTTGTTTTCGTAAACTTCCAGGGCCATTTCAATGGCTTTGAATATCCTTGTCTTGTCTTTTACTGAAATAAAAAGAACCGGAACATCCGTAAAAGGAGCAATTCTCTTCTTTAAAGTTTTTTCATAATCACGGGCTGTATTTGTTTCTTTTTCAACAAGATCCCACTTGTTTACGAGTACCACTATTCCTTTTCCTTTTCGTGTGGCCAGACTAAAAATGGTGACATCCTGTGCGGTTATTCCTTTGTCTGCATCGAGCACCAGCATACATACATCTGCTTCATCCATGGCTTTAATGGCCCTGATGATGGAATAAAACTCTAGGTCGTCCTTTTCCTTGCTTTTCTTCCGGATACCTGCTGTATCGATCAGCATAAATTCCTTTTGGAACAGCTTATAATGGGTATGGATGGTATCGCGGGTGGTACCGGCTATATCACTTACAATGGTACGCTCTTCGCCGATTAGGGCATTCAGGAGGGAAGACTTTCCCACGTTTGGCTGACCAATAATGGCAAATTTCGGAATGCCATCATCCTTGGTAGTATCTTCAGAATCTTCGGGAGCAATGGCATTGGCAATGGCATCCATTACTTCACCCGTTCCACTACCTGAAATACTGCTTATGAAGAAGTTATGAGCGAAACCTAAACTATAAAATTCAGTAGCTTCCAACTCACGGGTACCATTATCTACCTTATTTACCACCACGTAAACGGGCTTGGTGGTTCTACGGAGCATATCTGCCATAGCTTCATCCAGGTCGGTTATGCCTGTAGCCACATCTACCATGAATACAATGGCATTTGCTTCATCAATGGCAATTTTTACCTGCTTCCTGATCTCTTTTTCAAAAATATCTTCCGTATTGGGCACAAATCCACCCGTATCTATCAGGTTGAATACTTTTCCGTTCCAGTCGGCCATACCATATTGTCTGTCGCGGGTTACCCCACTGATATCATCTACAATGGCTTTCCTGGTTTCCAGCAGGCGATTAAAAAAAGTACTCTTTCCCACATTAGGCCTTCCCACGATGGCTACTGTATAACCCATGATTGTGTTATTTTATTATAGTAAAAAATTAATTGTATAACTTTAATATATTGATTATCAAATTATTGATAACCATATTCATTTAACTGAAGTTCATTATCCCGCCACTTGGGTCTCACTTTCACAAATAATTCCAGGAACACTTTCTGACCAATAAAAGCTTCAATATCTGCTCGGGCCAGCATACCTACCTGTCTGATCATCTTTCCCTTTTCACCAATAATAATGGCTTTCTGACTTTCCCGCTGTACAATGATATCGGCCTGAATCTTCACTAATTGTTCCTTCTCCTTAAACTCATTTACCATCACAGCCGTATGGTAGGGTATTTCATCTCCGAACAACTGGTAAATTTTTTCCCGTACCATTTCCCCCACAAAAAACTTGGTAGGCAGGTCGCTAAGGTCGTCTTCGCTGTAAAAGGGGGCCCCTTCAGGTAAAAATGTCAGTACCGCGTCCATGAGTTTCTGTAAATGCACTTTTTGCAGAGCCGATATTTTTACGAACTGTTTGCAATAGCTCTTGCCGGCAAAAAAAGCTTCTGCCTCAGCAATTTTACCATTGGCAGCGGTATCGATCTTATTGAGCACCAGGATGGCAGGTACTCGCAGGCGAAGTCCGCTGAAGATGGTATCACATTCCTGGAAATCGTCGTTGGCGTCTACCAGCAGCAGGGCCAGGTCGGCATCTTCGAGTGCACTTTTTACGGATGCCATCATTCGTTGATGGAGCTTATACTTGGGGTCGATAATACCCGGTGTATCTGAAAAAATCACCTGGTATTCTCCAGGCTTGTTTAAAAAAGCCTTGATCCGGTGGCGGGTGGTCTGGACCCTGGGCGATACAATCGCCATTTTCTCCCCTACCAATGCATTGAGCAGAGTACTTTTCCCCGCATTGGGGCGGCCAAATATGTTGACAAATCCTGATTTCATAATATGAAGTCCGGAGTCAGTTAATTGAAAGTCTGGGAGACGACAAGTTGCTACTTAGAGGAACAAGTAAGTGGAACAATTAGCCCTTGAGCATTAATACATTTACTATTTTCTTCAGTATCCAGAGTAGCCTCTAGCCGAACCAGAAAATCTTATCTGATTTTCTCCGGGTTTTTTTAACCCTTTAAAAGTCTAAGGCCTCTTTTCGAGGCCTTAGAAACTTATTTTGTTGCGAGGGAAGGGATCGAACCTCCGACCTTCGGGTTATGAGCCCGACGAGCTACCGCTGCTCTACCTCGCGATGTAATGGGGTGCAAAGGTAGGGCTGCAGAACTTCCCCTCCAAATATATTTAACTAATCATCAGATCTGCGTTTCACGGTTGCACCTCCACTGGTATTGATATCTCTGATTAATCCTTCACCTTTATAATAAATAGCACTGGCTCCACTGGCAGTAGCATTTAATTCCTTATTCACGGTTACCCTTACTACCGATGCACCTGAAGCATCTACTTTACACAGATCAGCACTAATATCGTAACCCCTGATATCACTTGCTCCATTGGCATTCACGCCCAGCATTTTTACAGATCCGTTAACGGTAATACGCGATGCCCCACTTGCTTCGAGCTTCAGGTCGGTCACTTCCACATCACCTTTAAAATCGCTTGCACCAGACATTTCTATTTTCAACTGCTCCTGTTTTATTTTGCCTGATATTTTTATATTACAGGCACCACTGGCTTCTATACTACCCAGTTGTTTAAAGGTTACATAGGCTTTCATTTTATGATTGCCCCATTTTTTCCAGTTGAGTCCTTTTCCATCAAAATAAATGCGCAGTGTATTACCCCTCATTTCTGTACGGATACGGGTGATGATTTCAGCTGAACTGGCACTTACTGCCACCGCATCTTCTGTTCCCTGTGAAAGATAGAGGTCGATGGCGCTGGACACATCAATAGACGTAAACCCTTTGTGGTTTCTTACTTCAGCATTACCATCGTGAACCAGGTTTTTTTCTACCTGCGACATCGCCTGCGTCATTACAAAACAGGCCATTAAACATGTAAATATCCACTTCATAAAGGGGGTTTTGTGTGTAACGGGTATCATCGGGTAAAGTTACAGTTGGGGGTAATTTACGCATTTACTACATTTGCAGCAGATCATTCCTCGGGGTGCTCCCCCGCCTAAGGCGGGGAGGCTGAGATAATACCCGTTGAACCTGAACAGGGTAATTCCTGCGAAGGGAAGGCGTACATTTTTGATCGTACCTCTCTCCTATTAGCTGTTCCCCTGTTCCCATTTGTAAACTTTTAAACCATTAAAAATGAAAAAGTTTTTGGGAACAATGTCGCTGACATTCCTCATCCTGCTCGTATCCGGGCAAA
>Ga0164290_1001584_pt1 | contig 29833 bp, 27 predicted proteins | sample Micstemetagenome_FD_108782 | JGI IMG/M metagenome (GOLD analysis project Ga0164290, IMG submission 108782) | Contaminated culture microbial community from soil near Moab, Utah, USA - Microcoleus steenstrupii SON62 (Illumina Assembly) | ecosystem: Environmental > Terrestrial > Soil > Soil crust...
AGCTGATCCAGCTTCCAGCCTTTCGTCCCGACCAGCACCAGCTTCACATCCGCCGGAATCGCCCCGCTTTCGGCCAACCGGACGAAGCAGCGGATCAGATGATCCAGGTTTTTGCGGGGCTCCAGCGTGGCCAGACTCAGCAGGTATGGTCCTTCGCCCAGCGCAAACTGCTGGCGCACCGCCCGCAGCCGCTCGGGCTCGGTCACCGGATGAAACAGCTCCCGCGAGGCCGCCAGCGGAATGACCGTCACCCGCTCGGGCGCAAAGCCCGTATGGGCGCAGAAATCCGTCTTGGTCGACTCGGAAATCGTGATGACCCAGTCGTCCGGCCGCAGGCTCGCCAGCGCGTCGGCCACCGCCCGCTCCCCCGCCGGAAACCATTCGGGGTGGTGGATCGGAATCAGGTCGTGGACCGTCAGTACCCGCCTCACCTTGGGCAATGCCGTGGCGTTCGGCAGGGCGTAGAAGGGTGAGTGGTAGATGGTCCCGGCCGGAAAGCGCTCCGGATTGAACCGCCCCTCGCCTTTTCCGATGCCCAGGCGATAAAACGCCTCCCGGATGGCCTTGGACGGCAGGCTATCGGCCGCAAAGGGACCGAGCAGGGCATTTTCGAGCCGCGCCTTCGCCACGTCCGCGGGATGGTTCACCAGCGGAGGAGCGGCGTTGCCGAAGGTAGTCCGGGCGTAGCGCATCGTCTCGGCCAGGTGGGTCGGCGCGGCCAGCGACAGCCGGACGTCCGGGGCCGACTTCAGGCCGCGCAGCAGTTGCTCGGCTACGCGGCCGATGCCGGTCTTGGCCTTCCGGTGGTAGAATCCGATGCCCAGCGGGCTGGCGTCGAGGACGATGTTCAAAACGACTTAGTTGCTTTCTTTGACTTTTTCGAAGATCATCACCTGGTTGGACATGACCTTGGAGAAACCACGGACGTCCTCGCCGGTCCAGGCGTTGTTCATCTCGCCGTAGGAGCCGAACTTGGCCGACATCAGGTCGTAAGACGACTCGATGCCCAGGATAGTGAAGCGGTAGGGCGCCAACTGGACGTGCACCTTACCCGTCACGTGGCCCTGCGTATCGGCCAGGAAGGCTTCGATGTTGCGCATGACGGGGTCCAGGAACTGGCCCTCGTGCAGCATGGTGCCGTACCAGTTGGCCATCTGGTCTTTCCAGTACAGCTGCCACTTGGTCAGGACGTGCTTTTCGAGCGTGTGGTGGGCCTTGAGGATGATCAGCGGGGCCGGGGCCTCGAAGCCCACGCGGCCCTTGATGCCGATGATGGTATCGCCCACGTGGATGTCGCGGCCGATGCCGTAGGGGCCGGCCAGTTCGGTCAGGCGCTGGATGGTCGTGACGGGGTCGAGCGTTTCGCCGTCGATGCCCCGCAGTTCACCGCCCTCGAAGTGCAGCGTGATCTGCTTCGGCTCGGTCTGGGTAACCTGGGTGGGCCAGGCTTCCTCGGGCAGGTAGCCCTGCGAGGTCAGCGTTTCCTTCCCGCCGACGGACGTACCCCACAGCCCCTTGTTGATGGAATAGGCCGCCTTATGCCATTCCTGCTCGACGCCCTTACCGCGCAGGTACTCGATTTCGGCCTCGCGCGACAGCCGCAGGTCGCGGATGGGCGTGATGATTTTTGCCTCGGGAATGATGATACGGAACGCCATGTCGAAGCGCACCTGGTCGTTGCCCGCGCCGGTCGAACCGTGGGCGATGGCGTCGGCCCCGATTTCCTTGGCGTACTCGGCCACGGCGACGGCCTGGAAGATCCGCTCGGCGCTGACGCAGAGGGGGTAGGTATTGTTTTTCAGCACGTTCCCGAAGATTAGGTACTTCAGGCACTGGCTGTAGTAATCGCTGGTTTTGTTGATGGTCGCGTGGGATTTAACCCCCAGGGAGTAGGCCCGCGCCTCAATGGCCTTGACTTCCGCTTCCGGGAAACCACCGGTATCGACCAGTACCGAATGCACCTCGTAGCCCTGGTCTTCCGACAGGTATTTGACGCAGAAGGAGGTATCCAGCCCTCCGCTGAACGCTAAAACGACTTTTTGGGACATTGATTGATGGATATTAGACAAGAGACGATAGACAAAAGACTCTTGACAACAGACGCTGGATAAAAGCTGCGGCGGTTGTCAGGTTCGGGGATGTCGATGAAGCGGTTTTGCGCCGCAAAGGTACGGTTAATTTGGCAGGATGAAACAGAAAATCCCTTCCGGAACGGGACCGGAAGGGATGCGTGTGTATAACCGTACGCTGCTGACACTACACCGCTTCCAGCTCCCGTTCCGTCTTTTTGGACCGCTGACGGTCCTGGAAACGGAGGAGAATCCGCTGCTTGAGGCGCATCCAGCGTTCGTAGAGCTTGGATTCCTTGAGGAAGTTCCAGGTTTCGGGCTTTTTCTCGGTCGGTTTCTGCTGCTCCTTTTCGGGATCGTACAGCATGCCCGTGCAGAGGCAGTGCTTGCGGTTGGTCCGGTTCAGAATATCGTAATTGACGCAGCTTGAACAGCCTTTCCAGAAAGCCTCGTCGGCGGGCAGTTCACTGAGGGTCACCGGCTCGTAACCGAGCTCGGAATTGATCTTCATCACGGCCAGGCTGGTCGTCAGACCAATGATCTTGGCGTTGGGGTATTTGGTCCGTGAGAGCCTGAAGGCCTCCGCTTTGATGCGCGTGGCGATGCCGCTCTTGCGGTGGTCCGGGTGGACGATGAGGCCCGAATTGGCCACAAATTTCCCGTGTTCCCAGGTTTCGATGTAGCAGAAGCCAACCCACTCGCCCGTATTCGTCGTGGCGATCACAGCTTTCCCCTCCAGCATCTTCTCCATCAGATACAGCGGTGAGCGCTTGGCAATACCGGTTCCCCGGGCCTTCGCACTCTGCTCCATCTCCTTGCAAATGGTATCGGCCAGCGTTAGATGGTTTTCGTTGGCAACCTGAACGACATAAATGTCTTGGACTTCGGGATTCATCGTCGTTGTTAAAGACTACACTCCTCCCCAGAGACGACTTTATCTGGATGAGAGTTGATCAAGAAATAGGAAAATGGATGTGTAAACGAACAGAAAGCAGCTTGCCACGTAGGCAGGCGGTTAGCGTCGGGACCTTTCGGCCCTGAACCGGAATGGTGTTGTGTGGTAGAAGGACAGGATGTAATTTGTCTTACCCATTGCGGTTTGAAAAAGCGGACAATGTTAGGGAAAATGCCGGTGTCGCGCAATCGATACAACGGATTTTTTTAGGAATGGTTCAGGCACCTGATGAAACATTCGCTACGGGGTGCCACCGGGCCCGCTACGGCCCTTTACCGTTTACTGCTTTTATCCACCAGACGTGTTGTTTATCTCGGCTTTATAACCCACCTTTGTTAAGGAACCTACCTCTCTTTCATGAATCGCCTGTCTGCCGATGATCTCATCTACGGCTACATCAACGGTATATTCCCGATGGCCGACTCCGACGGTACCCTCTACTGGTACTCGCCGGACCCGCGTGCCATTATCCCGTTGGAGACCTACCAGCCTGCCCGCTCCCTGCGGCCGATTCTGAACAAAGGAACATTTGAGGTTCGATTGAATGGTAATTTTGAGCAGGTTATGCGGAATTGCGCCGAGCCCCGCTTCTCCGGCGACAGCACCTGGATCTCCGACGAAATCATTGAAGCGTATGTGGACCTGCACCAGCTGGGGCTCGCCCACAGCGTCGAGACGTATATAGATGGGCGTTTAGTGGGCGGCCTCTACGGCGTAGCCCTGGGCGCGGTCTTTTTCGGGGAATCGATGTTTTACCACGTCAATAACGCCTCCAAGGTAGCCTTTCATTATCTCATTGAAATTCTGCGCAAACAGCAGTTTGAGCTGCTTGATACGCAGTTTATCAACGACAACGTCCGGCGCTTCGGGGCCGCCGAGATTCCCCGGGCCGAGTACATGAAGCGCCTCAAGAAGGCCCTGGTCCGAAAAGCCCGCTTCACCGAGCCCATGCTCGAACACCTCTTCCGCAATCACCCGGCCTAAGCCCCGCGAATCTCCCCGCTTTTTGTTACTTTCACGGTCGTATTCCTCAACCCCTGCGACCCGTATGCTTCGCCTTGTTTCCCTGCTGTTCCTGCTGTTTACCGTCCTGGCCAGCGCCATCGCCCAGCCCGCCGGCAAAAAACGCGTCATCTTCGATACCGATGCCAATAACGAACTCGACGACCAGCACGCCCTGGCGTACCTGCTGTTCAACGGCCAGACCTTCGACCTGGCCGGCGTCACCGTCAATGCAACCTACAACGGCGGCGACATTCAGGGGCATTACGACGAAGCCGACCGCGTTATCCGGCTCTGTAACCTGGCCGGCAAGGTCAAACTCCTGAAAGGGGCCAACGGCTCGTTTACTGCCATCCGTTCGCAGGTCCGGGCCAGCCGCTTCGACGGCTCCGAGGCGGTCGATTTCATCATCCGGGAAGCCCGTGCCTCCACCCGGCAACCGCTCATCGTGCTGGCCGTGGGCAAGCTCACCAACGTGGCCCTGGCCCTGGAAAAGGATCCGTCTATTACGGACAAAATCCGCGTCGTCTGGCTAGGCTCCAATTATCCCGAACCGGGCGAATACAACCAGGATAACGACACAACGGCCATGAACTACGTCCTGAACACCCGGGTGCCATTCGAGATGGTGACCGTCCGCTACGGCAAGCCTTCGGGAACCGACGCCGTAAAGGTGTCGGTCGACGAGGCCCGGCGGCGCATGACCGGCAAAGGCCCCCGGGTCAGCCCGGCCGTGATGGGCCGCCACGGAAAGGCCTTCAACCACTTCGGTGACTACGCGGTCAACCTCTTTGAGCATATCGAAACGCACGGCAATCCGCCTTCCCGGGCGCTCTTCGACATGGCGGCCGTCGCCATCGTCAAGAACCCCAATTGGGCCAAAGCCCACCGCCATACCGCGCCTGTCCTGGTGAAAAACCGCTGGGTCGAACGGCCCGGCAACCCGCGCCAGATCCTGGTCTGGGAGCACTTTGACAAGGATAAGATCCTGGCCGACTTCTACCAGGTCCTGGAGAATTACCGCCTGGTCGACGCCCGGCCGTAAACCCGGGCGGGTACGGGTCCGCTTTTATCCCTACCTTTGCCGGAATTGTTACGCCTTGCAATGCCTGAGTCTGTTTTAGTCATCAAGTTCGGAACGGCGTCCATCACCCGCTCCGACGGTTCGCTGCACGAAGCGGTCATCGCCGACATCGCCCGGCAGGTCGCCCGGCTGCGCGACCACTACCGGATCGTGCTGGTCTCGTCGGGGGCCGTGGGCGCCGGCCGGGGCCTGATCCGGGGCTACCGCGGGGAACTGGCCCAGCGCAAAGCCGCCGCGGCCGTGGGTAACCCGCTGCTGCTCAACATTTACAACCGGTATTTCGCCGAATACGGCATTCCCGTTGCCCAGGCGCTTTGCGAACGCCGCCACTTCGCCCGCCGCGAGCAGTTCCTGCAGTTGAGCGAAACGGTGCAGGAGCTGTGGAAGAACGGCATTATTCCTATCGCCAACGAAAACGACGTGGTCAGCGACCGCGAACTGCGCTTTTCGGACAACGACGAGCTGGCGACGCTCATCGCGGTCGGCTTCGGCGCCTCGGACCTGATGCTCTGTACCTCTGTCGGGGGACTGCTGGATGCGCAGGGGCAAATCATTGCTAGCGTTCCTACGGTCGACGAAGCTGTTTTTGGCCTGGTGCGGGACGAAAAATCGGCCCTCGGCCTGGGCGGCATGGCCTCCAAGCTCACCTTCGCCAAGCTGGCTACCCGCATGGGCATCCGGACCACCATCTTCGGCCTCAACCAGCCCGACGGCATCCTGCGGGCGCTGGCCGGGGAAACCGGGACGGTCTTTCAGCCCCAGACCCTTTCCGCCCGTCGCCCCGCCCGCCAGCGCTGGTTGGGCAGCGGCAGCCTGACGGCCGGTCGGCTGCGCATCGACAGCGGCGCCGTAGCGGCCCTGCACCGGCGGAACAGCCTGCTGGCCGTGGGCGTCCGGGCCGTTGAAGGCGAGTTTGCGGCCGGCGAAGTGGTGGAAGTATGCGACGAAAAAGGCGCGGCGGTGGCCGTGGCCCGGGCCCGGCTTTCCTCGGCCCACATTACCGAAACCCTGGGCAAACCCAATGTGGAAATCGCCCACGCGAATGATATTGTTGTACTCTAAGCTTGCGGCAATCGTTGCGGCTATCGCGGTTTACCGTATTACCGCAACGACTTACGCCAAGGTCGCTACAGGATGATGACTATACTTCCCCGCCTCGAACAAACCCAGCAGGCCGCCGCGGCCGTACGCCGGCTGAGCGACGACGCCAAAGCCCGGCTCCTGAACCACCTGGCCAGCCTGGTCGATAGCCAGACCGAAGCCGTCCTGGCCCAGAACCAGCTCGACCTGGACCTTCTCCCGGATACCGATCCCAAGAAGGACCGCCTGCTGCTGAACCCCGCCCGCCTGAAGGGCCTGGCTGAGAGCCTGCGCGACGTCGCCCGGCTGCCGGACCCCACGGGCCAGGTGCTGCTCGAACGGACGATCGAACAGGGGCTGCAGCTGCGGAAAATCGCCGTACCGCTGGGCGTGGTGGGCGTCATCTACGAATCCCGCCCGAACGTGACGCTCGACGTAGCGGCCCTCTGCCTGCGCTCGGGCAACGCCTGCGTGCTGAAGGGCGGCAAGGAAGCCCACCATTCGAACCAGGTCCTCGTCGCCCTGATTCACCAGGCACTGCGGGAATTCGGCGTGCCGGAGGCGGCAGTGACGCTGCTGCCGCCGGATCGGGCCGTGGTCAACGAACTGCTGACGGCAACCCGCTACGTGGACATTATCATCCCCCGGGGCTCGGAAGGGCTGATTCAGTTTGTCCGCCAAAACTCGCTGGTCCCGACCATCGAAACCGGCGCGGGCGTCTGCCACACTTACGTCGAAGCCACGGCCGACCTGAACATGGCCCGGGCCATCGTCGTCAACGCCAAGGTGTCCCGCCCTTCGGTCTGCAACGCCCTGGACTGCCTGCTCGTCGACGCCGCCGTGGCCCCTGCCTTGCTGCCGATGCTGACGGAAGACTTCACGAAATGGAACGTGGAAGTGTTCGCCGACGAGGCGTCTTACGGAATCCTGCAGGAGGCCGGCTACCCGCAGCTCCAGCCTGCCCGGGCCGAAGACTTTGGCCGGGAGTTTCTGGATTACAAATGCGCGATCAGGGTCGTTTCGGGGCCGGACGAGGCGCTGCAGCACATCCAGCGGTATTCCTCCCGGCATTCGGAAGCCATTATTTCCCGGAACCAGCCCCTCATTGACCGGTTCCTGACCGAAGTCGACGCGGCTGCCGTTTATGCCAATGCGTCAACCCGTTTTACCGACGGTGGCTGTTTCGGTCTGGGAGCGGAAATCGGTATTTCTACTCAAAAGCTTCATGCCCGGGGGCCCTTCGCCCTGGAAAAGCTGGTTACGGAGAAGTGGGTGGTGCTGGGCAATGGCCAGACCCGCTGAAAGCAAACGGGTGATTATATAACTATTCAACTATTTGCATAGGATTACGCGTCGGTAATCTGCATTTCGTTGTAACTTGCCGGCTGATTCACCGTAACTGACAACCATGCTGGATTACCGGGAAACCCTGCTTTTGCTGGTTTCTACACCCCTTTATGCGCTGGTCATCAGCCTGGAAATGCTGTTGAGCCATTGGCAGCATCGCCATTTTTACTCATGGAGGGGCATCTTACAAAATGTGTATCTGACCCTGCTGAACATGAGCGTTGACCTGCTGTTTCGCAGTGTTTACGTAGGCATTCTGCTCTTCGGATACCAGCACCGGCTCGTGAGCATCCAGACGCCCTGGCTTTACTGGCTGCTGTTGCTGCTCCTGGAAGATTTCGCCTTTTACTGGCTCCACCGCGTCGACCACTTCTGTCGGCTTTTCTGGGCCGTCCACGTGACGCATCACTCTTCGGAAGAGTTCAACCTGACCGTCGGCTTCCGTTCGTCGGTCTTTCAACCGGTCTACCGCTTCCTGTATTTTATTCCCCTGGCCTTGCTGGGCTTTCTTCCGGAAGACATTCTGTTCATGTACGCCGCTACCCAGATTTACGGCATTCTGGTCCATACCCAGTTTGTGGGAAAACTCGGCCCGCTGGAATGGATCCTGGTGACGCCCTCCCACCACCGCGTGCACCACGCTTCCAATACCCGGTACCTGGACCGCAACATGGGTATGACCCTCATCATCTGGGACCGGCTGTTCGGCACCTTCGCCGAGGAAGTTCCTGAAGACCCGGTTCGGTACGGGCTGACGACCAACCTGAGCAGTCATTCCCCGGGAAATCTGGTTTTTCACGAGTGGAAAAAGCTTCTGCTGGACCTGAAGAAGCCGGGTTCGTGGCGCCACAAACTGGGCTACCTCTTCATGCCCCCCGGCTGGAGCCACGACGGCAGCAGCCAGACGGCCGAAGAAATGCGGCGGCAGGAGGGGCTTTGGGGATAATTCAGGTTGTGAAGCCTCAGGAACGGGGCTTGCCCGGGCCGATGGCTTCGATTTCCGGGAGCCCGGCGCGGTAGCTGCGGTAGAGGCGGTTTTCGATCAGGGCCGGATAGGATTCAAAGGTCAGGTAGCGAAGCGGTACCCGCCGCAGCCGGAGCCCCGCTACAATCAAACCGCTGAACCAGCCCGGCGGGCGCTGGTACCCGAAGGCCTGCCGCAGCGGTTCGCTGATCAGAGCGGCGAAGGTCGGCTGAACCAGCGGGTGCAGGAAGCCCGGAAACCAGTTTTTGACAATGTTCACGGTCGCATCGGCTACCCGGCGGTTGCTGTCGGCGTAGCGGAAATGTGCCGCTTCGTAGGCGTCGGTAAACGCCCGGAGCGCCTCGATCGTCTCGGGAATGTCGTGCAGGTGCATCCGTCGGCCCACCTCCATCCAGAACAAAAACAAAGCCCGCTCCTCGCCGGGCGTCAGCTTCCGCCAGCCGTAGCGGGTAATCCAGTCCAGGGGGTAGAAAACAAAGGTCGACAACACCAGCAGGTAGTCTTCGTTGGCGATCCGGTAGCGGCCGTGGATGCGGTTCATCTGCTCGAGGGCCCGCCGGCCCTGGTCGCTGTCCAGCCCCTCCTGCATGAACCAGGAGATCAGCAGGCTGGTATCATCGTACCGTTTCCGGCCCCGCCGCTCGAATTCGCCGGTCCGCACCAGCAGGCTCGAAATCGACGGGCTGGCGTAGGTGTGAAACAGGGCCAGCTCCAGGGCCCGGGTGATGTCGAAGGGAAATTCGTAACCGACCAGCAGCTGCACAATGCGCTGGTAATCCTGTTCGGGATCCAGCCGGCTGATCTCCGCGCGCACGGCCGCATTGCGGAACAGACCCCATTTTTTGGCGTAAACCGGTGCCGCCTGAATCGTCGGTATCATTTTCGGTGGATGCTGCAGTTTATGCGGCAAGATACGATAAATTAGCCGTGACAACCCGAGCGCTGCCGTAACATGAACACCGAAACCCCGGTGGTCGAGCAGGACTACCTGCTCCAGAAATTCCCCGGAAAAGGGGGCTGGACCTACGCCGAGATTCCCGAAATTCCCCAGGATAAGCGCCAGCCGTTCGGCTGGGTAACCGTCCGGGGCAGCATCGACGGCTACCCGCTGAAGCACTACAAGCTCATGCCCATGGGCCAGGGGCGGGCCTTTCTTCCCGTCCGGGCGGAAATCCGCAAACAGATCCGCAAAGAGGCCGGGGATACCGTCCGGGTCGTGCTGTACCGCGACGAAGCGCCGATGGAAACGCCGGAAGAAATCGTGGAATGCCTGCAGCTGGAACCCGGGGCCTACGAGCAGTTTGAGAAGCTGCCGCCCAGCCACCGGAAGGCTTACCTCGACTGGATCGAATCGGCCAAAACCGACGAAACGCGCACCCGGCGGATCAACCAGGCCATCGACAAGCTGCTCCGGGGCGAGCGGCTCTACGACCTGGGCAAAAAATAGCCGCTGCGGCCCCGCCCGCTCAAGGCCGGTAAGTTTGTATATTGCCCAATCCAATTCCTGAATCCCATGGACCTGAACGCCTACTTTGCCCAGCTCGATGAGCATACCGCCGCAACTGTGAATCTGGCCCGCAGCCTCCCTGCGGATCAGCTGGACGTTAAGCCCGACGGCCGCTGGAGCCTGCTCGAGATCCTGGAGCATATCGGCCTGACGGAGCGCATGGTCATGACCTTTCTGGGGCGTCCTTCCGAGCAGTACTCGGACAAGGCGGAAAACCTGGGGCGGGACAAGCTGCACCGCGCGACCGTCGAGCGGCGGCTGGCGTTCAAGGTAGAAGCACCCGAATGGCTGCGGCCCCGGGGCCAGGTAACCGACATCGCCACCTTCGAACAGGTATTTACCAGCCAGCGTCAGCAGTTCAGGGAAAACCTGGCCAACGGGACGATTCCGGTCGATAACCGCGTCTACAAACACCCCGTTCTGGGCGATCTGACCGTCAGCGACTGGCTCCATTTCCTCATCTGTCACACCCAGCGCCACCTCGACCAGATCCGGGACCGGCTTACCGAAACGACCGCCGACCAGCCTGCTTAACGCCTGTCCGTCATGGCTTCTTTTTTCGACACCCTGGAAACGTTCACGGCCCACAGCCGCCAGGAATGGCGGGACTGGCTGGCCCGGAACCACGCCAGCTCGCCCGGCGTCTGGCTGATCAGTTTCAAAAAAACCAGCGGAAAACCCCGGGTGTCCTACGAAGAAGCCGTCGAAGAAGCGCTCTGCTTCGGCTGGATCGACAGCAAGCCTAATAAACTCGACGATGACCGGTATAAACTCGCCTTCACACCCCGCAAACCCAAAAGCGTCTGGTCGAAACCCAACAAAGAACGGGTAGAGCGGCTGATCGCGGAAGGACTCATGCAGCCCGCCGGGCAAAAGGCCATCGATATTGCCAAAGAAAACGGTTCCTGGACCAGCCTCGACGCCGTCGAAGCCCTGATCATGCCCGCTGATCTGGCGGCGGCCCTGGCGGCCAATCCAACGGCCAGCCAATTTTTTTCGGCCTTCAGCAAGTCCGTCAAAAAAGGCATTTACTACTGGATCGAAAGCGCCAAACGGCCCGAAACACGGCAAAAACGCGTGGATGAGACCGTCCGCCTGGCCGAACAGAACATCAAGGCCAACCAGTACCAGCCCTAATTTTTTTTTCGGCCGTTCCAACCCTTCTTTCCTGGCGGTGGTCTTTTCGTCATATGAGCCGCCCCGGTGGCCACGCCCTTAAGGGTCTCTTTGTGAGGCCCGTCCCTTCCTAAGCCTCGCAATTCAGATCGCTTTTTTTCCTTTTGAACACGCTATTTCTGCTGTTCAGGACCCAGGCAAAGGCCAGGAGCTGATTCATGATGATCTTTGTCCTGTAAGCAGTAAACCACCCCGAATACTAAACAACAAATACAATTGATTCTTTAATTTAAACAACAACTATTTATGAACACGATTGCCTCTATCCACCGCAAGGCCGTAGTATTTGCCGGAAGCCTGCTGCTCCTGGCAGCCTGCTCCACCAACGAGCCCGCTCCGGCACCGGTCCTTCCCCGCGACCCAAATCCGACGGTCCCGGGTGGAAACATTCCCGGTACGCCGGGCAACGGCAGCCAGCAGCCTGGCAACGGTAACCAGCAGCCCGGTAACGGCACCAACAATCCGGAAGTACCGGTCCGGGGTACCCGCCTGCGCTGGTCATCCCTGGATCACCAGGACTGGGTGCACAACACCGCCGGCCAGCTGGTGCAGTACGTTTCCCAGTACAACTCGACGCAGGGTGCCAATACCGTCACCCGCTTCACCTACGAGTTCCGCTACGAAGGCCAGCGCCTGGAGCGCCTGGACGTCATGAACAATTATGGTGGCAAAAAACACGTGCGCTACCAGTACGAAGGCGACCGGCTGGTGAAGGCCGAGGAGTTTAACTCGGTCGGCGATAAAATGGCCGTTTACGAGTACGAATTCGCCAGCCCAACCCGGCTGCAGGCCCAGGTTGAAACGCATTACGAGCTGAACGGCACCGTTAAGTGGCGGTTCCGTAAAGAATTCGTCTACGACGGCCGCGGTAACCTGACCGAAATCCGGAACTTCCACCGGAACAGCGCCGAACAGGCCTGGCAGGCGCAGGACCGGCTGGTCTTCAGCCAGTACGACAACCTGGCCACCACGGGCGAGGATCTGCTGATGACCTACCCGATGCTGCCCGGCGTTCGTTTCCGGGTGAATAATCCGGGCCGCAAGCAGTGGTTTACGCCGGAAGGACAACTGATGTCTGGCGAAGAGCGCTACAGCTACACCGCCGACCTGAACGGCAAGGTGATCAGCAAGACGGTCTCCGGCGAAGGTGGCCGCTACACGGGCACCTTCCTGTACCCGGCTAACCAGTAACTTATCCACATCCGTTTAACCGGGGAGCGACGGGCGTAACAGCCTGTCGCTCCTTTTTAACATCTGCTGCTTATGACGGGTCCCAATCCGGCGACGGTCTACCCCCTGGCGGGTTACGACCGCATGGTTTTTTTGAAAAATATCCTCACCAACCCGAACATCCTCGTTGGCGATTACACCTACTACGACGATTTTGAGGATGTCCGGAATTTCGAAAAGAACGTCCGCTACCTCTTCGACTTTACCGGCGACCGCCTGGTGATCGGGAAGTTCTGCATGATCGCTTCGGGGGTTGAATTTATCATGAACGGCGCCAATCACCTCGTCGAGGGGGTATCCTCCTACCCTTTTGCGGTCTTTGGCAACGGCTGGGAACACGCCATGGACGGAAAAGACTATCCCTTCAAGGGCGATACCGTGATCGGAAATGACGTCTGGATTGGCTACCGGGCGACGATTATGGCCGGTGTGCACATCGGCGACGGTGCCATCATCGGGGCCCGCGCGGTCGTGACCAGGGACGTTCCGCCCTACAGCATCGTCGGGGGTAATCCGGCCCAACTCATCCGGAAACGCTTTTCCGATGCCGACATCGAGCGGCTGCTGGCACTGCGCTGGTGGGACTGGCCGGCCGAAAAAATTACCCGCCACGTCCAGCTCCTGACCGGTCTGGACCTCGATGCGCTGGAAAAAGCAAACTAAGTGCCGATTCCATTCGAACCATTGGAGCAGGAATTGCATCTTTAGGGTGTGAAACAGGCTTACTGACCATGAACCGATATGCTCCCTACTGCCTCTACCTGGCCATCCTGGCCCTGCTGACCAGTTGCGCGGCACCGATCTACCAGTTGACGCCCAAAACCGGTGACGTTGCCTGGATCGACGGACGCCCCACGACCAAAGCCCAGCTGGGTGGCCTCAAGCTGGTTGCCTCCTACGAACGGCTCGACCTGGACTTTGTCGCCCTGGATATTGAACTGAAAAATGTCTCGGATACAGCGATAGAGATCAATCCGGCTGACTTCCGGTACGCCGCCCTGGGCGAAAACGAGCGGGATACGCTCCGCCACCCCAACAACCTGGCGTATCCGCTGGTCTATACCGCCGCGGACCCTACCCGGGAAGCTGACCGGGTGATCGCCTTGCGGGATCGCGAGATCCGGCGGCTGAAAACGGCCCGGGTGATCAATACGGTGCTGCTGGTAGCGGCGGTCGCCAGCGACGTGGCCTCGTCAACCAGCAGCCGAAACCGGGGCGAACCCGGCCGCTGGGTACAGAACCGGATCACGCACGATAATATGTATACGGCCATTCAGGCCAAACGGATGATCGACCACGGCACCTTCGCCGACCGGATGGAGCGGTACGATTACGAATCCTACCGCTGGGAAAAACTGGCGCTCCGCCGCACGGTGCTGCAACCGGGCGAAGCCGCCCGCGGACAGGTCTTCCTGCCGCTGAACCGGGAAGCGGGGCACCTGCTCCTGAGTTACCCGGTTGCCGAAAACGAATCCATGCGGCTGCTCTTCCGGCAGGAGTGGATACGGCCCCAGCGCCGGCGCCCCTAGGCTTTAGCGCCGCTGGTTGACCAGCACCGTCAGGCCCTCGGCCTGCTGCCAGCGTTCATTCAGACCGGGCGGCAGCGGGCGGAGGGCCTGGTAATACGCCCCCAGCAGCAGATCCTCATCGCCGTCGCGGTCGATATCGGCGGCTTCCATCGTCAGCCAGCGACTGTTACCCAGCTCGGGCAGCGTCCGGGGCGTGAACGTAAGCTTACCCGTATTTTCCAGGTAGACAAATCCCCGAAGGACTTTCGCAAACGGGTCCGGAAAAAAGGCAATGGCGGCAATGTCCAGATCACCGTCGCCGTCGAAATCCCGCGTCAGGGTCTGGGTCGCCCCGTGCAGCGGGTAGAAAGTCGACTGCCTGAAGTTGAATTTACCGTCGTTGAGAAAGATCCGTACGCCATGGTAGGGCTTCAGGGCGTAGGAAAAGTCGGCATTGTCGCCGTTGGCGTACACCAGGTCCTCGTCGCCGTCGCGGTCCACATCCGCCATTTCCAGGTAGCTCGAACCGTAGACGGAAGGAAAGTGCAGCAGCGTCTTTTTCCGGAACCGGCCGTTCTGCAGGTTGTAATAGGCCGCCACCTGCTCGTCGCCCTGGGCCAGCAGCGCCAGCAGATCGGGCCAGCCGTCGCCGTTCAGGTCCCGGACCAGCGTCACCCGGGCGCCCGGCACCGGATCGATCAGGCGCTCTTCGTAGCCTTTGGTCGTGTTTTCGTACCAGCTGAGCTTACCGGTCAGGTTACCAAACTGGCAGATAATCACGTCCTCGCGCCCGTCGCGGTTCAGATCCCCATAGGCGGTGTGGACGGGCCGGTGCAGCTTTTTCACCGCAATGATATCCTCCGTCTCTCCGGCTTTCGCTCCCGCCGCCACGGGCCGGACTACCATCGGACCGCCCACCCGGATGGACTGCCAGGCCCCCAGCGAATCGTCGTTGGGGTCCATAATGCCCATCGTCAGCACGTCGAGCCGGCCGTCAGGACGTACGTGCACGTCCGAAATGGACGAGGTCTGCCCCATCACCCGCGTCTGCTCCAGCTTCGGACTAAAACCCAGCAGCGAACCGGAGCGCCCGCCGATCCAGATGGTACTTCGGGCCGAATCAAAGCGCAGGGCCGTCGTCTGGGCGGGCAGATGCTGGGCAGGCCGGAGGATGGAAAACAGCGGCAGTTCCGTCGCGATGGGTGCGGCCACCGAGTCCTTTAGTTCGGTCGGCGCGTTTTCCAGGTAATACTTGACGATTTTCAGCCAGTCTTCCGAATGCAGGACCGGTTCCGCGGGGAAAACGCCCAGGCGAACGCCCTTCTGGAAGTGCTCCTGCTCGTCCATCTGGGCGTAGATGGTCGAAGCCGTGTCGGTGGCCGTAATGCCCAGCCGCCAGGCCATTTTGGGCAGTACGCCCTGTTCCCAGGCGTGGCGGGGCAGCAAGCCTGGCTCGGGAAACTGGTGACAGCTCCCGCAATACGTTTTGGCCAGTTCAGGGCCACTGAGATCGGAGGGTTCGGTAGCCGACGGCTGGGAGGTGCCGCAGGCCGCCAGCATCAGGGTCCCGGCCAGGGAAAACAGACCGGCAAGGGAAGACAGCGAAATACGAAAACGGCGTTCCGTCAACATCATCAGGCAGGTTTAGCTAATTTTACCGCGTCCGTTGGGCATAAGACCCAAAAGAACACCAAATTTACATCCTTCGGAGCGCAATGCCACACGTTCCGGCCGTTACTTTCCGCCCATGACCTGCTTTCTTGGCCTTGATTTAGGGACTACCAACGTCAAGGCACTCGCCTTTTCTCCCGACAGCGGGCGCGTCGTCGCCCAGGCGTCGGCTGCCGTCGACACCCTCTACCCCCAGCCCGGCTGGTGTGAGCAGGACGTCCTGGCCATCTGGGCCGCCTGCCGCGAGGTGCTCGGTACCGTGATGAGCGAGTTGGCGCCGACCGGCCTCACCCCCCGGGCCCTCGGGCTAGGTTCGGCCATGCACAGCCTGCTGGGAATCGATGAAGCGGGCCAGCCCCTGACCCACGCCATCATCTGGTCGGATAACCGCTCGGAGGCCCAGGTTACGGAGCTTCGGGCGGGTGCACCGGCCCTGCCCCGGGCGCTGTACGAACGGACGGGCATCCCCGTGCACCCGATGACGCCCTTCAGCAAGCTGCTATGGATGCGGTCCCACCAGCCGGAGTTGCTGCGGACGGCGCGCTGGCTGTCAATCAAAGAATTCATCTGGTATCAGCTGACTGGCCGGTACGAAATCGACTACTCCATGGCCACGGCTACGGGCCTCTTTGACAGCGATATGCTACGCTGGTCGGGTACGGCCCTGGACGCCACCGGCCTGCGCCGGGAGCAGTTGTCGGAGCCCGTTCCGACCACGCACCGGCTGGCCTTTGCCCCCCGCCCCGAAACCGAAGCCATCGGGCTGCCCCTGGCGCTTCCGCTGGTGATTGGCGCCTCCGACGGCTGCCTGGCGAACCTGGGAGCCGGCGCCATCGAACCGGGCATTACCACCCTGACCATCGGTACCAGCGGGGCCATCCGCCAGACCAGCCGCCAGCCCCTGCGCGACCCGCAGGCCCGGCTCTTCAGCTATATCCTGGATACGGACGAGGCCGCGCCTTACTTCATCGTCGGGGGCCCGACCAACAACGGCGCCAATGTGCTGGAATGGGTGGGCGAAAAACTGAGCCAGCTGGAGGCCGAAGCCGTTCTGGCGGAGGCGGAAAGCGTCCCGGCCGGCTCGGAAGGGCTGCTGTTTCTCCCGTACCTGCAGGGGGAACGGGCCCCGATCTGGGATGCCCACGCCCGGGGTGCCTACCTGAGCGTGGCCTGGAGCCATACGCGGGCGCATTTTGCCCGGGCCGCGCTGGAAGGCGTTCTCCTGAATCTACGCCACATCAACCAGTTGCTGGCGCCGCATACGGGCCCTACGCGCATTATTCATGCCAACGGGGGCTTTGCCCGCTCCGACTTTTGGGTGCAGATGCTGGCCGACGTGTTCGGCGTGCCGGTCCGGCTCAACGACAGCAACGAAAGCGGTTCCATTGGGGCCATCCTGCTGGCCATGAAAGCCACGGGCTTCGTGCGGTCGCTGGCCGAGGCTACCCGGTACGTGGGTTACGGCCGGACCTTCGAGCCCGACCCCGACCGCCACGCTACCTACCAGGAAGCCTACCGACGCTTCTCGGCCGCCCTTGACGCCCAAACCCACGCCCTGTAAGCCTCCATTCGCTATTCACTAATTCGCTATTTACTTCTGAAACGTAATCGTATACTCCGAGACGTACTCGCTATGTTCCGGCCGGATCACCTTGACAAACAGCCGGGCCTGCTGTCCCAGCTTTAGGCAGGTCCGCTTGTTGGCGATGTCTTCCGGGGAGTTCATGGGCTGCAGCGAAGGATACCACAGAAAATGGTCTTTCCGCTCCAGCAGCAGTTTGGGCTTTGACCACTGCTGGGCCGCGTCCGCGCTGCCGAGATCGCGATTTTTGTTGAAGGAAATGTAGATCTTATCGCCAGCCCAGGACGATCCCTCGACCTTACCCATCAGCATCACCCAGCAATTCAGGTAGGTGTTCCAGCTCACTGACGGCCCCCAGTGAAAGCCTCCCGTGGGCGAAGAAGCCGGCCCGCCGCCTTCGTTGCGGGCGACCTGCAGCGCCTGGATCGGGGCCCCGATGCCGTCGGGGGGCGCGTTGAAGCCCGTTCCGTCCCAGCGCCGGGCCTTCCCGACGGGATTATCCAGGTCGCTCAGGCGAATGCGGGCCACGCTGATGCACTGGCCGCTCCACTCTGTGTCCCGGCTATAGCCGGCCTCCTGGTACTGGCCCGGATAGCCGTATTCGCCGTAGAACAGATACAGGTAGTCGCCGCTGGCCACGGCCGAGGGGTCGCCCACGCCCCCGGCGAAGGTATTGGAAGTGTTGTGCGGTTTGAGGATCAGGCGGGGCTGGAGGTCTTCGATGAAAATACCCTTATCGGCCCAGTTCCGCCCCCCGTCGGTCGACTTCATGATACCGATCCGGCACACGGCTGCCGGGGAAGTCGGTCCTTTCAGGCCCTGGGGCCATTTTTCGTCCTTATATCCCTGGCCGGTCTTGGGGTCGTAGGGGTACGTGGAGGGGTAATTTTCGTTATGGTAGACGGCGTAGAGCGTCCGGCCTGAAGGGTCTTTCTGATCCTGGTAGACCGTCTCAAACCAGACCGCTCCGTGCAGGCCCGGCTTGCCCACCGGCGCGTTGGCCGGAATAGTGGGCGCGGTAAATTCTTCGGCTTTGAGACTAAAGGCTTCGTCGGGGTTACGGCCGTCGGCAAACTTCAGGTCGTCGGCGTACCCCCAGAGCGGGTCTTCGCCGTGTTTGCCGGGAAAGATCCGGAAGGTGTCCCCGATCCAGGCTTCCGCCATGTTGCAGTCGACGAAGGAGTTAAACAGGAATTTCTTCGTTGGCTTCAGCACAAAGGTAGGCGTGCCGGTAGCGGTAGCGGACTGGGTTTTTGGTCCCAGCAGGACCGCCAGCCCGACCAGGACGGCCAGGGTAATGCCGAACAGCAACAGGAATCGGGAAGTTTTCATACGCGTGGGTTGGTTGTTGCGGAAAGACGAATGGGCAGCTTATATAACGGAAACGGGTCGTTTAACCTTTCCCGCCCGGCGCGAGTTAACCCCCAACCAGTTTTTATTCGTTCTCCACCATGGCCAAAAAACGCGACCTGAGCGGTAAAGACCTCCGCAAGCTGGGGTATCCCGAAGGCAAAGTAATCAGCATTGCCCTGGATGTGATGCAGAAAGCCTACCGGCATTCGAAACCGTCCGAGCAGCGGGAAGTCCTCGAAAAGGTGCTGAAGGAGCCCCGGGACTACCTGGACAATCCGATGCTGGGCCTTATCGCCCGACAGCTGGTTGGTGACCCCAAAAAAGAGCCGCCCGCCGAAATTCCGCTGCTCGAAGAACGGAAGGAATACACCGTCTTCGGCGCCGAGCATATCGAAGCCGGGGCCCTGAACCAGATGGAAGTGGCCATGCGCCTGCCGGTTTCGGTAGCCGGGGCCCTGATGCCCGACGCCCACCAGGGCTACGGTCTGCCCATCGGCGGGGTGCTGGCGGCCGAAAACGCGGTCATTCCCTTCGGCGTGGGGGTCGACATCGGCTGCCGGATGTGTTTGACGCTCTACGATTTGCCCGAACATACCCTCTACGGCGAAGCCAGTCGCCTGCGGAACATCCTGCAGCGGGAAACGCTCTTCGGAGTGGGCAAGGAGTTCGCCAAACCCATGGACGATGAGGTGCTGAGCCGGCCGGAATTCAGGGAAATTCCGCTGCTGCGGGGCCTGAAGGACAAGGCCGCCCGGCAGATCGGCTCCTCGGGATCGGGGAATCACTTTGTCGAGTTCGGCGTAGCGGAAATTACCGCCGAAGAGCGCCAGCTGGACGTGCCGCCGGGGCGCTACCTGGCCCTGCTGTCGCATTCCGGCTCCCGGGGGCTGGGGGCCAACGTCGCCGATCACTTCACCAAACTGGCCATGCACCGCACGCCCCTGCCCCGCGAGGCCAAACACCTGGCCTGGCTGTCGCTGGATACCGAAGAGGGCCAGCAGTACTGGGCGGCCATGAACCTGGCGGGTGATTACGCCTCGGCCTGCCACCACCAGATTCACCACAAGATCGCCCGCGCCCTGGGGCAGCAGCCGCTGTCGATGATCGAAAATCACCACAATTTCGCCTGGAAGGAAACCCATAACGGCCGGGAGCTGATCGTCCACCGCAAGGGGGCTACCCCAGCCGGGAAAGGGGTGCTCGGCATCATTCCCGGCTCGATGACCCAGCCCGGCTTCATCGTCCGGGGCCGGGGCGAAGCCACCGCGCTCGACTCGGCCTCCCACGGGGCCGGGCGCCGGCTTTCCCGCACCCAGGCCAAACACAGCATTACGCAGTCCCAGCTGAATACGGTGCTGAAGGAGCACGGCATAACCCTGCTGGGCGGCGGGCTGGATGAAGCCCCCATGGCCTATAAGGACATCAACCAGGTCATGAGTTTCCAGCGGGAGCTGGTCGATGTGCTGGTTACCTTTCAGCCCCGGATTGTGCGGATGGACGACTGATTTTTCCAAACAAAAGCCCGGCCCGAGGATTTACATACCTAAGGGACGGGCCGATTCCGTTCCGGGAACTGTTAACTAGGAAAATCATGAACAATAACGGAACATTGGACAACGTGCGGCTGGATATCGAGACCGTTAACTTCGAGATTACCGACAACCAGCGGGACATTATCCTGGAAGCCCTTTCCAAACTCCGCCGGTACTATAGCGGCGACGTGATCACGGCTGAAGTGTATATGCGGGTAGAAGCCCATGGCGGGCCGAACGATAAATCCCTGCGGATCAAATACGGCGTGCCGGGCAACGATGTGTTTGCCGAGGATAACGGCGAAAACTGGGGCACGATGGCCCATAACGTCACGGCCAAACTGAAGCGCCAGCTCGAAAAGCGCTTTGGCAACTCCATGAACCGCAACCGCGGAACCATCGACCAGATCGACCCGGCGGACCTGGCGGTTTAGGCTTAACCCAAAGACGCCGGGAGATTCGGCGACCGTCGCCCGACTCCCGGCGTTTTTGCGGTTAAACCTCGCACCGCATCACCGGCAGAACAATATGGAAGGTTGCACCCTCGCCTTCTTTCGCCTCCGCCCAGATTTCTCCCTGGTGGTTGGTTACAATCCGCTGGCAAAGCGCCAGCCCGATGCCGGTCCCTTCATAGTGCTGCTGGGCATGCAGGCGCTGGAACAGCCCGAAAATCTTCTCATTAAAAGCCGGATTGAAGCCAATGCCGTTGTCGGCGACGGTGATTTCGCAATGCGCCAGGCGGGGATTCAGCCGCTCCAGACGCCGCACTTCCTCCACCGATAGCCGGCGGCATTGAATGGTAATGACCGGCGGGACGTCTTTCCGGGCAAACTTCAGGGCGTTGCCGATCAGGTTGTTAAACAGCTGCATCATCTGAATGGGGACCGCCTCCAGGGTGCACAGGGATCCCAGGACGAGGCGCCCGCCTTTCTGATTGAGCAGCAGATCGTAGTCTTTCATGACGGCCGCCACGGTAGCCCTCAGGTCAACCACCTCCAGGGCCGAAGCATGCTGGTTGATCCGCGAAAAATCAAGGATATTCTTGATCAGGACCGACATCCGGTAGGAAGAATCCTCAATTTTTTTCAGGTATTGGTGGCTTTCGGGGCGTAGTTCCTCCTGCATCCGTTCGGCAAGCAGGCCGGCGTAGATCTGAATTTTGCGCAGGGGCTCCTGGAGGTCATGGCTGGCCACGAAGGCGTAACGCTCCAGTTCCAGGTTCGACTGCTGGAGCTGGATATTGGATTTTTTCAACTCTTCGGTCCGGAGCTGCACCTGCTTTTCCAGCTCCTGCTGCGTCATGCGCTGGGCCGTAATCTCCTGGGAAGTTCCCCGAATCTGGTAGGGAACGCCCTGTTCGTCGAACAGCACCCGGGCCAGGGTATGGAGCACGTGCTCCTGCCCGGTCCGCTGGTTAACGACGGTATATTCCAGATCACTGATCCCGCTGCTGGACGAGCGCAGCGCTGACTCGACCGCCCGGTCGAAAATCATCCGATCGCGTTCGTGCACGGTGCTCCGAATCAGGTCCGGTGTGACCTTGCTTTCCCCGAGCCAGTCCCGTACGCGATCCGAACAGCTGATTTTCCGGCCCTTGATGTCGATGGTCCAGGTCGCCAGTTCCGCCAGATCGATGGCTTCGCGCAGGCTTTCCTGGACCTCCTGCAGATCCTGCTTGGCGTTTACCTGGTAGGTAATGTCGAGGGCCATGTTCAGGATGGCGTAGACCTGGCCATCGGCGTCCCGCAGGGGCTTGTAGGTAAAGTTGAAATAAAACGTTTGCAGCTTCCCGTCGATAATCAGGTCAGCGCGGTCCTCGGTGCCCTGGTAGTCTACTCCGGTTCGGTAAACCTCATCCAGCAACTGGTAGAAAGGTTGCCCTTCCAGTTCAGGCAGGGCGTCACGCAGCTTCCTGCCGATTACGGACGCATCCTTGCCCCAAAGCTTAAGCATCGCTTCGTTGGCCAGTTGAATGACCATCTCGGGTCCGGCATAGACAGCCGTCGGCACCGGGGCGTCGAGCACCAGGCTCCGGAAGCGCCGTTCGCTTTCCTGCAGTTCTTTCTTGGCCTGGACCTGGGCCGTCACCTCGGTAGCGACAACCATCACGCCACTGACCGAGCCATCGCTTTCCCTGAGGGGAGCGTGGACAAAATTGAAGTAATCGTCCCGGAGCACATCACCGTGCCTGATCCGGGCCAGCGCCTCATATCCGTAATACGGTTCCCCGGAGGCCATCACCCCGCGCATGAGTTCGTCAAAACCCTGACCCTCCAGTTCAGGCAGCGCTTCCAGCAGCGGCTTTCCGATAATGCTGCTATCCCGGCCCCAGAACGCCAGAATGGGCGCGTTGGCTTCCTCGATAACCAGGTTCTCTCCCCGGAGGAGCCCAATGGCCACCGGAGCCTGCACAATCATGCTCCGAAAGCGCGATTCGCTCGTTAGCAGGGCCTGCTGGGCCGCTATTTCGGGCCGCATGTCCCGCATGACGGCCCCCACGGCGATCGGCTGGCCGGTGCCGGGGTCATCGATGCGGATAGTGTTGTTGTAGACGGGGAAAATCTCGCCGGTTTTCAGTTCCCGGACCCGCATGACGCCCGACCAGCGGCCTTTCTGCATCACGGAAGGCAGGACCTGCTCTTCCACGAGCGTAAAATCTTCGGGGGTGTGAAGGTTGCTGATGGGGGTCTTCAGCACCTGTTCCCAGTTATCAAAGCCCAGCATGTCCATCCCGGCCTTGTTGATGTAGGAATTCCGGCCGTCCATTTCCAGAATCGACATCAGCTCGATGCTATTGTCCACCAGCGTCAGCAGCTTCCGCTGGGTTTCCTGGGCGGCCAGTTCTCCCCGCAGGTCACGCATGGTGAATCCCCGGCCAATGGGCTTGCCGGTTCGGGGGTCGTCGATCCGAATCCCGTTGGCGTAGCAGGGAATCGACTCGCCGGTCTGGAAGTGCCGGAGCGATACCCGCCCCGACCACGACCCCTCCTGCAACAGGGTGGGTACGGCCACATCCCGAATAAGGGCGAACTGGTCCGGCGCGTAAAAATCCGCTACGAGCTTTCGGGTAACATCCTCGCTATCGGCCAGGCCCACCAGCTGCCGACCGGCTTTGTTGATGTAGGCGACCCGGCCGTCCAGGGTCGCAATGGCCATAAAATTGAGGCTACTCTCGACCATGGCCAGCATTTTCTGCTGGCTCTCGCGCAGGGCTATGTCTTCGGTGATGTCCTGAACAATGGAAAAAAGGCTTTCCAGCTGCCCGGCTTCGTCTTCGATGCCCGTCGTGTGTACCTGGATCCAGATGACCTTGCCGTCTTTCCGGATGCAGCGTTTCTGCGCGACCAGCGAGCCGGATTCTCCTCTTAGAAGTAAACTGAGTTTGGCCTGGTAGCGGGGCAAGTCCTCGGGGTGGATCAGTTGGGCATAAGTCTGGTCGTAGAGCTCCTCCGGTGCGTAGCCGGTCATGGCGCTGAAAGCCCGGTTGGTCTGGATAAAAGAGCCGTCCGGGCGGGCAATGACGATCCCAACCGAGGCGTGATCAAAGGCGAGCTGGTAGCGTCGTTCTACCTGGCGAAGAACGGCCTCCAGGCGGTAGCGCTCGGAGATATCCTGCATGGAACCGATCATCCGGACGGTTTTTCCCTGTTTCCGGATGGTATAGGCGCGGTCGTAAACGTAGGCGTAGGTTCCGTCGGGCTTGCGGAGGCGGTATTCATCGGACCATTCGCTGCCTTCGCGAATCACCGCCTCCAACTGCCGGGAGACCCGCTCCCGGTCGTCGGGATGAATCAGCGCGTACCAGTCTTCCAGCACCGCTTCTCCGTCCACAAACGCACCGAACAGCTTGGTAAACCGCTCATTTCGCCATACTTCGTTGGTTTCGAGGTTCCAGTCCCAGAAGATTTCCTGTGTAGTCTCGGCCATGAGCCGGAAGCGCTCACTCGCCGCTGCCGTTTCTTCCGAAAAGGCGTGCTGATTACCGCTCATGCCTGTTAGTTATTCTTGGCTATACAAAAAAGCTAAGCTAGCGTATTGCGGATAGGTTCCTTTGGCCGGTTAATAAGAATTCGGGCGAAGGTAGAGGTGTCTGCCCAGGAATGCCCGGCACCATGCTATCCCTTTTGAAGCGATAATTTATCACCAAGCATCACCACAAAATCATGATGCTGCAGCAGGCGAAGCAGTTCATCTAACTGTTGCGCAAACACTGCCACCAGCGCTTTCGTACTGATGTTTCCCACTTTCACCAAAACCAGTCTGGATGGTTGACGGCTAAGAACAAAAGAATAGTAAAAATCGGTGTCCTTGGTGATGACAACCCTACCTTCCTGATCCGCTATTCGGCGAATCTCCAGGTCAGACGTTCGGTTCTGCAAAGGCAAATCCAGGGTGTGAATGGCATCAAAGCCACGGTGGAGAAAGAAGTGTTTAAGGGTTAGCGGTAGCTGCGCATCAAGCAGAAATTTCATGCTGCCACGGATAAATTAGCGCTTTTCAGACGCAGCGTTTCTACGGCAAATTGGAGACAGGCCAGCAGATCTTCCCGCTCCAGGTCCGGAAACGCTTCCAGAAGGTCTTCTACTGAATCGCCACCCGCCAGGTACTCCAGCATTGACTCGACCAGATAGCGCGTATTACGAATGGTCGGCTTTCCGTGTCCGACGTTAGGATTCAGGGTAATTCGGTCGAGTAGGCTCATGGTTCAGGTTCGGATGGTTCTACAAGATACCAACTTAGGTCTTGAATGCCAAGATAACGCCTGATTGACCTTACCGAATACCGTTCAGCAAGCCTTTCCAGCCAACCGGGTATGGCTGCTTCTGGAATGCCTCCTGAAAGACACTGTACCGAAAGCGTATAAAAAGACCGCCCTGCCCCTCCGGGCAGGGCGGTCAGGCAGGCGGGTTACGATCCGCACATCTCACACCCCTCCGGATCATCCAGGGAGCACTGCATCGCCGAATAGTTGATCTCCGCATCGCTCACCTGCGGCATGGCGACGGGCTGCGGAGCGTGCTCCTGGGCGTATTTGACGTAATTCAGCGGGGTCTCCTGGGCGTTGGCGACGGCCGGCTCCAGCTGCGGCTCGGCCTGCTTCTCGACCGTAAACTTCACGGCATCGGCGGCGGCCTTCGTTCGCAGGTAGTACATGCCCGTCTTAAGGCCCTTCTTCCAGGCGTAAAAGTGCATCGATGTCAGCTTGCCGAAGTTGGCGTCCACCATGTGGATGTTCAGCGACTGCGACTGGCAGATAAACGCGCCCCGGTCGGCGGCCATGTCGATGATGTGTTTCTGCTTGATTTCCCAGACGGTCTTGTAGAGATCCTTCAGGTTTTGCGGGATATACGGAATGTCCTGTACCGACCCGTTGGCGGCGATGAGCATGTTCTTCATGCTGTCGTTCCACAGGCCCAGCTTCACCAGGTCTTTCAGCAGGTACTTGTTCACCACCACGAACTCGCCCGACAGTACGCGGCGCAGGTAGATGTTGGAGGTAAAGGGCTCGAAGCATTCGTTGTTGCCCAGAATCTGCGAGGTCGAGGCGGTCGGCATTGGCGCCAGCAGCAGCGAGTTGCGTACGCCAAACTGCACCACGTCGCGGCGCAGCGTCTCCCAGTCCCAGCGCCCCGAATTGGGTTTTACCGGCTGGCCGTCCTGCTCCCACATATCGAACTGGAAGATTCCCTGCGAAATCGGCGAGCCGGCCCAGCTTTCGTACGGTCCCTCCTGTTTAGCCAGCTCCATCGAGGCGGTCATGGCCCCGAAATAGATCGTTTCGAACACATCCTTGTTGAGCTGCCGCGCCTCGTCCGATTCAAACGGCATCCGCAGCAGGATAAAGGCATCGGCCAGACCCTGTACCCCAATCCCGATCGGCCGGTGGCGCATGTTCGAGCGGCGGGCCTCTTCGACCGGGTAGTAGTTCAGGTCGATGATCTTGTTCAGGTTGCGGGTAACGACCTTCGTGATCTCGAACAGTTTATCGTGGTCGAAGCGGGCGACGCCGTCCGGGCCGGTCTTGATGAACTTCGGCAGGGCGATGGAAGCCAGGTTACAGACCGCAATCTCGTCGGCCGAGGTATACTCGATAATCTCCGTGCAGAGGTTCGAGGACTTGATGGTTCCCAGGTTTTTCTGGTTGGACTTGCGGTTGGCGTGGTCCTTGAAGAGCATGTAGGGCGTGCCGGTCTCCGTCTGCGATTCAAGGATTTCGAACCAGAGGTCCTGCGCCTTGATCGTCTTGCGGGCTCTGCCTTCGCGCTCGTACTGCTCGTAAAGGGCTTCGAACTCATCGCCGTAGGTATCGGCCAGACCCGGGCACTCGTGCGGGCAGAACAGCGACCAGACATCGTTGGCTTCCACACGCTTCATGAACAGGTCCGGCACCCACATGGCGTAGAACAGGTCGCGGGCGCGGAGTTCTTCCTTACCATGGTTCTTTTTCAGCTGCAGGAAGTCGAACACATCGGCATGCCAGGGCTCGAGGTAGATGGCGAAGGAGCCTTTGCGCTTGCCGCCTCCCTGGTCGACGTACCGGGCCGTGTCGTTGAACACGCGCAGCATCGGGACAATCCCGTTCGACGTCCCGTTGGTACCTTTTATATAGGTGCCCGTAGCCCGAACGTTGTGAATGCTCAGCCCGATGCCCCCGGCCGACTGCGAGATCTTGGCCGTCTGCTTGAGGGTGTCGTAGATGCCTTCGATGCTGTCGTCCTTCATCGTCAGCAGGAAGCAGCTCGACATCTGGGGCTTGGGCGTACCGGCATTGAAGAGCGTCGGCGTGGCGTGGGTAAACCATTTTTCCGACAGCAGGTGGTAGGTTTCGATGGCGGCGTCGATGTCGTCCATGTGGATACCGACGGCCACACGCATCAGCATGTGCTGGGGCCGCTCGGCGATCCGGCCGTCCATTTTCAGCAGGTACGATTTTTCCAGCGTCTTATAGCCGAAGTAGTCGTAGCCGTAGTCGCGGTCGTAAATGATGGTTGAGTCCAGCAGGGCCGCGTGTTTGCGGATCACTTCGTAGACTTCCTTCGAGATCAGCGCCGCGTTTTCGCCCGTTTTGGGGTCAATGTAGTTGTAAAGGCGTTTGATGGTGCCGGAAAACGACTTATTCGTCTCCTTGTGCAGGTTGGAGATGGCGATCCGCGCGGCGAGAATGGCGTAGTCCGGGTGCTTGGTCGTCATGGACGCGGCCGTCTCGGCGGCCAGGTTGTCCAGTTCGGTCGTCTTGACGCCGTCGTAGAGGCCGCTGACCACTTTTACAGCGACTTCCACGGGCTGCACATAAGCCGGGTCGAGGCCGTAACACAGCTTCTCGATGCGGGCGGTGATTTTGTCGAATTTGACGGATTCGCGGCGACCGTCGCGCTTTACAACATACATAGGCACGTGTGGTTGGCTGAGTTTCGGTTTACAATCGGTTTATCTTGACACTCTTGGAGTTGCGCCGAAAAGCCCGGCAAATGGGCTAAGAGCAGGTCTTAAAGGTAATGGGAAGCCGCCAAAAAAATCAAACCGGTAAAAAGGATGAAGCGATTTTTTTGGAAAAAAATCCAGCAAAGCAACAAAGATAAATAGATACATCTAACTGATGTACAGTCTATTACTCATAAAAGGCTTTCAAAAAATTGAAATGAGGCTTTCAAAATTTTTTCTTTTTGTCGAAAAAATTTTCCGAAAATCGATTTAAGGGACAGAACCGGTAGACCAGGTAGCGGGCGAGCTAATCCATACAGGCGACAGGCTAAAACAAACTCCTTGAAGTTATTGGATGCCAGTAGTAAAGTCGGTATCTTTGCACTCCTTTTCGAAGACTCTCCGCTTACGCGGCCTCGGTTGGAAACCGACAAAACAGGTAAAGCATCATGAAAAAGAACATTCATCCGGAGTACCGGGATGTGGTTTTCTGGGACTTGTCCAGCGATTACAAGTTCCTGACCCGCTCTACGGTGCAGACTAAAGAAACCGTTGAGTACGAAGGCAAGACCTATCCGGTCGTTAAGCTCGAAGTAAGCTCACAGTCGCACCCGTTCTACACGGGTAAGAACGTCCTCCTCGACACGGCCGGTCGTGTGGACAAGTTCCTCAAGCGCTACGGCAAGAAATAGGGAGACCGGTTCCCGGCTCTACAACCCCGTTGGTCCAACCGACGGGGTTTTCTGCTTTTGGGGGCTCCGGTAGATGGGGTGACGGCCCAGCGTTAAGTGGTAGCCGAGCTGCAGGCCAAACTGGGTATAACTCGCCAGGTTCGGAAACAGCGTGATCTGAAAACGGCCCGTGATGCTCAATCGCCGCAGCGGCTTGTATTCCAGCTCCGCCAGGACGTGCGGCCCGACGTTCCACTGCTGGGCATAGTCGCGCTCGACGGCAACGCCCACCACCCGTCCCAGCTGGTTGCGCAGGACGCCAACCGAGGTGATCAGGTAGTCACGGCGATACCAGACCGACATCCCCAGACCGAACCGCGGCAGCCAGCGCCCCGGCTCAAAGGGCGATGTAGCCACCGAAAGATCCGTCGTGAAGCGGCTGCGTTGTTCCTCCACCCCCTGGAGCGTGATCGGCAGTTACGGAAGGAAGCTGGCTTTCATACCGCCGATGTTGAGGGAAACGTTCGTAACGCCCTGCCCAAAATAGCGGGTCAGCTGCCCCTGGTAGTGCCAGGCCCGGGCGGTGGGAGTCCCCAGATTCAGCCGGTCCATGCCCACCTTCACCGACGTGCGGTACGGCAATGCTCCTACGGTTGGATCATACTGCGCCAGGGCCGGTGGCCAGTTGGCCAGCCAGACAATCCAAATCAGGGGCAATCGGGTCATGCAGGGATAAGGGGATAGACCGCAAAAGTACAAAAAACAAGACCAGGCCTACCAGACCTGGTCGGAAGGAACATTCGCCCGCCCAGACCGCCGCAACCGGATGCCAGCCAGCGACCCGCTTTTCAGGCCGGTTTTGTACTTGTTCGACGCGATCGGTTTCGCCGCTACCCGTTCAGCAGCAGCAACAGCCTGCCTATTTACGAAAAAACAGGTAGACCCGGATGCCGCAGTCCGCAAAAATAGCCTGGGAAAGGCCCAGAACAGAAACGCCCCGCCGAAAGGACTTCAGCGGGGCGCAGCCGGGGGTGAAAGGGCTTATACCGCCGCCCGGCGCAGTTTGGTTTTCAGGAACTGCACCACCATCGGCATGATCGACAGCCCGACGATGCCGAAAACGACCAGCTCAAAGTTTTTCTGGACGATGGGGACGTTCCCGACAAAATAACCCAGCAGCGTAATGCTGAATACCCACAGCAAGGCCCCGGCAATGCAGTACCGGATGTAGGTAGAATAGTGCATGCTGCCGGCGCCCGCCACAAAGGGCGCGATGGTCCGGACGATGGGCACGAAGCGGGCCAGGATGACCGTCTGCCCGCCGTATTTGGCGTAGAACTTCTCGGTTTCGGTAATGTATTCGCGTTTGAAGAACAGAATCCGCTCCCGCATCTTGATCCGGTTGCCCAGCGTCTTCCCGACAAAGTAATTGACGTTATCGCCCATCAGCGCCGCCACAATCAGCAGGGGAATAATGACCCAGACGTTCAGGTCGTTGGTATCGCGGGCCGCCAGGGCACCAGCCGCAAAGAGCAACGAATCGCCCGGCAGCAGCGGCATGACGATCAGGCCGGTTTCGGTAAAGACGATCAGGAACAGAATCCCGTACAGCAGCAGGCCGTACTCGTTGGCCCAGGAATCAAGATACCGGTCGAGATG
>Ga0164290_1001585_pt1 | contig 29822 bp, 22 predicted proteins | sample Micstemetagenome_FD_108782 | JGI IMG/M metagenome (GOLD analysis project Ga0164290, IMG submission 108782) | Contaminated culture microbial community from soil near Moab, Utah, USA - Microcoleus steenstrupii SON62 (Illumina Assembly) | ecosystem: Environmental > Terrestrial > Soil > Soil crust...
CGAAAAAATCGGTGAACTCGCGGCGTTCCTGCGGTTCGGGGTCAAGGCTCAGGCGCAAATTCCGCACCTCTTGCTGGAGCGGAAGCATGGCCGGAAGGATACGCAAGTGCTGACGCCCTCCCCCGGCGGGGGGAGAAAAGGCATAGTCGATCCGCAAGGTCAGCGCGTAATGGGTCACCGCAGATAGGCCTCTGTCAGCAGGTCCGACACGCCCGCCAGGCCGGATCGCATCTCGAACAACGCGTCACTGTCCAGATTCTCGGGCAAGGCCGTCGCCACATCCGTCTGCAACCGAAGCATCGCGCGGGCCAACGGGGACAGCACGCCAGACCGGCTTGCCCCCGGCAGCATGTCCACCTGTTCGGCCATCTCGTCGATCTGGTTGCGCAGCGACCGCGGGTTCATCGGATCCAGCGCCAACAGATCAATCACCGTCTCATGCGAGGCCGCCACGGTAAAGCGCCGGCGATGGGTGAGGATGCTGTCGCCCAGTTCGATGCACAGGTCCAGCGCCCCTGCCGGCGCCTCGGGATCGGCCAGCAGGGCAAGGATGCCGGACATGCCCATGCCCCGCTCCAGCTTTCGCCCGATGGTCAGGAAACGCCAGCCGAGGAAGCGGTACATGTTCTCATGCACCAACCCCGAAAACCCGGCCAGTTTCCGCAACAGGATGGAATGGGCCCGGGCCGCATCATCGCCCGGATGCAGATGCCCACCCATCCGCCGCATGGATTTGGACAGGTCCGACAGGGCATTCCACCCATCCGGCGAAAACCGGTCCCGCACCTGCGCCGCACTCGCCACCGCGCTGTCCAGCACAGCCAGCAACCCAGGCGGAATCCCGGACCCCGGATCAACATCGTAGGATGCCAGCAGCCTGTCCGTCGCCTTCAGCAAGGGCTGTGCCGCCTGCCCGCTTTCCGCAAGCCGCATGTTCCGCGCCCGCAGAAGGCGCACGATCATCTCGGTCCGTTCGACATAGCGGCCCAGCCAGAACAGGTTATCGGCCGCCCGCGACGGCAAGGCCCCCGGTTCGGGCCGCGCATAAGCGCCTGCACGCTGCTCCACCAGCGTGTCGGCGGCGACCGCGCGCGGGCTGACGATCCAGACATCCGCCGCGCTGCCCCCCCGCTGCATGGCCAAAGCTGTCGGGTCCTGCGACGCACCGATCCGCGCGAACCCCCCCGGCATCGCCTGCCAGCCCTGCTCCGTCCGGGCCAGAAAGACACGCAGCGACAGCGGCCGCGGTTCCAGCCGCCCCTTGACCAGCGCCGGTGTCGTGGACAGCGACACCACTTCCTGGGCAACATGGTCCGCCCCCTGCCGCTCCAGGATCGCGACAAGTTCGGCCGGGTCCAGCCTTGCCGCCAGAACCGGGTCTTCCTGCCGGTCGAAGGGCAGACCCGTCCCCAGCGCCGCGCTCAGCACCAATCCCGAAGGATTCTCCGTCACCCGCGCCCGCTCTGCCGCACCGCCGCACCACCAGGTGGCAATGTTGGGCATCATCAACTCCGCCCCCAGCAGACGCAGCGCCAGATTCGGCATGAAGGCCATCAGGGCCCGGGTCTCCAGCACGCCCGACCCCAGCGCATTCACGACCGTCAATCCCTGACCGCGCAGGGCCGACACCATGCCCGGCGTCCCGATCCGGCTTGCGGGGTTCAATTCCAGCGGGTCCGCATAGCCCGCATCAAGCCGGCGCCACAGCACGTCGATCGGCTTCAGGCCGGACACCGTCCGCACCATAAGCCGGCTGTCACTCACCACCAGATCCTCGCCCTGCACCAGGGTAAAGCCCAGATAGCGCGCGATCCATGCATGTTCGTAATAGGTCTCGTTCAAGGGGCCCGGCGTCAGGATCGCCACCCGCCCACCCGGATCGGGGCGCAGATCCAGCAGCGCATCCCGGAACAGGCGGAAGAACCCCGCCAGCCGGTGCACATTCAGCCCCTGATAGACATCCGCAAAGGCGCGGCTTGTCGCCACCCGGTTTTCCAGCGCGAAGCCCGCGCCCGAAGGGGCCTGCGTCCGGTCGGCCAGCACCCACCACTTGCCATCCGGCCCGCGCCCGATCTCGAAGGCCACGAAATGCAGGAAATGGCCCGTGCGCGGCGCCACGCCCACCATGGGCCGCAACCATTCGGGATTTCCGGCAATCAGCGCCGCGGGCAGATGCCCCTCGGACACCAGCCGGTTCGGCCCGTAAAGATCGGCCATCAGCCGCTCCAACAGGTCGGCGCGTTGCGCCAGCGCGGCGCAGATGCCCTCCCATTCCGCCTCGGCGATCAGAACCGGCATATGCGACAGCGGCCAGGCCCGTTCCGTCGACTGTCCCGCCCCATACTGGCGGTAGAACACGCCCGAATCCCGCAGATATTGGTCGGCGCGCGACAGGGCGGCCCCCCGCGCCTCTTCGGTCAGGCCCTGCAGATGGCCCACAAGAGGCTGCCAGAGCGGGCGGATCTGCCCGCCCGGCTCCATCATCTCGTCTTGCATCCCGGTCGGCGCCCGATAGCCCGCCAGACCAAGCGCGGTGGCGTTCGGCAAACCGCCATCGGGCATCTGGGACTGGCTGCGCTCCATCCCGCGACTAGAGGCCGACTGGACGCCGCAGGTCAAGCGTCATCGGAAATTCACGCGACCCGGCCTCGGCCATCGGGGCAAGTCCCAGCGCCGGCCCATAGCCGAAGGGCTGGAACCGTGCGAGCCTGCGTGCCTCGGCTTCGTTGCCGTTCACCGGGAAAGTGTCATAGCTGCGCCCCCCCGGATGGGCGACGTGATAGACGCAGCCGCCCAAGGCCCGGTTCGACCATGTGTCGAAGATGGAGAAGGTCAGCGGGGCCTGCACCGGGATCGTCGGATGCATGGCCGAAGCCGGTTGCCACGCCTTGTAACGCACCCCGGCCACGGCCGCGCCCCCACCGATCGGCACAAGCGGCGCCGTCCGTCCGTTACACAGGATGCGATAGCGGTTCGGCTCGGCGGCGGTCAGCTTCACCTGCAGCCGTTCCGTGGAACTGTCCGTGTAGCGCACGGTCCCGCCGATGGCCCCCGTCTCGCCCAGCACATGCCACGGCTCCAGCGCCTGCCGCAATTCCAGATGCGCCCCTTCCACCTCCACCTCGCCACAGAAGGGGAAACGGAACTCCGCCTGCGCGGTGAACCATTCCTCGCGCAGGTCGAACCCGTGATGGCGCAGGTCGGTCAGCACGTCGCGGAAATCCTGCCAGACCATTTCGGGCAGCATGAAACGGTCATGCAGCGCGGTGCCCCAGCGCGTCAGCGGCCCCTGCGCCGGGCTGATCCAGAACCGCGCGATCAACGCCCGGATCAGCAGTTGCTGCGCAAGGCTCATCCGCGCGTCGGGCGGCATCTCGAAGCCCCGGAACTCCACCAGACCCAGCCGCCCTGTGGGGCCATCGGGGGAATAGAGCTTGTCGATGCAGATCTCCGCGCGGTGCGTGTTCCCCGTCACATCAGTCAGCATATTGCGCAGCAGCCGGTCCACCAGCCAGGGCTGCGGCGGCATCCCCTGCCCCGGCGGCGGGATCTGCGCCAGCGCGATTTCCATCTCATACAGCGCATCATGCCGCGCCTCGTCGATCCGCGGGGCCTGGCTTGTCGGCCCGATGAACAGGCCGGAAAACAGGTAAGACAGCGACGGATGCCGGTTCCAATGCAGGATAAGGCTGGCCAGCAGATCGGGCCGCCGCAGGAAGGGGCTGTCCAGCGTCGTCCGCCCGCCCACAACGACATGGTTGCCGCCGCCCGTGCCGCAATGCTTGCCGTCGATCATGAACTTGTCGGCGCCCAGGCGCGTCAGCCGCGCCTCTTCATAGACGCCGGTCGTGATCGCCACACAGTCCTCCCAGCTTTCCGCCGGGTGGACATTCACCTCGATCACGCCGGGATCTGGGGCCACGCGGATCACGTTCAGACGCGGGTCATGCGGCGGGGCATAGCCTTCGATATGCAGCTTCAGCCCCAGCCGCAGCGCCGCCGCCTCGGCCACATGGATGAGATCCAGATAATCCTCCAGCGCCGACATCGGCGGCATGAAGACGCACAGCCGCCCATCCCGCGCCTCGGCCGACAGGGCCGTGCGCACATAGCCGTCGATCTCGGTCGTGATCTGTTCGACACGCGACTGGCTGGCCCCATCCGCCACGAAACTGGCCCGCGCCTGCGCCTTCGGAACCGGGTCGATTGGCGGAGGTTCCGGCAGCGGCGCGCGTTCGATGGTGGGATCCATCGGGTTGACGTAAGGATATTGCGCCGCCGTCAGATGCGGCAGGCTCGCCAGGGGCAGGCGATAGCCAACCGGGCTGTCCCCGGGCACCAGCAACAGCTTGCCGCGCCGCAACCGCCAGCGCTCGGAATTCCATTTCCGTCGTCCCCCCTTCCCCTGCCAGGGCTGGACCGGCAGCACGAAACCCACAGGCTTCGTCAGGCCCCGCGAAAAGACCTGCGCGATGCGATAGCGCGCCTCGGGGTCTTCCAGTTCCGAATTCTCGGGGGTCACGTTCGCCGGAAGGTTCGCCTCCTTCACCAGCCATTCGGCCGGGTCCTCATAGGCCGGCAGCACATGATCGGCGGGTATATCCAGTTCCGCCGCAATCTCCTGCATCAGGTTCTGCGCCTGCAGGGCCGTCGCGCCCTGATCCACGCCTTCCTCGGCGATCAGGTCCGGATTCTGCCAGATCGGCTGCCCATCCGTCCGCCAAAAGAGCGAGAAGGTCCATCGCGGCAATGTCTCACCGGGATACCATTTGCCCTGCCCGTAATGCAGAAAACCACCCGGGGCAAAGCGCCGGCGTAGCCGCCGGATAAGCCGGTCCGCAAGTGTGCGCTTGGTCGGCCCCACCGCAGCGGTGTTCCATTCCGCGCTTTCGAAATCGTCGATGGACACGAAGGTCGGCTCTCCGCCCATCGTCAGCCGCACATCCTGTTCCGCCAGCACCGCATCCACCTTGCGCCCCAGCGCATCCAGCGCCTGCCAACTCTCCTCGTCGAAGGGCTTGGTAATGCGCGGATGTTCCGACACGCGCGCCACCTGCATGTCGAACCGGAAATCGACCTCCGGCACTCCCATGGCGGAAAAGCCACCCGCAATCGGGGCCGCATGGCGGAAATGCGGGGTGGCGGCCAAGGGGATATGGCTTTCCCCGGTCAGCAGCCCCGATGTCGGGTCCAGCCCGATCCACCCCGCGCCGGGAATATAGACCTCTGCCCAGGCATGGAGATCGGTGAAATCCACCTCGGTGCCCGACGGTCCGTCCAGCGCCTTCAGGTCGGGCTTCAACTGGATCAGATAGCCCGAAACGAAACGCGCCGCGAACCCGAAATGGCGCAGGGCCTGCACCAGCATCCAGGACGAATCCCGGCAGGATCCCGTGCCACGGGCCAGGGTTTCCTCCGGCGTCTGCACGCCAGGCTCCATGCGGATGGTGTAGCCCACCTCCCGCGCGATCCGTGCATTCAGCCCGACGACGAAATCCACCGTCCTCACCCGGTCCCTCGGCACCGAGTCAAGCAACGCCGCGAGCAGCGGCCCCGGTTTCTCGGCCTGCCGATAGATCACCAGGTCATCCACCAGATCGGCCGGATAATCGAACGGCCAATGCTCCGCGCTGTCCTCCACGAAGAAGTCGAAGGGGTTATAGACCGTCATGTCGGCGACCAGATCGACCTCGATCTTGAACTCGGTCACCGGCTCGGGAAAGACGAACCGCGCCAGCCAGTTGCCATAAGGATCCTGCTGGAGGTTCACGAAATGATTTGCCGGATGCACCTTGAGCGAATGCGACAGAACCTTCGTCCGGCTGTGCGGCGCCGGGCGCAGCCGGATGATCTGCGGCCCCAATGTCACCGGGCGGTCATAGATGTAATGGGTCAGGTGGTGGATGCTGGCCTTGATCGACATGCAGTCTCCTTGGTTGCCCAAGCAGTAGCAGCCGGGCGCAGGGCTGCAAACGAAAGCCGCAGGCGGGCACTGCCCTGCCGGGCCCTCTCTGCGCGATTTCCCGGCAGAACGCCTATTTCATGATCACCGCGCCGACAGACGCCCCCCCTTACGGCGTGAAAAGGTCGGTTTCCATATATCGCAAAACGACCGGCCCGATCGTCACGATCAGCAGCGCGGGCATCATCAGCCCCGCCATCACCGCCGACATCAGCACGGGCAGGCGGTTCGCCTTCTCCTGCGCCCGCATCTCCCGGCGTTGCCGCATTTCGGCGGAATAGGTCAGCAAGGCGCTGCTCATGCTGGTGCCGAAACGGATGGATTGCCCGACTACGTTCACAAAGCCGAAGGCTTCGTCGATCCCCAGCCTCTCGGCCATGTCGCGATAGGCCGCCTCTCGGTCGCGCCCCGCCAGGATTTCGGTCTGGACGATGCGGAATTCCTCGCACACCTCGGGCGCGGCGGATCGCATCTCTTCCGCAACCCGCGCGAGCGCCGCATCAAAGGCCATCCCCGCTTCCACCCCGACCTGCAACAGGTCAAGCGCGTTGGGAAAGCTGTTCTCGATCCGCCCCCGCCGCTCTGCCGCGCGCCCCGCAAGCCACAGGCCCGGCCCATAGAACCCGATCACGATGATCAGCCCACACAGCAGCATGACCTGCTGTATCTGAAGTTGCGGCAGATAGGCCAGAACCGCCGGGGGCACGGCGGCGGGATAGAGATAGACCACCGCGATCAGCAGCGGGAAGATCAGCCCCGCGCCAAAGCGGATAAGGTTGAAGGACAAGACCGCATCCGGCGACCGAAAGCCCGCATGGGCCAGATCACGGCGCAGCTTGCTGCGCTCCTGCGCGGCGGCCGGGACAAAGACGCGGTCCAGCATCCCGCCACCCACCGCCTCCATCTCGCGCAGGACCTGCGGTCGGGCGGTTTCGGAGGCCCGCATACGCCGCAGCACCGCCTCGCGCCGGCGCTCGCGCACGATCAGCGCCGCCGATCCCGCCAGCAGCAGCAGCCCGACCAGGAAGGCCCCGGCCACCAGCAGGATGGGCGACACCCCCATCCCTTCCGCCAATCCCGCAATCCCGCCCATATGCGCCTCCCCTACCCGTTCATCCGTCAAATCTTGAAGGACACCAGCTTCGCCATCACCAGCGCATTCAACAGGATCAACGCCAGCGCCACCCCAGCCATCGGCATGAAATAGGGATGCCCCATCGCCCCGCCGTAATATTCCGGCGTCAGGATCGAATTCAGCCCCACCATCAGGAACGGGATGCAGGACAGGATCAGCGCCGAAATCCGCCCCTCGGCCGACATCGCCTTGATCTTGCGCCGCATCATCGCCCGCCCCCGGATCACGCCCGCCAGCACCGTCAGCACGCGCCCCAGATTGCCGCCCGTGCCGTGCTGGATGCTCACGCTGGCCGACAGGAACCGGAAATCCTCCGTCGGCACCCGGTCGGCCAGCTTGTGCATCGCCAGCACAAGTTCATCGCCATAGGACACCTGATCCACCACGATCCCGAATTCCGTGGCGATCGGATCCTGCATCGTCTCCGCCACCACCCGCAGCGAGGCGCTCAGCGGATAGCCCGACCGCAGGCTGCGCGCCATCAGATCCAGCGCATCCGGCAATTGCACCACAAGCCGCGCCCGCCGCCTGTCCCGTATCGCGATCAGGACAAGAACCGGCACCGCAACCGAAATGGCCAACGCAACCGGGAACACCGCCACCCAAGGCAGCGCCTGACTGCCGACAAGCAGGATCAAGACGCAGCCAAGCGCCATTCCGGCCAGCCAGAGTTCGGGCCGCATCGGCTGCCCCGCTTCGGCCAGCAACCGCTCCATCTCACGCCAGCCGGGCAGGCCATTCCCGCCGCGTTCGGGGGCCAGCACGTCCAGCCGTTCGGACAATTGCCGCCCTGCCGCAATCATCTTCATCCGCCGCGACCGGGCCTCACTCGTCGTTTCGCGCCGCGACAGCAGTTGCCGCAGCCCTTCGAGCAGCAACAGGACGCCAAGGAAAACCCCGGCCATAAGCAGCATCTGCGGATCAAGGCGGGACAGCATCTCCATCCGTCAGACCCCTTCCACGAACATCTCGGTGGCGATGCTCAGGCCGGCCGCCTCCAGACGTTCTGAAAATTTCGGCCGGATGCCTGTGGCCCCGAACGCTCCGATCACCGTCCCGTCCTGCGCCCGCCCCGTCTGCTTGAAGCGATAGATGTCCTGCATGGAGATGACATCCCCCTCCATCCCGGTGATCTCGGACACGGACATCACCCGCCGCGTCCCGTCCGGCAGGCGTGCCAGTTGCAACACCACGTTGATGCCGGAGGCGATCTGCTGGCGCACCGCCGACATCGGCATCTCGCCCCCCATCATCGCCACCATCTGCTCCAGCCGCGACAGCGCATCGCGCGCCGTATTGGCATGGATCGTGGTCATCGAACCGTCATGCCCGGTATTCATCGCCTGCAGCATGTCAAAGGCCTCGGCCCCCCGCACCTCGCCCACGATGATCCGGTCCGGGCGCATCCGCAGCGCGTTCCGCACGAGATCGCGCTGGGTCACCGCCGCCGCGCCTTCCAGGCTCGCGGGCCGCGTTTCAAGACGCACGACATGTTCCTGCTTCAACTGCAGTTCCGCCGCATCCTCGATGGTCACGATCCGCTGGCGCGGGTCGATGAAGGCCGACAGCGCGTTCAGCATCGTCGTCTTTCCCGATCCGGTCCCCCCGGAAATCAGCACGTTCAGCCGCGCCTCCACCAGCGCCGTCAGCACCCGAACCGCCTGGCCCGAAAGCGCGCCCCGCTCCACCAGCCGATCCAGCGTCAGCGGATCGCGCGAGAATTTGCGGATCGAAAGTGTCGGCCCGTCAATGGCACAGGGCCGGATGATCGCATTGACCCGGCTGCCATCCTCCAGCCGCGCATCCACCCAGGGCTGGCTTTCATCCACCCGCCGCCCGACCCGGCTGACGATCTTGTCGATGATCCGCAGCAAATGACGCTCGTCGCGGAACTGCACCGGAACCCGCTCCAGCAACCCGTTCCGCTCCACATAGACATTCCGCCATGAGTTCACGAGCACGTCAGCCACGCTCGGATCGGCCAGCAGCGGCTCCAGCGGGCCAAGTCCCAGCACCTCATCCAGCAACTCATCGGTCAGGACTTCGGCATCATCGGCGCGCATCGGGATATGTTCAGAGGAAAGGAAATCCTGCACCAGGGCCCCGATCTCGGCCTTCAGTTCCGACCGCTCGACCCGGTCCAGTACCGACAGGTTCAACCGCGTCAGCAGAACTTCATGCAGCCGGGACTTCAGATCCAGCTTGTCGCGCAAGGCCTTGTCCACCTGCGCGACCCGCGCCGCCTGCGCCGGTGTCGCAGGCCCCCCCTTCCCCGCAGGCTGCACCGGAACCAGTCGCACCGCGGCCGGCTCCGCCGCGGGCGGCGGTGTCGTGCGGGCGCTTTCGGCCCGACGGCTGATGAAATCCCTGAACATCACGACATCTCCACGGTTGCGGGTCTTGTCCGGACCTGGGCGATCATTCGCCAAGCTCCTCGGCAATCTTGCGGATTCCGCGCGCCAGGCTCGATGACGGGGCCGCCTTCATCACCGGCTCGCCCCGGTCCAGCGCCAGCCGCGCCACCTTCGCATCATCGGCCAGCCAGTGACGCAACGGGGCATCCAGGGCCGCGGACACCTCCGCCGGCAGCTTGCTGCCGAACAGCGGCTTCTTCTCGCGCGATACGACAATCTCCACCGGAAGATCCGCCCGATCCTCGCGCAGCGTATCCAGCACCCGCCTTGCGCTTCCGACGGAGGTCACCGAAAGGTCGGTGACCATGAACAGCTTTGTCGCCCGCCGCAGCAAAGGCTCCAGCCAAGTGACCAGCGCAGGCGGCAGATCCACCACCACCGCCGCGTGGCTGGCCAGCAGCGCGTTCAGGATCGATGCCATCCGCATCGCATCCAGCGCATCCAACGGGATGGGCCGCTTGGGTGCAGGCAGCACCGACAGCCCGCTGTCATGGCGCTGCAAGGCGGCCGAAACCGCAAGCCCATCCGGCTCCTGCGGATATTGGACCAGCGCCAGCAACCCGCCCCGATCCACCAGATCAAGGCTGCTCGCCACCGTCCCGAATTGCAGATCCAGATCGACCAGCGCCACAGGCACCCGCGCCCCGGCTTTGCCGCCGCACAGCCCAAGGGCAAGGTTGACCGCAAAGGTCGTCGCCCCCACTCCCCCCCGCGCCCGCGCCACCAGATAAAGCTTACCCCCCGGCTGAACGACCGTCAGCACCCGCGACGGCAGGGGCACAGACACCTCGGGCGCGGTCATGGCTGCGATCGGCTGGTCCGGCCCAATGGGCTCCGCCACCTCCACCGCCGCTTCCGCCTCCACTTCGACCGGGGCAGGCCTTTCGGCCGGTGCAGGGGACGTTTCAAGAGCGACTTCCGCTTCGGCGGGTCTGGGGCGCGGCTGGGCCGCCTCCATCGCCGCGCGGTGCAGCGCAAAGGCCACGACGGACTCACCCCCGGACTCGACGCCACGCGCGGCGGCCGCATCCCGCGGCGCTCCATCGCGTGGTGCTCGCGTCGTCCGGAAGGTGAAAGGTTCGTTCACGTTCATGTTGTCTCTCCAGACCCTATCCTGCCGTTCCCAGGGCCAGATCCTCCCCGGGTGTGGTGATCGACATGCGCGGCAGCGGAACATTCGCCCCAAGCGTGGAGGCCTGACCGATCACCGGGCCGATCAGCTGCCCGAGGTTCGACACGAAGACGAATTGCAACCCTTCCAGATCGACCGTCACCATCGGCACATAGGGCCCGCCCAGAAAGCCCAGATTGGCGTCATACCGATAGGTGAAGCGCATGTTGCCAACCGCCGCCCCCACCGGCAGAAGGGGGCGGACCTGCCCGAAGATCTCGGCCGCCGTGGCATTGCCCGCAACACCCACACAGGTGACCGTGCCCGGATCCTGGCACAGATTGGCCGCCGCCCGGCACATCGTGCCGAAGCGATAGCCTGCGCCGCCGGCCCCGCGTGTGGTCATCGCCGGAACCCCGGCACAAACCGGCTCCCGCACCGCCGCAAGACGCGCGGCAAGCTGCGTGGCCTTCTGGGCCGACGACCAGGTGAAGGCCAACCGCCCGAAATCGATCACGGCAAAGATCAGGAACAGGAAGAACAGCACCACCAGAGCGAATTCGACAAGGGTCGCCCCCGCTTCGTCGCGGCGGTAGCGGCGCAGGGCGCGGGTTAGGGACAGCCGGAACACGCTCATAGCCCGAACACCCGTGTCTGCTCTTCGATCCGCGCGGTGACCGTTCCGGCCGAAGGCCCGCCCATGCGGCCAAGAATGCCATGGAAGGGCAGGTTCAACCGCAGATCGACCGAAACCGTCGCCACCGGCACCCGCGCCTGCCGCAGCGCCGCACCCGTCACGCAGGTCAGGGATGTCCGCAACGCCGTCACCGCCGCATCCCCGCTGAACACGCTGCGCCCTTCGGAATCCCGGCCGACCATCGTCTGCAGGGTCGCCTCATAGGATGCCAGCGAGCCCCCCGTTTCGCAGATGTCCCCCGGCACGACGCGGCCCAGATAGCGCACGGCCTCATGCACCCCGGCCGTCGCGGCCTGATAGGCCCACATCAGCCGCAACCCGTCGATGCTCACAAAGCTCACCAGCAGCAGGAAAGGCAGCACCAGCGCGAATTCCACCAGGGCCGCACCCGACCGGTCCTTCGCGAAATCTATCAAAGGGGAACGCATCCGCATCATCCGCCCCCTCACCGATACAACTGCACGATGTCGCGATACGCGCCAACCGCCGCGCCCGACCCAAAGCCGCCCGCGCCGCCCACCACTTCGACGAAGATATCCGTATCGTTGCCCGACGTGCCCACCGGTTCGGTCAGGAAGAGTTCGACATATTCCAGCGGCACCACGCCCGTCGTATTGCCCTGGATGTTGTTTGCCGTGCAGTCGATCGCCGCCGCGATCAGGTTGCGCCGCGCCGTATCCGCGCTGGCGCCCTGCGCATGGCAGGCCGGGGCGCCGGTTTCCTGCTTGCCCGGCAAGGGCACATTGTTCGGGGCGTTCCGGCTCCGCGCCCCTGCGATTTCCGCCAGATACATCGCATAGCGCGTGCTGCTGGCCGACGTGCCCGTGGGATAGGTGCGATTGTGGTTCGTGTTCACATAGGTCGCGCGGTTCCAACTCCCGTTGCCGAACCGTCCGCAAGTGCCGGCGGTGATGCAGGTGTCGCGCGGCAGGGCAATCGCGTCCGACACATCGACATTGTTCCCCCGGCAGGCCGGGCGGTTGCCATTGCCATTGCCATTCGCCCGCCGTGCCAGCGTGCCCTGAACCGTGTTCGGCGCCGGGCGATAGGCGGCATCGGTGCGATAGCTCTGCATCGACCCCACGAACAGGTCAAAGCGGGTGTTGAACGCCTCTGCCAGCCCGTTCCTCTGCCCGGTCAGCGTGTTCACCCCCTGATCCGTCCGGATACAGGTCGTCACGGCCCGCTCCGCCCCCACGAGGCAGCGATAGAGCCCCGCCCCGGTCAGCCCCGCACAGGGCCCGTTGGCATCCGTCGACAGGCTTGTGGGATCGAGAAAGCCGAAATTCCCCGGCCCCCAGGCCGCCCCCTGCCCGCCCGACCGCAGTTGGATCTGGTCCCCGATATTGTCCGCCGCCCGCCATGTCCCGTTGGGCACGCAAAACATCAGCGGCGTCACATCGCAGGCATAGGAGGCTGTCCCCGCCACCGCCACTGCCGCCACGGTCGACGCATCCTGCCTGCCAGCCTCCCCGCGCAAGGCCGCAGCGACGGCCCCGAACGGCGTGGGCACCGTCGCCTGATTGACCCGCACCTGAACAAAGCGCGCGTCCCTCCCGTTGTTCGTCGTGGCGGTCGCAGCACTGCGGTCATCGCCCGGCAGCGTCGTCAGAAAGGTCAGCGCGTAATCCGCCGCCCCCGCCAGCCGCCGATCCCCCGCCGCATAGCTCGCCCAATCGGAAATCAGCCGGTCCGCCGCCGATTGCGCGCGCGTGATCGCATCCGCCCGCCCGTCCAGTTCCCCGGCCGCCGCCAGCGCAACCTGATCGGCAAAGCTCTGCAACTCGGACTGGGTGGATGCGACGCGGCCGAAATCCACCGCCAGCGCCAGAAAGCCGAAGGCCACCGCAAGGAATATCCCCACCATCACCAGAACGGCCCCGTCTTCCTCCCGCCCAAAGCGGCGCAGGCAGGGGATAGGGCCTTGGGTCATGGCGGAAAGGCGGGGCATGGCTCTACCGTCAGGTGACTCGGTTGCAGAAAGGGAAAAGGACAGGAAGGGTCAGTTTCGCAGCGTAATCTCTTCGGTCGCGGTCCCGCGACGGATCACCACGGTCTTGCGCGGCGGCGGGGGCGGCTCTGCCTGCACGACAGGTGCGGCAACCTCCACCACCGGCGCGGGTTCGGGGGCTGGCGCTTCGGGCACCAGATCGCTCAGCCGCAAACGGTCCACCGGCGCCTCATCGGTAGAGGTCGGCGTCCGCAGCGCAAGGCTCATCGTCCCGGCCCGCTGCGCCAGCGCCAGCACCTGCCCCTCTTCCGGGGTCACCTCGACGGTCACGGTGGCCGCCACATCCGGCACCTCCGTCGTTTCGTCCGAACTCTGGTCCACCGCCAGAACCTTGACCTTCCGCAGGATCGTATCGGTCACCAGCCCGCTGTCATCGCCGCGCGTCAGCAGGATGTCGACGAAATCGCCGGGCGTCACCAGACCGCCCACCGCCGTCACCGCATCCACCTTGATCGCCATGGCACGTGCACCGGCCGCGATGGATTGGACGATGGTCACCTTCTCGCCGAATTCGGAAACTTTCGAGGCCAGCACAACTTCCCCCGCCACCATCGACCGCAGGGCGCGACGGGGCTTGCCATCATTGGTCGGCAGCAACGGCGCGAGATCCGTGAAGGCATCTTTCGGCAAGGCGTCCAGTGGCCAGGTCTGCGTCGTGAACATCTGGGCATCCAGCACATCGCCCCGCTGGATTTCGCGGGCGGCGGTCACGATCGTCACCATCTGCGGCTTGTCGGCATTGGCCACCGCAGGCGGTGGCGCCAGCAGATCGCGTGCCAACTGCGCAGAGCCAGCCGCGACGCCTATGCCCACAAAGGCAACAAGGATGGACATGATCCGCATGGCAGTGCTTCCCCAGGAACAGCATCGACGTCAGGAAGACCACCCGACCGTGGCAGCGGTCGGGTGGCGCTTAGGCATGAATCAAGGGGCCGGGGCCGGAACGTTGCCTGCCGCGGCGGTCGATGCCGTTGCAGCACCCGTGAAGAGCGTGCCGGTATCACCCGCCAGGGTGATCAGCGCACCGGTGCCCACCATGATGACCACCAGCAGCGCGATGCCATATTCGACAAGGGCCGCACCGTCTTCGTCGCGAAGGAAAGATTTCAGCAGCGTTTTCATATCTTCTGTTCCACTCTCAATGTTGCGTTCTCACGGCAGCACCGCCGCGTCTCCCCCCGCCGCAGCACACGCCGGGTTGCCCTCATTCTACGAGTGTTGCACGGTGACTTGGATCGTCCGAACCTGTGAAGGAGGACGACCCAGGGTTGCCAGGACCGATCCCGCAATACACCTGAAGGTTATCATTCTGCAGAAATCTGCACCCGAAGGTCACAACCGATTCGCACGCTCAGATGGCGGCGGGCCGCGCCGATCACGGCAAAACTGTGGTCAAATCGGGAAAAATCTCTGCCGCGGCAGGACATTCGTCGATAGACCGCTGCCAATGGACGCTGGAATGAGAATCCGCTTGGTTCTCCTACATACACATGGCTTGATAACATCAATAAAGATGACTTCCGGTCTGCTCCCGGAATGCTGCCACACTGACCTTCGGGTCACAGTCATCGGACACGTCCATGCCCAACAGGCATCTCTCTGGCTTGCCCAGATTTCGCCCCAATCCGGCTCTCAGCCCGATAGCCCAGGCGACGATCCTCTGGACCGAATGCCTGCACGGGACGGGCGGCCTGCGCAGCGCATTGTCGGCCATCGCCGAGGCCGCCTCTGCCGAAAGCGTTATCCTGATGCGCGCGACCGCCGCACCGCGCCGCGTCCGCATCCTTTCTCACTTCGACCGCAGCGCCGCGCGCGGCGCTGATCCCCTGCCGCAACCGCTTGGTCCCGATTTGATATCGGTCCCTCCGACCCGCGTCCTTCCCGGCACGCTCTGGTCCCTGCACGAGGTGGACACACTTCCCCCCCTCCGCCTTGACCCACGCCAAAGCCGCTGGCTCGAAACGCGCCAGATCGCGGAAGTCACCTCCATCGCCCTCGGACCCGAGGATGGGGCGCTCGATCTGCTGGAATTCCACCTCTCACACCGCCTCAGCCCGTCGCAGCGCGCCCGTCTCGCCGACCTGGCCGAAGCCCTTGCCTTCGCCTGGGGCCGCCGCCCCGAAGGCCGCACCGCGCGCCTTCTGTCGGACGGCACAGCCATCGCCCAGCGCCTCGCAACGGCCGCCGCGCCTGCCGCACCGCTCTCCGTGACAAATCCCTGGCGGCTCACTCCGGCGGAAACGCGCATCTGCGCGCTGATCCGCGATGGTCTGACGGTGACGGATATCGTGGCGATGGTCGGCGTGGCGGAATCCACACTGCGATCCCACCTCCGCAACATCTATGCAAAGGCGGGGGTCAGCGGTCAGGTAGGCCTTCTCCGCCGCCTGATCGAAGAGCCGACCGCCCGCCTCGCCTGACGATGCGACAAGCGGCCCCTCTCGCTTGACGCCCTCACCAGCAGCAGAACCCGCCATCCACCAGCAGATCCACCCCTGTCACGAAACTCGCCGCATCGGACAAGAGAAAGACGGCAGGCCCCACCATCTCATCCACATGCGCCATGCGCTGCATCGGCGTCTGCTCTTCGAACAGCTTCGTCTGATGCACCATCTCGGGCCGCGTGTTCATCGGCGTCGCCGTATAGCCGGGGCTGATCGTGTTCACGCGCACGCCCCGCTCCACCCATTCCATCGCCATCGACTTGGACATGTGGATCACGCCCGCCTTCGACGCGTTGTAATGGCACTGCGTCAGCCCCCGGTTCACGATCACGCCGGACATCGACGCGATGTTCACGATCGCCCCGCGCCCATGCCGCAGCATCGCCCGCGCCTCGGCCTGACAGGACAGGAAGACCCCCTTCAGGTTGATGTCCATCATCGTCTGGAACTGCGCCTCTTCCATCGATTCCGCCGGATTGGCATTGGCGATCCCCGCCGCCTTCACGGCCCGCGACAAGGGCCCAAGCTCCGCCTCCGTCCGCGCCACCGCCGCCTCCCGCGCCGCGCCAGAGGTGACATCGGCGGAAACCGAAATGCTCCGCCGCCCTGCCTGCGCGATGAACGCCGCCGTCTGCGCCAGCCCGTCATCCGTCCGCCGGTCCAGCAGGGCCACATCCGCCCCGCATTGCGCCAGCCCCATCGCGATGCGCTGCCCGATGCCACTGCCCGCCCCGGTCACAAGGGCCACCTGCCCGGACAGGTCGAACATCTTCGGCGCATTCAGCGTAATTGCGGACATTTCCGTTTCTCTTCCCTTCTCCGCCACCGCCTCAGCTCGTGGCCAGTTCCATCACCGACACGTCATTCGCCGCGTCCCGGTCCAATATGCCTGCCTGCCGCCCCTTGGCCATCACCATGACCCGGTTCGACACGCCCAGCACCTCTTCCAGGTCCGAACTCACCACGATCACGGCAACGCCCGACCGCGCCAGCTCCATGATCGTGTCATAGATCGACGACCGCGCGCCCACGTCGATGCCCCGCGTCGGTTCGTCCAGAACCACCACCCGGGGCTGCCGCGCCAGCCATTTGGCCAGTACCACCTTCTGCTGGTTGCCGCCGGACAGCTCACCCGCATTCTGCCGCCCACGCCCCTTGACGCCAAAGCGCGCGATGAAATCATCGGCAAACCGCGCCACCCGCCCTCCGGAAATCCAGCCTTGCCGCGATACGGCATCCAGATTGGCATAGGCGATGTTTTCAGCGATGGAATGATCCAGCACCAGCCCCTGCAACTTGCGGTCCTCCGGCACAAGAACCATGCCCGCGCGGATCGCTTCCTGCGGGTTGCGCGGCGTGATCGCGCGGCCCTCCAGCCGCACCTCGCCCGACAGGATGGGATCCGCCCCGGTCATCGCGCGCACCAACTCCGTCCGCCCGGCGCCCATCAGGCCCGCGATCCCGAAGATCTCGCCCGCCTTCACCGCAAAATTCACATCGCGGAAGGCCCCGCCCGTCAACGCCTTCACCTCCAGCACCGTCTCCTCGCCCGGAGCCGGGATGGCCGGGAACATCCGTTCCAGCGACCGCCCCACCATCGCCTCCACGATGGACCGCACCGGCACATCGGCGCTGTCGAATTCCTTCACCTTCGCCCCGTCCCGCATCACCACGATCCGGTCGGCGATCTGCCGGATCTCCTCCAGCCGGTGCGAGATATAGATGATCCCCACCCCTTCGGCCTTCAGCCGCTCGATCTGGCGGAACAGAAGCTGCGTCTCCTCGCCCCCCAGCGCCGCCGTGGGTTCGTCAAAGATCAGAAGCCGCGCATTCAGCGTCAGCGCCTTCGCGATCTCGACCAGTTGCTGATTGCCCGTCGACAATCCCCGCACCAGCCGCGACGGGGACATGTCCAGCCCCAGCCGCTGCATCCCTGCCCGCGCCCGTTCTTCCATCCCGCGCCGGTCGATCCGCCCGCCCTTCATCAGATAGCGGCTCAGAAAGATGTTCTCGGCCAGCGACAGGTCCGGCAGCAGCTTCAATTCCTGGTGGATCATCGCCACGCCCGCATCCATGGCGGATCGTGGGTCGGCCGGGGCGTAGGCCGCCCCGAGCCATGTCATGTCGCCACCCGATGGCCTGATAGTGCCAGAGATGATGTTCGACACCGTCGATTTGCCGGCCCCGTTCTCGCCCAGCAGTGCCACCACCTCACCGGCGTGGATATCCAGATCCATCCCATGCAGCACCTGGATGGGGCCAAAGGATTTCTGGACACCCCGCAGGGTCAGGACAGGTGTTCTGCTCGTCATGTCGGGACCGGCCTTCGGGTTTCGCGCAAGCTCAGGGGTGATCGGCCACGAATTGCGCGGCGTTGTCACAGGTCGTCAGCACGGCTTCGGAAACCTGCGTCTCAGGAACTTCCTGCCCGGCGGCAACGGCAATCGCCGAATCCACGGCCAGAACGCCCATGCGGCGGGTCGATTGCGTCGCGGTCACGACGAACGGCCCCTCGCACTTGGCCAGATATTCCAGCGCCGACCCGTCGCCGTCATAGCCGCCGATCACGACCTTGTCGGACAGGTTGGCCACATCCACGGCCTTGGCAGCACCCATGGCAATGCCATCGGCCTGACCGAAGATCATCGTGATGTCGGGATGGGCCGTCAGCATGTTCTGCGTGATGGCAAAGCCTTCATCCGCCGACCAGCGCTCGGTCCACTGCTCGTCCACAAGCTCCACGCCGGCATTTTCGCCGATGGCCTTCATGCAGCCCGCGGTCCGGTCGATTTCCGGCGTCGTGCCCTTCTGGCCGTGGATGATGACCATCTTGCCCGCACCGCCCGCGCGCTTGATGATCTCCGAGCAGACCTGGTAGGACGAATTCACGCCCTCGCCGCCGATGAAGGTATCGCCCGGCTCGCCTTCGGGGAAACGGTCGACGTTGATCACCGGAATCCCGGCTTCCCGCGCAAGGCGGGTCGGCACGGCAGCCGCCGCAGCCCCGGCCGGGATGTAGATGAAGGCATCGATGCCCTGCGTCATCAGGTCCTGCACCTGGCTCACCTGGGTCGCGGTGTCGTTCTTGGCATCCACCACGATGACCTCGATCCCCTTGCTGCCCGCGTAATTCTCCACGCCCAGCTTGATCTGGTTGAAGAAGTCCGCCTGCAGGTTCGGCACGGCCAGACCGATCTTCTTCACTTCCGCAGCCGCGCCCGAAGCCATCAGGGCCGCAAGGGCGGTCGCCGCCATCAGCACTTTCGTCAGTTTCATGTTGTCTCCTCCGACTTTGTTTTCGGGGCATCCGATCGTGCCGAAGCCCACCTCCCATTCGACCCGCGCTCCCCCCGTGTGGAAGGTGTCTCGCGCCAGCCGTCCTCCACATCCGCGGGCAAGCAGCGCCCCCGGACGAAGCCCCTGTCACTTCCGCTTGCGGAAGGTTTCCGCCGTCACGGCAAGAACGATCACCGCGCCGATGATCACCTGCTGCATGAAGGGCGAAACGCTCAACAAATTCAAACCGTTGCGCAGCACGCCGATGATCAGGACACCGATGATCGTGCCCCCGATCCCGCCCGTCCCACCCGAAAGCGAGGTGCCGCCGATCACCACCGCCGCGATGGCATCCAGCTCATACCCCACGCCCGACGAGGGCTGCACCGAGTCAAGCCGCGCCGCCAGAACCATGCCCGACAGGCCTGCCAGCAGGCTGCAGACGACATAGACCATCACGGTGATGCGGTTGACATTGATGCCCGCCAGACGCGCCACTTCCGGGTTGCCGCCGATGGCATAGAGCGTGCGCCCGCCGTAGCGGTACTTCTGGTAGAGCAGCGCCAGAACGAAAACGACCAGCATCACCGCCACCGTCATCGTCAGAAAGCCGCCGTAACGGATGATGGCCGACATGTTGAACCAGGCCGGAAAGCCGATGATCTGCTGCCCGTTGGTGATCATGTTGGCCAGACCGCGCGCGATCGACATCATGGCCAGGGTCGCGATGAAGGCCGGCACGTTGAACCGCGTGATCAGGATGCCCGCGCACAGGCCATTTGCCGCCGCCGCCAGAAGCGCCAGCAGGATGGACAGGCTCATCGGCAGGCCCATCTCCACGTTCAGATAGCCCAGCACCATCATCGACAGCGCCATCACCGACCCGACCGCCAGGTCAATCCCGCCGATCAGGATGACCAGCGTCATCCCCACCGCCATGATGCCCAGCACCGTGACCTGATCCAGCACGTTCAGGAAATTGCGGAAGGAAAAGAAGGTATCCGTCCAGACCGTCAGGAACAGACACAAGGCCAGCAGGCCGATCAGCGGCCCCGTGGCCCCGCGCAGCGAACCCGCCATGCGCGCCAGAACCCCCGCGCCCCCCGTTCCCGCCTCAGCCATGCACCATCCTCCCGTCCCTCGGATGCCGGACCGCGCCGTCATCCGCCTTTCCCGCCGCCTTGCACAATGTTGCGCATATTTATTCACTGTCGGCATAACATGCGTATCCGATGCGCCGCAAAGGTGTCAACAGGAAAGCGATCCCCGCCGCAGCGCAGCATTGCAGGTTTTCCACTTGACTTCATCCCGCCCCGCGCAAATAAACTTATGACTGAATATTTATACACACTGAGGGAATCATGCAGCCGAACGATCTGGAACGCATCGCCCGCCAGGTCCGCATCCGCGACCTGCAGGCGGTGTTCGAAGCCGGCGCCGGCCATATCGGGGGCGAGATGTCGGCCATCGACATCCTCACCGCGCTCTATTTCCGCGTGTTGCGCATCTGGCCCGACCAGCCCCGCCACCCCGATCGCGACCGCTTCGTCCTGTCCAAGGGCCACACGGCCTGCGCCCTCTATGTCGTTCTGGCCAAGCGCGGCTTCCTGCCGGAGGAGGAAATCAGCACCTTCCTCAAACCCCATTCCCGGCTGAACGGCCATCCCAACTGCACCAAGGTGCCGGGGGTGGAAACCAATACGGGTCCACTCGGCCACGGCCTGCCCGTGGGCGTGGGCATGGCCAAGGCCGCCCGCATCACCGGGGCGGCCTATCACACCTATGTCCTCACCGGCGACGGCGAGATGCAGGAAGGCTCCAACTGGGAGGCCATCGCCTCCGCCGCGCAATTCGGGCTTGGGAACCTCACCCTCATCATCGATCACAACCGGTTTCAGCAGGGCGCAGCCTTGGCCGACACGAACAACCTCGCCCCTTTCCGCACCAAGCTCGAAGCCTTCGGCTGGGACGTGACCGAAATCGACGGCAACCGCATGTCCGAGATCGTTCCCGCGCTGGAAAAACGCGGCGCGCGCCCGCATTGCATCGTCGCCCATACCAACAAGGGCCACGGCATTTCCTTCATGCAGGACCGCGTGGAATGGCACCACAAGGTGCCCAATACCGAACAATACCGCATCGCGATGGCGGAACTCACCGCCGACCTCGCCGACGCCCAATAACGCCCCTCTCCGCAAGGAACATCCCGATGACCGCCACCGCCGCCCCCGAGAAACTGCACGATTGCCGCGACGCCTTCGTCGCCGTGCTGGAACGGCTGGGCGAGGCCGATCCCAAGGTCGTCGCGGTCTGCAACGACTCGGTCGGGTCGTCCAAGCTGGGCGGCTTCAAATCGAAATTCCCCGAACGGCTGGTCAATGTCGGCATCGCCGAACAGAACATGGTCGGCGTCGGCGCGGGGCTGGCCAATGGCGGGCTTCTGCCCTTCGTCTGCGGCGCGTCCTGCTTTCTCACCGGGCGGTCGCTGGAACAGGTGAAGGCCGACATCGCCTATTCAAACGCCAATGTGAAACTCGTGGGCATCTCTTCCGGCATGGCCTATGGCGAGCTTGGCCCCACCCACCATTCCATCGAGGATTTCGCCTGGACCCGCGTCCTGCCGAACCTTCCCGTCATCGCGCCTTGCGATTCCATCGAAACCGCCGCCGCCGTGGAATGGGCCGCCCAATATCCCGGCCCGGTCTTCCTGCGCCTGTCGCGCGTCGGCGTGCCGGACCTGCTGCCGCAGGGGCACCGCTTCGAACTGGGCCGCGCCAACCTGCTGCGCGACGGCGATGCCGTCACCCTGATCGGCAACGGCACCCTGACCCACCGCCTCGTCAAGGCCGCCGCCCTGCTCGCCGCCGAAGGGATCGAGGCCCGCGTCCTCAACATGGCCACCGTCCGCCCCATCGACGTGGCGGCCGTCATCGCCGCCGCCCGCGACACCGGCGCCATCCTTACGGCGGAGGAACATTCCACCTTCGGCGGCCTCGGCTCCGCCATCGCCGAGGTTGTGGTGGCCGAATCCCCCGTGCCGATGAAGATCCTCGGTGTGCCCGGAATCTTCGCCCCCACCGGATCGGCGGAATTCCTGCTGGATGAATTCGGCATGTCCCCCGCCGCCGTGGCGACCGCCGCCAAGGCCCTGATCACCCGCAAGGCTGCACGCGCCCCCGCGACCGTCTAATCTGGCCGCCATCGGGCAAAGCCCGCCCCAGACCCGGAGCCGCCATGACCACCCCCGTCATCCTCGCCATCGACCAGGGCACCACCAATTCCAAGGCGGTCCTCGTCACCACCACAGGCGACATCCTCGCCCGTGGCAGCGCCACCGTGGGCATCGACCATCCCCGCCCCGGCTGGGTGGAACAATCCCCGCAGCGCATCTGGGCCTCGGTGCAAGAGGCCATCGCCACAGCCCTCGCCGCCGCCCCCGCCGTGGAAATCCTCGGCATCGCCATTTCCAACCAGCGCGAATCCGTCACCCTCTGGGATGGCCACACCGGCGAACCGCTCGGCCCCGTCGTCTCTTGGCAGTGCCGCCGCACCGCCGAGGCCTGCGCCGCCCTCACCGCCGCCGGCCACGCCCCGCGCGTGCAGGAACTCACCGGCCTGCCCATCGACCCGATGTTCCCCGGCCCCAAGATGCGCTGGCTCGTCGACCGCGCCCCGGCAGGCCGCCCCCTGCGCCTTGGCACCATCGACGCCTGGCTGATCCATTGCTTCACCGGCGGCCGCACCCATGCCTGCGACGCCGCCAACGCCGCCCGCAGCCAGCTCTACGACCTGACCCGCGGGGAATGGAGCGACGAGCTCTGCGCCCTCTTCGGCATCCCCCGCGCCGCCCTGCCCGAGGTGCGCGACAGCGCTTCCCGCTTCGGCACCACCGTTGGCGTTCCCGGCCTGCCCGATGGCATCCCCGTCTGCTCCGCCATCGGCGACAGCCATGCCGCGCTCTTCGGCCACGGCGCCTTCCATCCCGGCGACGGCAAGGTGACCTTCGGCACCGGCTCTTCCATCATGACCACCCTGCCCGGCTTCATCGCGCCCCGGCAGGGCCTGACCACCACCATCGCCTGGTCGCTGAACGGCAAACCCACCTTCGCCTTCGAAGGCAACATCCTCGTCTCCGCTTCGGCCCTGCCCTGGATGGTCACGCTGATGGGCCTGCCCGACGTGCAGGCCCTGACCGACCTCGCCGCCACGGCCGAATCCGATGGCCCCGGCTTCGTCCCCGCCTTCGTCGGCCTCGGCGCGCCGCATTGGGCCGCCGATGCCCGCGCCCTCTTCTGCGGGATCACCTTCAACACCACCCGCGCCCAGATGGCCCGCGCCGTGACCGACTCCATGGCCTTCCAGGTGCATGACGTCTTTGCCGCAATGGCCGCGCAATCGCCCGCCCCGCTCGGCCGCCTCTATGCCGATGGCGGGCCCAGCCGGAACAGCTTCCTCATGCAATGCGTGGCCGACATCCTGCGCCACCCGCTCATCCAATGCGACGCGCCCGAAGCCTCGGCCCTCGGCGCGGCCTATCTCGCGGGGCTGACGCTTGGCCTCTGGCCCGACCTCGACGCCATCGCCGCCCTGCCCCGCGGCGGCACCACCCTGCCCCCCCGTGCCTCCGACGCCGCAGCCCGCCTGCGCGTCTGGCAGGATGCAATCTACCGCTCGACGCTGCCCGGACCCGCCGCTATGGCTGAATAAACATTCACCCCCGGAGGCAGCCCAATGGGCCGGATCAACGAACTGCGCCTGATCGCACGCGTCGCCCAGATGTATCACGTCGAGCATCGGCGCCAGTCCGAGATTGCCGATCTCCTCCGCCTGTCGCAGGCCACCGTCTCGCGCATGCTGAAACGGGCCGAGCAGGAGGATATCGTCCGCACCACCGTCATCCCGCCCCCCGGCACCTTCGCCGATCTCGAACAGGCCCTGCGCGACCGTTACGCCCTGACCGAGGCCATCGTCATCGACTGTTCCGAAGACCGCGACGGCGCGATCATGGCCCGCATCGGCGAGGCGGCGGCGCATTTTCTGGAAGTGACGCTGCAACAGGACGAAATCATCGGCGTCTCCAGCTGGAGCCAGACCATCCTGCGCATGGTGGACAACATCCACCCCTTCCGCGCTGCCAAGGCCCGCTACATCGTCCAGATCCTCGGCGGCATGGGCGACAGTTCGGTGCAGGCCCATGCCACGCAACTCACCGCGCGGCTGGCGAAACTGACGGGCGGCGAACCGCGCCTCCTGCTCGTGCAAGGCATCACCTCCTCGCGCGAGGCGAAACTCGTCATGCTCGCCGATCCCATCGTGCGCGAAACGATCAACCTCTTCGACCGCCTCTCGCTGGCCATCGTCGGCATCGGCGCGGTGGAACCCTCCGAAATGCTCGCCCGGTCCGGCAACGTCTTCTCGCGCGAGGAACTCGCCACCCTGAACGAGGCCGGCGCGGTGGGCGAAATCTCCTTCCGCTTCTACGATGCCGACGGCAAACCCGTCATCACGCCGCTGAATGACCGCGTCATCGGCATCACGCTGGAAGACCTGCGCAAGGCCGATCGCGTCATGGCGCTGGCGGGCGGGGAATCCAAGACCGCCGCCATCGCGGGTGCGCTGCGCCTTGGCGTGATCGACGTCCTCGTCACCGACAAATTCACAGCCGCGCGCCTGACGGCCTGACGTCCTCCTGCGCGGCGTTCACAAGGGAGAGACCATGAAACGCTTCGCAGGACAGACCGTCTTCGTCACGGGCGGCAACAAGGGCATCGGGCGCGGCATCGCCACCCGCTTTGCCGAGGAAGGCGCCAAGGTCGCCATCGCCGCCATCGAAGCCGACACCCCCGCCGCCGCCGAGGCCATCGCCACAGCCACCGGCGCGCAGGTGATCGGCCTGCCGCTCGACGTGACCGATGCCGCCGCCGTCAAGGCCGCCTATGCCGAGGCCGAGGCGAAACTCGGCCCCCTCTCCGTCTCGGTCCAGAACGCCGGCGTCATCACCATCGCCCGCGTCGAAGACCTGACCGAACGCGAATGGGACCTGAACCTCGACGTCAACACCAAGGGCGTCTTCCTCTGCTGCCAGGAGGCGATCCGCCGATTCCGCGCCAATGGCATCCGGGGCCGGCTGGTCAACACCGCCTCCGGCCAGGCGCGGCAGGGCTTCATCTACACCCCCCATTACGCCGCATCGAAATTCGGCGTGGTCGGCCTGACGCAAAGCCTTGCCAAGGAACTTGCCCCCGAAGGCATCACCGCCAATGCCATCTGCCCCGGTATCATCCATACCGACATGTGGGATTACAATGATCGGGTCTGGGGCCAGATGCTGGGCGATTATGGCCCGGGCGAATTGATGGCCGAATGGGTGCGCGGCATCCCCATGCGCCGCGCCGGAACCCCGGCCGAGGTGGCCGCGCTGGTGGCCTTCCTCGCCTCTGCCGATGCCGCCTACATCACCGGCCAGACCATCAATGTCGATGGCGGCCTGATCATGTCCTGACACAACCCTGCGCTGCATCGCCCCGGCAGGAAGGAGCCTTCAGTGCCTCCTTCCCGCCCGCCCCGGCCATCCGCCGCAACCACCCCCAGTTGCATTTCGCAGTCCGAAACCACGGCATCGCCACCGGACGAAACACAACTGACATGTCAATTTTTCCTTAAAATCCAATTTTTTCACTGTTCGCGAAGCGCGAATGGCCTAGTACCATCTCGGTACCGTCGCAAAAAAAACACAACTCCCAGTTGGATTGACCCAATCTAAAGTCTGCATGGAATCGATCCGTTATTGTTTGTTAACCAATAGTGGAGCGCTCATCCGCCGGTAGAAGCGGGGAGGAAGGCAAGGATGTCAGTGACCGAGGTTTCAGGATGATGCATGGCAGGTCCAGTGTGCCGCATGGCACCCTGTCCCCTTTCTTCGCTCCCGTGCGACAGATTGCTGGCCGCGTGCTGCGTGCCGTCCTTGCATCCGCCTTGCTCGCCATCCCGGCACTGGCCCAGGACTTGCCAGACCACGTCACCGTGCTCTTTCCCGCCGAATTGCCGCAGCATGTGATCTTCACGGAAAATGGCGGCATCTCGGGCCAGCGCGCCGATCTCTGGGCGGAATGGTCGCGGCAGACCGGCATCGCCGTGACCCTGCGCCAGACCGACGATCCCGCCGCGACGCTGCGCCCCGACGAAATCCTCGATGCCATCCGCGCCGAAGGGCCCTCCCCGGCCGGCCTGCAGACCTCTCCGCCCTATCTCGATCTGTCCTACAGCGTCTTCAGCCCGCAGAACGGGGCCTTCTCCCCCGGCCAGCAAGTCGCCACCCGCACCGGCAGCCCCTGTGTCGGGCCGCTCACACAGCAGGGCGCCACGGTCCTCCAGATCCCCGGTACAGACGACATCGCCAAGGCCGCGGCCAACGGCACCATCGCGGCCTTCTGCCTGCCGACCACGCTCGGCGATGCGATCCTGAGCCAGACGGGCCTGTCCGACCGGTTCAGCCATGGCGCACCGGTCCTCCGGTTGACCGGCAACTGGGCCGTCGCCGAAGGCAATGACGCCCTCTTTCAGGCCGTGACCAAGGGCTTTGCCGCGATTTCCCGGCAAGACATCTTCGCCATCGAGGATCGCTGGATCGGGGCCGCAGAAACCACCATCCCCGGCCTGCGCGCGCATGACCTCCCCTCGCTTCTGCTTCTGCTGGTCTCCATCGTCGCAGTTGTCGTCGGCATCGCGCTCCTCCTCTACCGCCGGCTGGGTCGGGCCATGGCCGCCCGGGCCCAAGTGGCCGATGCGCTCTACCGCCGTATCCGCGAACAGGATTGCCTTCACCGCGTCTTCCTCGCCACCGAAGACATGACCCGCCCCCCGCGCGACATCCTGGGCGACATCGCCGCTGCCCTCGCCGCCGGCATCGGCAACCGCAATCAGGCCCGCTTCCGCATCCGTCTCTTCGACGAAGTGCATGATGAACTGCCGAACTGTGCCGAACCCGCCCTGCGCGTGCCACTTATGATCGATGACCGCGAACAGGGCGAAATCGCGGTCGATTGCCGCGAGGACGAACCCAAGGCCGCGCCCACGATGGAAGAACGCCTTCTCGTCGAACTCGCCGCCTCCCGCATTGCCGGGCGCGCGCAGGCGGCGCTGGCCATCGACCGCCTGGCCCGCAGCGAAGACCGCTTCCGCCGTACCTTCCATCATTCCGCGCAGGCCACCACCGTCCTGCGGCATGGCCGCTTCGCCGAGGTGAACCCCGCCGCCCTCGCCCTGCTCGGCTACGAAGACGGGCAAAGCTTCGTCGGCCGCACCCCGCTTGATCTCTCGCCGAAGCTGCAACCGGATGGCACGCCCTCTGCCGAAAAGATCCGGCGCATGCACAAGGCCGTGATGGAACAGGGCAGCATCAAGTTCGACTGGGAACACCTGCGGGCCGATGGCAGCCCGATCCTTGTCGACGTCATGCTGACCGCGCTGCGCGATGGCGACCGGGTCGAAATCTTCTCGCTCTGGAATGACATCACCGTCACCCGCCAGGCCGAAGCCGCCCTCACCGCCCACCAGCGTATCCTCGAAGCGCAGGTCGCCCTCCGCACCGAAGAACTCTCGCGGCTGAACGAGGAACTCCTGACCCTTCTCGCAACCGCCGCCAGCGGCATCGCCCTGATGCATGACGGCGCCATCCGCGCCTGCAACCCGTCCCTCCTGCAACTGCTTCTCCTGCCGCAGGAACAGCTGATCGGGGCATCGCCGTCCATCGTGTTCCAGGATCCCGACGATTGGGCGGCCCTGCGCGATCAGGCGCTGGCCGAAATGCGGGAAGGCCGCATCTTCAACACCACGACGGAAATCCGCCGCGGCGACGGAAGCACGCTCTGGGTCGCCATCCGCGCCAACGCCATCGACCCGAAGCAACCCGAAGCCGGGGCCGTCTGGGTCATCGACGACATGTCAAAGGAACACGCCGCCAGCCACCAGCTTGCCGCCGCCCGCGACATGGCCGAACAGACCGCCCGCCTGAAATCCGACTTCCTCGCCCATATCAGCCACGAACTCCGCTCGCCCATCAATGCGGTCATCGGCTTTACCGAATTGCTCCTTGGCTCTCCCCTGTCCGACCATCAGCGCGACTATCTGAACAAGGTGCAGGCCTCCGGGCGCCACTTGCTGATGATCGTCAACGACGTGCTGGACCTGTCCAAGGTGGAATCCGGCAAACTCCGCATCGAGAATATCGATTTCCGCCTGTCCACCATCATCCGCAGCTCGATCGACACGATCTCTGCCGCCGCCGCCGACAAGGGTGTCGAACTCATCATCGACACCGACCCGGACCTGCCTCCCCGCTATCAGGGTGACCCGCTCCGGATCACACAGATCCTGATGAACTTCCTGACCAATGCACTGAAATTCACCCAGCGCGGCCAGATCATCCTTTCCGTCGCCCCCGCCCCCGGCGGTGGCTTGCGGATGGCGGTCACCGATACCGGCATCGGCATGTCGCCCGATCAGATCGGCCGCCTCTTCGAACGCTTCTCCCAGGCCGACGATTCCACGGCCCGCCTCTATGGCGGCACCGGCCTCGGCCTTGCCATCTCGCGCCAACTGGCCGACCTCATGCAGGGCGAGGTCGGCGTGCAAAGCGAACCGGGCAAGGGCAGCACCTTCTGGGTCGATCTCCCCCTCCTCGCCTTGCCGGAACCGCAGGCCCGCCAGACCTTCCTGCCGCTCGCCCGCCGCTCGCTGCTGGTGATCGATGACAACAGCCAGGCCGCCGCCGCGCTGGCCAAGCATCTGCGCGCCGCCGGGGCCACGGTCCGCACCATGCCGCGCGCGCCAGCCGAACCGCTCGATGGCGTCGATGCCGTCCTGATCGACAGCCGAATGCCGGACGCCGACGGGTTCGAAGTCGCGCAGCAGATCCACAAACGGCACGGCACCCGGACGCCGCGCCTGCTGCTCCTCGCCCATCGCGGCGGGCAGGAAATCGTGGATCGCAGCCTTGCCGAAGGCTTCACCGACCTCTTCGTGAAACCCGTCGACCCCGAGGCTCTGGTTGCACGCCTCCAATCCGTCTTCCGCCCCGACATGGCGCGCAGCACCACCGCCCCGGTTCTCTATGAACCGCAGCCGCCCCGCAGCACCCATGTCGCGCGCATCCTCGTCGTTGACGACAACCCGATGAACCTTGAAGTGACCGCCGCGCTGATCTCCCGGCAGGGACTTGAAACCGCCACGGCCGGCAACGGGGCCGAGGCGGTTCAAGCCGTCCTTGAACAGGATTTCGACCTGATCCTGATGGATTGCCAGATGCCCATCATGGATGGTGTCGAAGCCACCCGCCGCATCCGCGCCCTTCCCACCGCCAAGGCCGCCGTTCCGATCATCGGCCTCACCGGACGCGCCGAAGAGGATGATCGCGAAGCGGCCCTCGCTGCCGGAATGACGGATTACATCGTGAAACCCGTCGTTCCCAGCACCCTCAAGGCGATGCTTGCCCGCTACCTGGCCGATGGCCCGCAGCGCAAGGCGCGCCTGCCTGAAACGGCTCAGGCGTCATAAGGCCAGGCGGCCTGCGAAAACACGCCACCATCCACCCAAAGCGTCTGTCCGGTCACGAACTCCGCCGCCGGCGAACAGAAGAACAGCACCGGCCCCGCGATATCCATCGGCGTGCCAACCCGGCGCAGCGGCGTGATCGGGCTCCAGATCGCGGCATAATCGCCCGCTTCCGCCGCGGTCCGCTCCGTCGCAATGGCCCCCGGGGCCACACAGTTCAC
>Ga0164290_1001586_pt1 | contig 29716 bp, 29 predicted proteins | sample Micstemetagenome_FD_108782 | JGI IMG/M metagenome (GOLD analysis project Ga0164290, IMG submission 108782) | Contaminated culture microbial community from soil near Moab, Utah, USA - Microcoleus steenstrupii SON62 (Illumina Assembly) | ecosystem: Environmental > Terrestrial > Soil > Soil crust...
CCCTTCACCTTCGTCGAGCACGTGAAGGGCAGCCATGTCGCGGGGAAGCGCAACGATGCCTATTTCAAGCAGGGGCTTCCCTATCTCGACAGCTACAAGGGAATCTTCACGCTGCAGGCCGCGGCCATGCTGAACGCCCTGCAGGGCGGGCAGGTGCTGGGCGAGTTCCGCGGCATCTCGCCGGCGGAACGCGACCGGCTGGTCGCCACCATGGGGGACAAGATCCGGATCGAGGAAGAAAGCTGGACGCTGAACCTGCTGGTCGCCTTCAACACGGAGAAGAAGCCCTTCGACGACGTGCGGGTGCGCAAGGCGCTCCTGATGGCGATCGACCGCTGGGGCGGCAGCCAGGGCCTGTCGAAGATCTCGACGCTCAGGTCGGTCGGCGGCGTGATCCGTCCGGGCTCGCCCTTCGCGACGCCCGAGGCGGAGCTGGTGAAGCTGCCCGGCTTCTCCAAGGACATCAAGGCGGCGCGCGAGGAAGCCAAGCGGCTCCTGAAGGAGGCGGGCGTACCCGATCTCAAGTTCACGCTCTGGAACCGCAACCTCGCCATGCCCTATACGCCCGCCGGCGTGTTCCTGATCGACCAGTGGCGGCAGATCGGCGTCACCGTCGAGCACAAGCAGTCCGATACCGGCACCTATCTCGCGACGATGAATGCCGGCAATCACGACGTGGCGATCGACTTCTCGAACCTGTTCATGGACGATTCGAGCCTCGGCCTCGCCAAGTACCTCTCGGTCGACCGGGCACCGGAGAACCGCTCGCGCTCGAAGGATGCCGAACTCGACCGGCTCTATGACGAGCACATGCGCGAACGCGATCCGGAAAAGCGCAAGGGCCTGATCCGCGCCTTCGAGAAGCGCCTGTTCGAGCAGGCCTACCAGCAGCCGCTCCTGTGGTGGCACCGCATCGTGCCGACCCACAAGGTGCTGATGGGCTGGCAGATGTCGCCCAGCCACAACCTCGGCCAGGACCTGGCCGGGGTCTGGCTGAACCAGTAGGGAAGGAAGACGGCCGCCGCCGGGCCAGCGCCCGGCGGCGGTTGGGGGATCCCGATGCTCCGCTACACCGTCAACCGCGTTCTGCTGATGATCCCGACGCTGCTCGGCGTGGCGGTGCTGATCTTCTTCATGCTGCGGATCGTGCCGGGCGACATCGTCGAGGTGAAGCTGCGCGGCGACGGCGGCTCGGTGTCGCAGGAGACGATCGAGGCCGAGCGGCAGCGCCTCGGGCTCGACAAGCCCTGGCACGTGCAGTTCGCCGACTGGATGGTGGGGGTGGTCACACTCGACCTCGGCAATTCGATGTGGACCGAACGCCCGGTCGTCGAGGAGATGGCACTCAGGCTCGAACTGTCCCTCGAGGTCGCGATCCTGGCCACCATATTCGCGGTGCTGATCGCGGTGCCGCTCGGCACCATCGCGGCGCTGTTCCGCGACACCTGGATCGACTACCTGATGCGCATCATCACCATCGGGGGAATCTCGATACCGTCCTTCTGGTTCGGCATGCTGATCATGCTGGGCCTGCTGTCCGCCTTCAACTGGCTGCCGCCGATCACCTTCACGCCGATCTACGAGGACCCCGTCGCCAATCTCACGCAGCTGATCTGGCCGGCGCTTTCGGTCGGCTATCGCTACTGCGCGGTGGCGGCGCGGATGATCCGATCCTCGCTCCTCGAGGTGCTGAACGAGGACTACATCCGCACCGCCCGCGCCAAGGGCGTGTTCGAGCGGCTGGTGATCTCGCGACATGCGCTGCGCAACGCGCTGCTGCCGGCGATCACCGTCATCGGCCTCGAATTCACCTTCCTGATCGGGGGGCTGGTGGTGACCGAGCAGGTGTTCAACCTGAACGGCATCGGTCAGCTCTTCGTGCAGAGCGTGGCGCGCAACGATTTCACCCTGATTCAGGGAATGGTGATGCTGATCGCCGCCTTCTACGTCTTCGTCAACCTGCTGATCGACCTTCTCTACGCGGTGTTCGATCCGCGCATTCGCTACGGGTGATGCCGTGAGCCTCGCAGCACCGGCATCCTCGACGACGGAACCTCGCCCTCCGGGCGCGGTGGTGGATTTCGCCCGCCGCCAGCCGCTCGGCGCCGTCAGCTTCCTCATCATCTGCGTGATGATGGCGGCCGGCATCTTCTGCGAATGGGTGGCGCCCTACGACCCGCTGACGATCGACTTCGCCTCGCTGCTGGGCGCGCCCAGCTGGGAGCATTGGTGCGGTACCGACGCCTATGGCCGCGACATCTGCTCGCGTCTGATCTACGGCTCGCGCACCGCCCTCGTCATCGGCTTCACGTCCTCCTTCCTCGGCTCGACCTTCGGCGCCATCCTGGGCATCGCCTCCGCCTATTTCGGTGGCCGCATCGACAACTGGATCCAGCGCGTGGTCGACGTGCTGCTGGCCTTCCCGATCATCGTGCTGGCGCTGGTGGTGGTCGCGGCCTTCGGCCGCTTCGCGGTCGGCGGCATCGACATCAACCTCATCCTCGCCATCGCCATTCCGATCGTGCCGCGGGTGGCACGGGTGGTCCGCGCGGCAGCGCTCTCGGTGCGCGTCATGCCCTATGTGGATGCCGCCCGCGCGGCCGGCTATTCGCACAGCCGGATCATCTTCCGACACATGGCGCCCAATGTCGTGGCGCCCTACCTCATCATGCTGACCGCCTTCATCGCCCAGGCGATCCTGGCGGAGGCGTCGCTGTCCTTCCTCGGCCTCGGCGTGCAGGAACCGACCGCCGCATGGGGCCTGATGCTTTCAGGCAATGCGGCGGACTTCTACCGCCAGGCGCCGTGGATGATCCTGTTCCCGGGGGTGGCGATCAGCCTCGCCGTCTTCGCCTTCAACCTGTTCGGCGATTCGCTGCGCGACTATCTCGATCCGAAGTTCAAGGTCTGAGAGCGTCCAGCGCCGCGACGGGGCCGGCCGGGCGGCGGCCGATATGGGTGTCGAGGAAGCTTTCGATCGTGCGCAGCAGGGTTGCGCGGTTCCGGAACTTGCGGATGCCGTGGCCTTCGTCGGGAAAGACCATCAGGTCGACCGGCTTGTTCAGGGCGCGCAGCGCCTCCGCCATCCGTTCCGACTGCTCGACCCGCACGCGCACGTCGTTCGCCCCGTGGATCAGGAGAAGGGGGGACGTCACGCGGTCGGCGAAGGTGATCGGCGACTTCTCGATCATGCTGCGCCGCTGTGCGGGCTTGGCGGGATTGCCCACATAGGCATACCAGCCCTGGATGCCGTTCGCCCAATAGGGTGGGGTCGTTTCCAGGAAGCGGACCAGGTCGGAGATGCCGACGATGGAGATTCCGGCGGCGAAATTCGCCGGTGTCATCGTCATGCCGACCAGGGCGGCGTAGCCGCCGTAGGAGGCCCCCATGATGGCGACGCGGGCGGGGTTCACGGCGCCGGTGGTGATGGCGAAAGTGAGCCCGTCGAGGAGATCCCAATGCATCGCGGCGGCGAATTCGCCGATCGCCGCCTGGCGGAAGGCCCGGCCATAGCCCGAGGAGCCGCGGTAGTTGATCCGCAGCACCGCATAGCCGCGGCTGGCGAGGAACTGGACGAGATAGTCGTAACCCCAGTTGTCGCGCGCCCAGGGGCCGCCATGAACGAGCAGCACGGTCGGGAGCGGTGTCGCCGCGTCCGCCGGCGTGGTCAGATAGCCGTGGAGCGTACGGCCGTCCCGGGTCGGGAAGCTGATCGGCCGGCTATCGGCGAGCCGGTCGGCGATCTGGGCGATGCGGCTTTGCGTCAGCCGCCTGCTGGTGCCACCGGCGAGGTCGACGAGGTGCAGTTCGGCGCCGCGCCGTTCGGTGGCGATGGTGACCAGAAGCCTGTTTCCGTCCTCGGTGATGTCGTTGATGGACAGACGATGCGGTGTGCCGGGACGAAGCGGCGCCAGGGCGGCGGCGAGGCCCGGATCGAGCACGACGTCGCGCGGGTAGCCGGGCATGGAGGAGGCGAGCAGTGCGCGACTGCCATCCGGATGCACGACGCCGCTGTCCATGTCGGCGATCGGATCGTCGACCAGCACGGTTTCCTCGCCGGTCCGCGGATCGACGCGAACGAGAGCGCGACGGTCGCGGCCGCGGTCGGAAATGGCGAAGAGCGGCCCGTCCGCGGTGGCGGCGCCGGTCGGCCTGAAGGTCTCCTCACCCTGGGCGCCGAAGGCGGCGCTCCAGCGCCGCTGTTCGTCGTCCCAGCGTTCCACCACCCGGGCGCGCGCCCGGTAGAGCGGCTTGCCGCAGCGATCGGTACGCCACCAGACGATCCGGTTGGTATTGCGCTCGACCATGCGCTGGGCCCCGGTCGCGATATCGACCGATACCAGGTCGAAGGCGCGGGGATCGCGCCCGTTGCTGCGCACCAGTATCTTGCCGCGATCACAGAGCGAGACGCGGTCGAGCACGAGCCTGACGCCGGGGGCGCCCGCCAGGTCGCGGACCGGCGCCGCCGGGTCGGCGGTATCGATCACCCGCAGACGGTCGTTCTCGTCGCCATCCTCGTCGTCGCGCAGCAGCAGGTGCCGGCCGTCGCCGGCCCAGACGAGCCCCTGCGCGCTCCTGTCGATGGCATGCCGCTGGAGGGTATCATCGGCGAGCGTCCGGACCAGGATCGTCATCCCGTCTCCGCTGGGTTCGGCCCAGGCGACGCGCTGGCCGTCGGGTGACAGCCGATGGCTGAAGGACTGTCCGCCGGGATCCAGGAAGCGCTCGATCGGGACCGGCGCCTGCACACTAGCCGGATCCGGCGCCGTGGCGCAGGCGCCAAGCGCCGCGAGGATAAGGAAGGCGCTGAGGAGGCGGAAGCCGCGCGTCATTGGTCCGGGGCGAGGGCGAGAGTAGATTGCCGACTTTAGGACCTCGCCCCGCCGCCACCAAGACGACATTGTCAGGCCTTGTGCTTCATGCAGCTTCGCCAAAGACCACCGGATGCCGCCCGTCGCCCGTCGAAGGAGGCGACGCCTCGCCGTGCGGCCCGCAGTGCGGAAAACGGGTGGTGACGCCGTGAGACCGGGGGGGGCTGCAGCAGCCGGAAAGGAAGCGAAGCGGACGAAGCCCCGGCTGGACCAACTGGTGGTGGAGCGGGGCCTCGCCGAGAACGGCACCCAGGCCCGCGGTCTGATCCTGGCCGGCAAGGTGTTCACCGGCACGAGACGGATGGACAAGCCCGGCATGCTGGTCGCCGCCGACCTGCCGCTGGAAGTGAAGGGAGAGTTGCATCCCTATGTGTCGCGCGGCGGGCTGAAACTGGTGCAGGGGCTGGACGGCTTCGGGGTCGATCCGGCCGGTTTCGTCTGTCTCGATATCGGGGCGTCCACCGGAGGATTCACCGACGTGCTGCTGCACCGGGGGGCGGCGAAGGTCTATGCCATCGATGTCGGCCACGGGCAGTTGCACTGGAAGCTGCGCAACGATCCGCGCGTCGTCGTCCGCGAGCGGGTGAATGCGCGCCGGTTGACCGAGGCCGAGGTGCCGGAACTGGCCGACCTCGTCGTCTGCGACGCCAGTTTCATCGGTCTCGAGGTTCTGCTGCCGGCGCCGCTGGCGCGGCTCAAGCCGGGCGGGCGCCTGATCGCGCTGATCAAGCCGCAGTTCGAGGTCGGTCCCGCACAGGTCGGGAAGGGCGGCGTGGTGCGCGATCCCGCACTGCATGAGGCGGTCTGCGCGCGCATCCGCGGCATGCTGGAAAGCTGGGGTGGCGTGATACTGGGCCTAACCGAGAGCCCGATCCTGGGTCCCGAGGGCAACAAGGAGTTTCTGATTGGCGCGCAGTTTCACGCGAGAGGTTGAGATCGATCGGCTGGGCGCCAGGGGCGACGGTGTCGCCCAGACGCCGCAGGGTCCCGTCTTCGTGCCCTATACGGCACCGGGCGACCGTGTCGGCATCAGGCTCGGCAAGCCCGTCGACCAGGGGTTCGCCGGCGAACTGCTGGAACTGCATACCGCCGGGCCCGATCGCATCGAACCCGCCTGCCTGCATTTTCACGACTGTGGCGGCTGTTCCCTGCAGCATCTGTCGCCCGCCTTTCAGGCCCGCTGGAAGCAAGGGGTGGTGGAGACGGCCCTCGGCCGCCGCGACCTGGATGCGTCCCTGGTGCAGCAGATCCGCAGCATCGCGCCGGGCGACAGGCGCCGCGCGGAGTTCGTCGCGCGCAGGGTCGGTGCGGGGATCGTCCTGGGCTTCAATCGCCGGCAGAGCAGCAAGATCGTCGACCTGAAGAGCTGCCTCGTGCTGGCGCCGCCGCTGGTGGCGCTGCTGGCGGACCTGCGCAAGCTGCTTGCCGGTGTGGTTCAGCCCGGCGCGACGGCGGAGGTGCATGCGACCCTGACCGATACGGGCATCGACGTGCTGTTGTCGGGGATTGTGCCCGATCTGGATGCGCGGGAGGCGCTGGCGGCTTTCGCGGAGGGGGCCGATCTGGCGCGCCTGTCGTTGCGGCATGCCGACGGGATGGAGACGGTGGCCCAGCGCCGGGTACCGGTGGTGCATTTCGCCGAAACACCCGTCGTGCTGCCCCAGGGAGCGTTCCTGCAGGCATCGCCCGCCGCCGAGCGCCTGATGCGCGACGCGGTGCTGGCCGCGGTCGGCGCCGCCGGGCCGGTCGCCGACCTGTTCTGTGGCCTCGGCACCTTCGCGCTGCCGCTCTCGGTCCGCATGCCGGTCTTCGCCGCCGACGGGGAAGCGGCATCGGTGTCCGCGCTGCAGCAGGCGGCAAGCCGCGCAGGATTGCCGCTGCGCTCGGAGGTGCGCGACCTGGCGCGGCGTCCCCTGTCGGCGAAGGAACTGGACCGCTTCGCCGCCATCGTCTTCGATCCGCCGCGCGCCGGCGCGCGCGAGCAGGCGATCGAGATCGCGCGAAGCAAGGTGCCGCTGGTGGTGGGCGTTTCCTGCGCGCCGGGCACCTTCGCGCGCGACGCGCGTATCCTGACGGACGGCGGCTATCGGCTGGAAAGCGTGCTGCCGGTGGACCAGTTCGTGCACACACCCCATGTTGAACTGGTGGCAGTGTTCCGGCGGTGAGGATGACATGGCGCTGTTCGATCGGCTGACCTATGGCGCCACCCAGGCGGCCCGCATCGGCTGGTATGGCGGGCACTATCTGCTGGCCCGCCGCATCGCGCCGCCCGATCGCGAACGCAGCGCCGGGCGGGAGGAGGGGCAGCGTCTGCGCCTGGAAGTGCGCGGGGCGATGCGCGACCTGTTGGCGCGGGAACTCGCGGATATCGAGGCCGGCATCTATCGCGCGCCGGTCCCGGTCGACCTGCCGCCCGCGCGTCTCCTGATGCGTTCGGCCCGATTCTTCGCCGACATCCGCAATGTCGATACGCGGCGGCGGCAACGCGTGGTGGACGAACCCTTCCGGGACGGGCTCCATCCGGAGCTGCCGCGCTATTATCTGCAGAACTTCCACTTCCAGACGGATGGCTGGCTCAGCGCGCAGTCGGCCGAACTCTACGACACGCAGGTGGAGACGCTGTTCTCCGGCCTGGCCGATACCATGCGCCGGCGCGCGCTACCCCACCTCGCGGGCGCGTTGCGCGGCCGGATCCGCCGCGGGCATGTCCTCGACATCGCCTGCGGCACGGGGCGCTTCCTGGCGGATGTGAAGCGCAACTGGCCGCGGCTGAAGGTGACCGGGCTCGACCTCAGCCCACCCTATCTCGCCGAGGCCCGGCGCACGCTCGGGGCTTGGTCGCGGGTGGACCTGCTGGAGGCGCAGGCGGAGGCGATGCCGCTGGCGGATGCGTCGGTCGACGCGGCGACGGTGATCTTCCTATTCCATGAACTGCCGCGAAAAATCCGGACCCGCGTCGTCGCGGAGATCGCCCGCGTGCTGAAACCGGGAGGGGTTTGCATCCTGATCGACAGCCTGCAGAAGGGCGATCGCCCGGCGATGGATCCGCTGATCGACGCCTTTCCCCGGCTGTTCCACGAACCCTATTACGCCGACTACGCCGGTGCCGATCTCGAGGCCCTGTTCGGGAGCGCCGGATTCACGCTTCAGGCGACCGAACTCGCCTTCATGAGCAAGGTCATGGTGTTTAACCATAGCATCTGAAAGTTGCGGTCCGACCTGCGCCCAATTAGATTGCCGGGCGTGGGGAATGACTATTCAGGTGGGGAATGCGTGGTCGTTTATTGACCGTTGTCGTCAAGGCAGCGGTAGTGGTGTGTGCGGGAATGCTTCTCGCTGCGTGCACCGCGGGAAACATGCGTCTTGCGGCGACGCAGAAGCCGACAGTCGGGTCGAAAGTCGTCCTGATGCCGCTCGACGTCGAACTGACGGAACGGATGGCGAGCGGCCTGGAGGAACCCAAGGCCGATTGGACGGACAATGCCCGGCGCCATATCCAGACCGCGCTCGACCGGGATGCGGTCACGCGCGGGCTGACTTTCGTCAAGCTCGGCGAGCCGAAGGAGGGGACGCCGGAGGAAGACCAATTCCAGCAGCTGGAAGCGCTGCATGGCGTGGTCGGACGGTCGATCCTGATTCATGAGTTTTTCGACAACGCCAAGCTGCCGAACAAGGCCGGCACCTTCGACTGGACCCTCGGCGATGGCGCGGCGAAACTCGCCGACGCCTACAACAGCGACTACGCGCTGTTCTTCTATGTTCGCGACAGTTATGCTTCCGCTGGCCGTGCGGCACTGATTGTCGTCGGTGCCCTTCTCGGTGTCGGCGTCCAGGGCGGCGTGCAAGTCGGCTTCGCTTCGCTGGTCGACCTGAAGACCGGGAACGTCGTCTGGTTCAACCGCCTGATCCGCGGTGTCGGAGACCTCAGGACAGAGGAAAAGGCCGACGAGACCGTGAAGACCCTGATGGCCGGTTTTCCGAAGTGAACCGGCGGGGCTTTGCCGTCGGATCGCTCGCGGCGAGCGGCCTTGCGCTCGCCGGTTGCCAGACCACGGCCCGCGAACCCGGGCAGGGACTGGCGGCCGGGTTGCAGCCGGGATACCGGCCGGCTCTCGACCAGACGGAAGCGGGACTGTGGCAGCTCTCCGACAAGCTCGAGCAGGAGACGAGGACGTCACCCTACCGGGTGCGAGATCCGGCTCTCGAAGTCTACGTCAAGGACCTCGCCTGCCGGCTGAGCGACGACTACTGCAAGGACATCCGCGTCTATGTCCTGCGCACGCCGCATTTCAATGCGACCATGCTCCCCAACGGCTGTATGCACATCTGGAGCGGACTGCTGCTGCGGGCCGAGAACGAGGCCCAGTTCGCCGCCATCGTCGGTCATGAGGTCGGCCATTACCTGCGCCGGCACGGGGTGCAACGATTCGAGTCGTTCCGGAATTCGGCGGAGTTCGCCGTCTTCCTCGGCCTCGGCCTCGGGGTCGCGGGGCTCGGGCTCCTCGGCGACGTCGCGGCCTTGATGGTCATCGCCGGCAACCAGGCCTATTCGAGGGACCATGAGCGCGAAGCCGACGAGATCGGCCTCGACCTCCTGGCGAAGCTCGGTCTGGCTCCCGGGGAAGCGTCAAAGGTCTGGCAGCAGGTCATCGCCGAGGAGGAAGCGGCCGAAACCAAGCGGCAGCGCGACTTCCTCTTCGCCAGCCACCCCGCACCGCAGGAGCGGATGGACAGCCTTGCCCGCCTGGCGGAGGCCAAGACCCCGCCACCGGACGGCTGGCAGACCGGGGTGGACCGCTATCAGGCGATCCTGCGGCCACACCGCCGCTGGATGCTGAATGACGAGGTGCGGCTGCGCCGGCCGGGCCCCTCCCTGTCGCTGCTCGACCGGATGCTGGCCTCGGCGCCGGAGGACGGCGAACTCCACTACTACAAGGGCGAAGTGCTTCGACTGCGCGAGAAGGAGGGCGATCTCGACCTCGCGATGGAGCAGTACGGACATGCCCTGAGCAAGGTCGGCGCGCCGGCGGAAGTGTTCCGCGCGCGGGGCCTGGTGCAGATGAAGAAGGGCGACCGCGCCGGCGCGGATGAATCCTTCAGAAACTATCTCGATCGACGACCCGATGCCGAGGATCGGCTGATAATCCGGTCGTATCTTTCCACTGGAGCCTGACCGCCGATGATGTTCCGTTCCGTCTTTCGCCTTTTCGCTGCCCTCGTCGTTCTGGCAGCGGTCGCGGGCTGCGCGTCCTACACCCTGGTCCCGGCAGGCAAGGCGACCGCGCGCAGCGCCATCGCCGTCGATACGCCGATCGCCTGGACGAAGGTGCCGCTGCTCGAGGAGGCGGGATCCCTGGAACTGTGGACCCTGAACGGGCCCGGGATAGACAGTATCGCCTTCTATGCGCCGATCGCCGACAACGAGTCGCTGCAGCGGGCCAAGTCGGGAGCCGATCCCTATCCGGTGTATCGGGCCGGGATGTCCCCTTCCGAGATCGCGGAGCTGTACGAAGCAACGCTCCGCCGGGCGACCGGATCGGCGATCGTGGCCGTCAAGGATCTGAGGCCGGCGAAGCTGGGGACGACCGACGGCTTCCGGGCGGAGACCGAGTTCACCGGTTCCGACCGGGTGCGGCGCAAGGGCATCCTCGCCGGTGCCGTGAAGGACAAGAAGCTCTACCTGGTCCATTTCCAGGCGCCGGTGCTGCATTATTTCGACAAGGCGGCACCCGACGTGGAGAAGATGCTGGCTTCGGCGACGCTGCTTTAGAGGCTGATCACCATGCAGGTCGTGGTGCCATGGGCAAGGAGGTTGCCAGCGGCATCCGTCAGCCGGCCTTCGGCGGTCCCGAGCGTCTTGCCGCCGTGGATGACCTTGCCTTCGGCCCTCACCCTGCCGCTCTTCAGCGTGATCGGCCGGATGTAGTTGACCTTCAATTCGACCGTGGTCGCCGCCTGGCCGGCCGGCAGGGAGGCGTGGATGGCGCAGGTCATCACGCTGTCGAGCAGCGTGGCCGCCCAGCCGCCATGGACCGTGCCGATCGGATTGAAGAAGCGTTCGTGCGGCTCGCCGTGCATCACGACGCGGCCGGGTTCCGCTTCGCTCAGCCAGAAGTCCAGCGTCTGGCCGATCGGCGCGCCGGGGCGGCTGCCATCGATCACGCCGCGAAACAGGTCGACGGCGGCGTGCTTCAACGCATCGGCGCGCGAGAGGGGGAGCGCGGGCCGGCGGCGGAGATCATCGAGCGACAGGGGAGCGGCGGACACGAGCGGGACCTCATAAATTAGGTGTATATACACTGCTCAGGGCCACTGGCCATGTCAACGCCGCGTGTTACATTGATGCGTCAGGTTTCCGATCCGCACCGATGAACAAGATCGCGGCCCTCGCGCCGCCCCCCACCTCAGGCTGCACCTGCTTCCGATTGCGGCGGGCGAGCCGGCGCGTGACTCAGTTCTACGAGCGTCACCTCGAACCGAGCGGGCTCAAGGTCACGCAGTTCGGGCTTCTCTCGGGCATCCGCGCCTGCGGTTCGATCTCGATCACCGAACTCGCCGACGCGATGGGGATGGACCGCACGACGCTGACGCGCAACCTGCGCCCGCTGCTGGACCAGCGGCTGGTCATCGTAAGGGAAGGCGCGGACCGCCGCACGCGGGCGGTGGAACTGACGATCGAAGGTGAAGCCGCCTTCCGGCGCGCGGCGCCCTTGTGGAAGCAGGCGCAGGCTTCGCTGATCACCACGATCGGGCCCGAAAGGGTCATACACCTGCACCAGTTGCTCGACGAGTCGGTCGACCAGCTCGGTCAAGCCTGAACCCGATCGGGGTGCCGCCGTCCACAGCCGCGGCTTCGCAGCGGATCGTCCTGCTGCTGACCGCGATCTCCTCGATCGGGCAGTACGGGTCGAGCGTATACCTGCCCTCTTTCCCGGCCATCGCCACCGCGCTCGCGACGGATCTCGCCACTGTCCAGCTGACGCTGACGGTCTTTCTCGGCATTTTTGCCGTGAGCCAGCTGGTGGTAGGCCCGCTCAGCGACCGCTTCGGCCGCCGGCCCGTGATGGCCTGGGGTTTCCTGTTCTTCATCGTCGGGTGCGTTGCCGCCGCCCTGGCGACGTCGATCGCCCTCCTCTTCGCCGGACGGGTGCTGCAGGCGATCGGGGCCGCGGCGACCACCGTGGCGGCACGGGCGGCTGTCCGCGATGTCTTCTCCGGCACCGAGATGGCGCGCGCGATGGCCCTGATGGCCATGGTCTTCGGTCTGGTGCCGGCCGCGGCGCCCCTGATCGGCGGGGTGCTGCAGGATGCCTTCGGCTGGACGGCGCCGATCTGGTCGGCGGCATTCCTGGCCGTGGTCATCGGCGTCCTCGGCCTGCGTACCTTCGACGAAACCAACCTGACGCCTCTCCGAGTGCTCAACCTCGCCGGCGCGCTCGCCGCCTATCGGCCGGTGATCGTCTCTCGAGCCTTCATGGCCTATGCGCTGGTTTCGGCCTTCGGCCTCGCCGCGCTGTTCAGCTTCCTGGCGGGATCACCGGGCGTCTACATCGAGCATATGGGCGTATCGGCGACCGGCTATGGCTTCTATCCCCCCTTCGGGGTCGCGGCCTTCGTCGTGGGGGCCGGCTTCGCCCGCCGGCTTGCCGGCCGGATGGCGCCGCAGACGGTGATCCGCCGCGCCATCCTGATCCAGATGGCCGGAGCCTTCGGCATGGCGGCGCTGCCGGCGGCCGGGCTCTATCAGCCGGTGCCGGTGATCCTCGCCATGGTCGTGTTCAGCCTCGGCTTCGGGGCGATCATGCCGACCTCGCTCGCCGCCGCGGTCGGCCGATTCCCCGATCGGGCCGGCACCGCCTCGGCCCTGATCGGCGCGGTGCAGATCCTGGGATCGGCCTTCGGCACGCTGGTGACCAGCCTGCTTACCCCGACGCTGCAGCACATGGCCTTCCCGGTGACCATGGCGGGAATGGTGACGGCCGGCGCCGTCACCTTCCTCGGCATGATGCGCTCAGAGCGCGGGTGAGCGGCCGCCGTCGACGTTGATCGCCGTGCCGGTGACATAGGAGCCTGCATCCGAGCAGAGGAAGCAGGCGATATTGGCGAACTCCTCCGCCTCGCCGTAGCGGCCGAGGGGGATGCCGGCCGCCTTTCCGGCCTCTTCCAGCCACTCGCGATAGGACTTGTTCACTCCCGACTTCGCATGCCGGCGGACATGCTGGTCGCTCTCGATCAGGCCGACCAGAAGGCAGTTAACAAGCACGTTGTGCGGTCCGCCCTCGTGCGACAGCACCTTGGTCATGGCCATGCCGGCGGCGCGGCTGACGCTGGTGGGAGCGGTTCCGCCGCCCGGCGTCTTGGCGAGCGTCGCGAGCACGTTGACGATGCGGCCCCATTTCCGGCTCTTCATGCCGGGAAAGGCGAGGCGGGTGAACCGGATGGCGCCGAACAGCTTCAGCTCGAGATCGGCCTGCCAGGCATCGTCGGTGATCGTCTCGAAAGGCAGCGCGGCACTCTGCCCGGCGTTGTTCACCAGGATATCGACCTTGCCGAAATCGGCCTCGATCGCGGCGAAGGTGGCGGCGATCTGCTCGGGCTTCGTCACGTCGCAGGAATAGCCCTTGGCCTTTGCCCCGCTAGCGGTGACGGCCTTGACCGCCTCCTCCAGCATGTCGGGCCGGCGCGCCACCAGCGCCACGCTCGCGCCCGACTTTCCGAAACTCACGCCCATCGCCCGGCCGAGACCGGTCGATCCGCCGGTGATCAGTGCCACGCGTCCGTCCATGCGGCAATCCATGGTCGTCTTCTCCCTAGGTTGTTTCGTCTTGAAGCGGGTCGAGCTTATGGCGTTCGAGCACGGCGATGAAGAAGCCGCCGGTACCGTGGCGCGCCGGGGTCAGAGTCAGCGTGGGGCCGTCGGCCGGACAGGGCGTGCCGATGGCGGTGGCCCAGACATCCGAGACGGGCAGCAGGGTGAATTCGGGATGGCGGCCGAGGAAGCCCGCGACCTGTTCCTCGTTCTCCGCCGGGAGGAGCGAGCAGGTGACATAGACGAGGCGCCCGCCATCGGCGACCAGTCCGCAGGCGAGATCGAGGATCTGGCGCTGGCGGGCGACCAGTTCGTCGACATCCTCGGGTTTCAGGCGCCAGCGCGCATCGGGAATGCGCCGCCAGCTGCCGATGCCGGTGCAGGGCGCGTCGACCAGGACGCGGTCGGCCCGGCCGCGCTGGCGCTTGAACCACTTGCGGTCCTCGCTGTCGCGGGTCTCGATGTTGTGGGCGCCGGCGCGGCGGAAGCGCACCCGCGCGCGGTCGAGCCGGCCGGCCAGGACGTCGGCGGCGACGATGCGCCCCTTGTTCTGCATCACCGAGGCGAGCGCCAGGGTCTTGCCGCCGGCGCCGGCGCAGTAGTCGACCACGAACATCCCCGGCTGGGCATCGACCAGCAGGGCCGCCACCTGCGAGCCTTCGTCCTGCGGTTCGATCAGGCCATCCCGGAGGGCGGCACAGCGGCCGAGATCGATCCCGTGATCGACCCTGAGACCGATGGTCGAGAGCGGCGTGGGCAGCGCCTTGACACCTTCCTTCGCCAGGGCGGCGCGGGCGGCGTCGCGGTCGCCCTTCAGCAGATTGGCGCGCAGGTCGAGGGGGGCGTTCTCGGCCAATGCCGACATTTCGATCACGAAGCGGTCGCCGAAAGTGGCGCGTAGGCGCGGCTCGATCCACTCCGGCACGCCGTGCCGGATGGCGGCGGGAATATGCTCGTCGAGCGGGGCCTTGCCGGCCAAGGCCTCGATCATCGCCGCCTCGCGGCCGCCGAGGGGCGCGGGCGCGCCGCTCCGGCCCGTGAAGACGCGGCGGATGGCCGCGCTCTCGCGGCCCTCGAACAGGACCAGATGGGCAATGACGCGCAGCCGGGGATCCGGTTCGAGGCCGATCTTGCTTTGCGCGATCCAGCGGTCGTAAAGCGAGCGCCGGCGCAGGATGGCGCCGGTCAAGGCCAGCACGGCCCCGCGCGAGGCACCTTCCAGTTCGGCATGGGTGCGCACGTAGAAAGCGATGACCGCATCGGCCGGGCGGCCGTCCTTCTCGATCAACTCGCCGAGCGCGATGGCATGCGCCAGTTCGCGGGCGCGGATCACCAGCCGGTCGGGTTCGGCCGCCTTGCCGCCGGCCGGGGCCTGGTCCTGCGCCGACCAGCGCTCCTCGTCGCTCCGCCGGGGCGCGCGCTGGCGCTCGGCATCGCGGGACTTCGGTCGTGTCTGCTTCCCGGTCCGGGCCGGTGCTTCGCGCCGCTCTGGAGTTTCGGGTCGCGGGCGCCGGTTTCCGGCTTCCGGCCGTGGCGGTCGAGGCTGCGTCCCCGGCCGGGACGGCCGTTGAGCGCTGTCACGGACCGGCGGGCGGGGGCGGCGGTCGGCCTCGGCCCTGGGCGGGCGGGCAGCCTCGGCGTCACGCCGCGGCGCCTGCTCGGGCTTGCGGCCCGGCTTGCGGGCCTGGAGCTTCGGCGGGCGCGGATCGGCGCCTTGCGCGGGCGGGCGGGGCTGCGCGCCGCGTCCCCCCGCCGGCCGCTTGGCGGCATGCGGCGGGGGTCCGGATCGGGTGCGGCGGTCGCCGGGTCGTTTAGGGGGGGGCATACCCCCCTTAGAGCACGCCGAGCATGCTCGCGACCAGGGGGTGACGCACGACGTCCGTCTGGTCCAGGCGGACGACGCCGATCCCCTCGACCGCTTCGAGCCGCCGGGCGATCTCCGACAGGCCGGACATGCCGTCCAGCAGGTCGGTCTGGTCGGGATCGCCGGTCAGGACCATGGTCGAGTTCCAGCCGAGCCTGGTCAGCAGCATCTTGATCTGGACGTAGGTGCAGTTCTGCGCCTCGTCGATCACCACGAAGGCGTTGTTCAGGGTGCGGCCTCGCATGTAGCCGACGGGTGCCACCTCGATCTGGCCTTCCGCCAGCAGCGACCGGACCCGCTTGTTGCCCATGCGGTCGGAAAGCGCGTCGTAGAGGGGGCGCAGGTAGGGAGCCAGTTTCTCCTGCAGGTCGCCGGGAAGGAATCCGAGGGCCTCGCCCGCCTCGACGGCCGGGCGGGTGAGGACAATGCGGCCGACCCGGCCGGCCTCCAGCGCCTCCACGGCAGCCGCCACCGCCAGATAGGTCTTGCCGGTGCCGGCAGGGCCGAGGGCGAGCGACAGGCTGTGTCTGTCGATCGCCGCCATCAGCCGCTCCTGGTTGGCGCTCTGCGGCTTGACGTGACGGGTGTAGTGATGGTCGCGGTCTTCGGAGCGTTCGATCGGAGTCCAGCCGGGGCGATCCCCGAACAGCGGCTGGACCTTGCCTGCGAGCGCTAGGCCCGCGGTCGCACGAGACCGTTTTGCCATACCGGAATACCCCTCTCTTTGCCGAAGGACGCAGGCGAAACCGGCAATTCTGCCGGCGGTGAAAGCGGGGAGGAGGAGGCTTGCAGGGAGCGGTCGCCCCGAAATGCCGGGGCCGATGAGACGACGTCAGCGAAGTGACGGACCAAGTGAACCCCGACCTGCCTCATGCGAATCGACTGTGGATACTTTAGGCGGGGGCGGACAGGGGTGTCACTCTATTTTGTAGGTGTAACAGGAGTTTAATACTGGATGTTGAAGCGCTCGTTTCCCGCCCGCTCAACCCGGTGATGCCGGTCACAGCGGAACCACCGCCGACCTGTCAGCGTTTCGTCGCGTATCGGTTGGAACGGGGCGATACGATGAGCGACATGGTCAAAATGAGCAGTCCTATCAAAATCGACTACAGCGACTATCGCCGCAACATGGAGACCGCGCGCGAGCGCCTCGAGAAATGGATCGCCTCTCCGGAGGCACCGGATTCCTTCTCCAAGGCGCTCGAACGGGTGAAAGTTTCCCTGGAGGCGACGTCGGAGGAAGCCGTCGGCCCTACTTCTCGGTGAACGTCCAGACGCCGTCCCAGATGTCGGGCGGCGGATTCTCGGCGTAGTAGGTACAACGGTCGATATAGACCTTGGCGGGCCCGTCGTCGGGATGGATGCTGACGACGTCCGCGAACCGGCTTCTGGCGTCGAGCCAGCGGCGGGAGCGATAGAGCGCCAGCGCCTGCTGGAAGGTACTGATCGCACGCTCCAGGTTGGGAAAGCTCTCCGGCGTGTGGTGGTCGAGCGCTTCGTAGATGGCGGTCGGCTGCAGCTTACCCTTCACCCTGATGAGATCGAGTTCCCGCACGATTCCGGGCGCCTTCGCCTCGTTGATGGTCTCGCCGGAGAGCAGGATCGACGTGCCGTAGTGCTTGTTCGCGCTCTCGAGCCTCGCCGCGAGGTTCACGCTGTCGCCGATCACGGTGTAGTCCATCCGCTTCTCCGATCCGATCGATCCGGCGAGAACCGGCCCGGTGGCGAGGCCGATGCCGATATCGATGGGGTCGAGGTTTTTCTCGCGGCGGCGGATGTTGAGCACGCGGAGCGCCGTCAGCATCTCGTTGGCGACGCGCAAGGCGTTGTCGGCGTCGTTGCCGGATGACATCGGCGCGCCGAAGGTCGCCATGATCGCATCGCCGATGTACTTGTCCAGAATGCCGCCATAGCGGAAAACGACCTCGACCATGTCTGAGAAATATTCGTTCAGCATGGTGACGGTCTCACGCGCGGTCATGCGCTCGACCAGCGTGGTGAACTTGCGGATATCCGAGAACAGGACGGTCGCGACCTGTGATGTGCCCTGGGTTACGTCCGTGCCGTCCTCCAGAATCTTCTCGACCACTTCCTTCGCCATATAGCGCGACATGGTCGAGCGCACCCGCTTCTCGCGGGTGATATCCTCGAAGATCAGCATATAGCCGATGGTGGCGCCCTTCAGGTCGTTGAGAGGGGCCACGGTCAGGTTGACGGAAGCGGTGCCGCCTTCGGGGACCTTCAGGTCGGTATCGGCATGATAGTCGCTGCCGTTGGTGCGGCCGACATAGTCCAGGCTGCGCAGGATCCAGGGGTTGCTGTCGGCGAATATGTCCACGATCGGCTTCTGCTCGGCTTGCCCCTGGGCCAGCCGCAGGAGCTTTTCCGCCGCCTCGTTCATCTTCACGACGCGGCGGTTGCGGTCGAGCGTCACCACCCCGTTGGTCAATGATTTCAGGATGCTTTCGTTGTAGTTCTTCAGCTCCATCACATCGGCGAAGAGCCGCGCATTGGCGATGGCGATGGCGATCTGGGCCGAAAAGGCCTTGAGGCGGCGGATGTCCTGCGGGCTGAAGGCCCCGCCGCGCTTGTTCAGGACCTGCAGCACGCCCACCGGCCCGCCGTAGCGGTCGTCGACCGGCAGGCAGAGGATGTTCCGCGTGCGATAGCCCGAGCGGCGGTCGACTTCCTGGTTGAAGCGGGCGTCGGCATAGGCGTCGGGGATGTTCTGTACCCGGCCCGAGGCGAAGGCGGCTCCGGCGATGCCCGCATCGGCGGGAATGCGGATTTCGGCCATTTCCTCCTCCCCGCTGCCGGAGGCGACCTTGGACCAGAGCTGCTTCCTCTCTTCGTCGAAGAGGAAGAGCGTGGCCCGTTCGGCATCGAGGAGTTCGGTCGTCGCGGTCACGATGCGGCCGAGCAGCGTATCGAGCTTGAGATCCGAGGAGATCGCCTCGCTGATCTCGAGCAACTTCACCTCCTCGGCCCGGGCGCGCTCCAGGGTTTCGTAGAGGCGGGCGTGTTCCAGCGCCGCCGCCGCCTGGGCGCCGATCGCCTCCAGCAGGCCGCGGTCGGCGTCGGAGAAGCGGCCCGAGCGGCGGTTCAGGGTCTGGGCGACGCCCACGACCTTGCGCGAGGGGTCGCGGAGCGGCACGCAGAGGATGTCGCGGGTGCGGAATCCCGAACGCTTGTCGACCTCCTGGTTGAAGCGCGAATCGGCGTAAGCATCGGCAACGATTGCGCTTTCGCCGGAACGGAACACCGATCCGGCGATTCCCGCGCCGGCCGGGATGCGGATTTCGGTGACGCCTTCTCCCGACATCACGCGGCTGAACAGCTCGTCCGTATCGGGGTCGTGCAGGAACAGCGAGCCCCGCTCGGCATCCATCAGTTCGGCGATCAGGGCGATCATCTCGGGCAGCAGGCGGTCCAGCGAGAGGGTGCTGGACAGGGTGTTAACCACTTGAGTCAATTGGGAAAGCCGGCGGATCGCCGCAGCCGCCTCGGTGGCGAGCGCAGAGTCGGCGGCGAGGGCGCGCGCCAGCGCGTCGGTCTCAGCTGCGTCGAGGCCACGCTGAAAGGCGAGCGCGATCAGGCTCGAGGGCGTCTGCGTCATTCGGTCCCCTTATGGGGAGATAGTATCCCTCATTGGACCATGCAATCCACCGTCACTCGACCGTCCTTCACCTTGACCACGATCGCCCCGTATCCTCCGCGCGGCGATAGCGGAGACAGAAGACAACATGCGCCTGGTGTTGATCGTCGTATTGGGCCTGCTGGTGGTGACGGCCGCCGGCCTGGTGATCGGTTCGCGGCTGGTCGAGCGGGGGGCGGAGCGCGCCTTCCCGGCCGCCGGGCGCATGGTGGATGCGGGCGCGGGGCGCCTGCATGTGCTGGAAGCCGGCCGCCCGGACCGGCCGGCGGTGGTGCTGATCCACGGGGCCAACGGGGCGGTGGGCGACTGGGCGGGGGTGACGGCGCTGCTGGGGGACCGGTTCAGGGTGCTGGCCATCGACCGGCCGGGGCATGGCTACAGCCCGCGGCCCGGTCCCGGGCCCTGGACGGCGAGCGAGCAGGCGGCGGCGATCCGCGCGGGGCTGAAGGCGCTCGGGGTGGAGCGGCCGATCCTGGTCGGCTTCTCCTGGGGCGGGACGGTCGCCACGGCCATGGCGCTCGACCATCCGGAGGAGGTGGCGGGGGTGGTGACCAGCGGGGCGCCCTTCGCCGACTGGACGACGGGCGTCAACATCGCCTACCGGCTGCCGACCTGGCCGGTGATCGGGCCCGCCTTCGCCTATGGCCTGGCGCCGCTCGCCGGGAAGGCGCTGGGGGATGCCTGGGCGGCACCCGCCTTCAGCCCGGAGAAACCGACCGAGAGCTTCGCGAAAGCGCCCTGGCCGCTGGCCCTCAGGACCACGACCTATCTCGCCAATGCCGAGGACATCGCGGGCCTCAGCGATTTCCTCGCCATCCAGAAGAAGCGCTATCCCGGCTTCAAGCCGCCCATCGTGATCATCCACGGCGACGGCGACCAGGTGGTGTCGCTGCCGATCCATGCGCGCGCCGCGGCCGCGGCCATCCCCGGGGCGGTGCTGCAGGTGGAGAAGGGGGCCGGGCACATGATCCCCTATACCCGGCCAGAGGTGATCGCCGCGGCGGTGGAGCGTCTCGCCGCCGCGCGATAGGCGGTGTTCCACCAATTGCGCATTGCGCCCGGCACCCCGCCTTGCCCAGTCTGGCGGCGAAGGCGCGCGTGCCTTCGCGTAAATGGAGTAGAGAACCATGAGCACGGTCACGACCAAAGACGGCACGCAGATCTACTACAAGGACTGGGGCCATGGCCCGGTGGTGGTGCTGAGCCATGGCTGGCCGCTCTGCTCGGACAGCTGGGAATCGCAGGCCCTGCATCTCGCCCATAGCGGCTTCCGGGTGATCGCGCATGACCGGCGCGGGCATGGCCGGTCGACCCAGTCCTGGGACGGCAACGAGATGGACACCTATGCCGACGACCTGGCGGCGGTGATGGAGAAGCTCGACCTGAAAGACGTCGCGATGTTCGGCTTCTCCACCGGCGGCGGGGAGGTGACGCGCTATGTCGGCCGGCACGGGACGAAGCGGGTGGCGAAGATCGGCCTGATCTCGGCCGTGCCGCCGCTCATGCTGAAGACCGACACCAACCCCGACGGCCTTCCGATCGAGGTGTTCGACGGCATCCGCGCCGGTTCGATCGCCGACCGCTCGCTGCTCTACAAGGACATCGCCGGCGGCCCCTTCTTCGGCTTCAACCGCCCCGGCGCCAAGCCGAGCCAGGGGATGATCGATTCATTCTGGCTGCAGGGGATGATGGCGGGCCACAAGAACGCCTACGACTGCATCAAGGCCTTCTCGGAGACCGACTTCCGCGAGGACATGAAGAAGTTCGACAAGCCGACGCTGCTGCTGCACGGCGACGACGACCAGATCGTGCCGATCGTGGCGGCGGCGCAGGCGGGGGCGAAGATCGTCAAGCACGCGACCTTGAAGATCTATCCCGGCGCCCCGCATGGGCTGACCGACACGCACAAGGACAAGCTCAACGCCGACATGCTGGCTTTCCTGAAGAGCTGACCGGTGAGAAGCCGCGCTTCCGGACGGGAAGCGCGGCTCAATTTGCAAAGCGGATGTTTCCCCCTCCCTCGGGGAGCCGCGGCCGTCCAGGGAGATATCTCCTCAAACGGTCGGTATCGTGCCGCCGTCGATGACGTATTCCGCGCCGGTGATGCTCGCGGCGCGGTCGGACGCGAGAAACGCGATGAGGTTTGCGACCTCCTCGGGCGTCGAGGGCCGGCCGATCGGAATGCCGCCGAGCGCGTTCATGATGATCTGCCTGCCGCCTTCCCGGTCGACGCCCGCGCTCTCTGCGATGCGTTCCGTCAGGTCCATGGCTGCCTCGGTTTCGATCCAGCCCGGTGACACGCGCACAACGCGCACGCCCTTCGGCGAGATCTCCTTCGAGAGACTCTTGCTGTAGGTGGAGAGCGCCGCCTTCGCGGCTGCGTAGGCGGTCGTCGCCTCCGACAGCGGCAGCCTGCTCTGGATCGAGGTCACATGAATGACGACGCCGTGGCGCCGTTCGATCATGGCGGGCACGAGCGCGCGGTCCAACCGCACGGCGGGCATCAGGTTGAGATCGAGCTCTTTCGCCCATTCGGTATCGCTCAGCGCAGCGAAGCCACCTGCCGGCGCCGTCGAGCCGCCGAGCATGTGCACCAGGATGTCGATCTCGCCCAGGCGCTCGCGCGCCGCGGCGGCGAGGTCCGCGCAGCCTTGCGCCGTCGTGAGGTCGGCAGCGACGAACATGGCCTCGGGGATCGCGGCCGGTCGTGATCGCGCGGTCGTCAGCACGCGCGCGCCGAGTTCACGAAAGAGCGCGACCGTCGCCGCGCCCGCGCCGCGTGTGCCCGACGTGATCAGCGCCCGTTTGTCCTGAAGCCGGAGAAAGCCGCTCATGCGCCGATCTCCAGCGCGCCGATCCGTCCGTCTACGAGTTGGAAGGCGAAGGTGAAGAAAGCCGGGCTGCCTGGAAACCGGCCGCTCACCCTGGTGCGGACGATGATGAGGCCGCGCTCCTCCAGCATCTCGCACGGCTCGGCCTTGTGCCGATACCGCGCCTTCGCGGCGCGCCACCACGCCGCGATGGCGCCGTGACCGGCATGTGCCCTGCCTTCGTCCGTGACGATGGCCCCGGGCGCGAAGGCGTCCATCGGAGCGACATCGCCGAAGGCCATGTCTGCGTCGAAGTAGGTTTGTACCGGCGCCGGTAGCTTCATGATGGTCCCTCCGATGAATGCATCCTTCGCCAATAGCTAGGCCATCGACCGGCGTCCCGAAAAGAGGGATAAATGGGGATGTAAAATAACGAAATTCGGGATAAATGGAGCGATGTACCGGCCTGGACTGAGCGATCTCGACGCCGTCGTCGCCATTGCGCGTGAGGGTTCGTTTCGGGGCGCGGCCCTGGCGCTCGGCATGTCGACGACGGCGCTGAGCAATACCGTCGCGAAGCTGGAGGCAAATCTCGGCGTGCGCCTGTTCAACAGAACGACGCGCAGCGTCTCTCTGACGGATGCGGGCCGCGTCTTCGTCGAGCAGGTGCGGCCGGCGCTGCAGGACATTCATGGCGCCATGGACGCCGTTCGTTCACAGCAGACGACGCCATCGGGGACGTTGCGCATAAACGCATTCGCCGCGGGGGCGCGAGAAATCATCGCGCCGCTGATTCTGGATTTCCTGCGCCGCCATGCCGAGGTGCATGTGGATCTGGTGACCGAAGGCCGGCTGGTCGACATCGTCGCCGAGGGATTCGATCTGGGCCTGCGCCGGGCGGACCTCGTACCCGCCGACATGATCGCGGTCCCGCTCGGCCGATTGCAGCGCTATGCCGTCGTCGCTTCCCCAGGCTATTTCAAGCGGCATCAGAAGCCTCGCACGCCGGCGGACCTCCTAGGGCAACGTTGCATCCGCACCCGCCTGCCGAACGGGGCGCTGTTCAAGTGGCATTTCGAGAAGCGCGGGGAAACGGCGCAAATCGATGTGAAGGGGCCAATCACCCTGGACGAAGCCAGTCTCGCGCGCGCCGCGGTTCTGGAAGGCGTGGGCGTCGGCCTGTTCCTGGAGCAGGATGTGCGCGCCGATATAGCGGCCGGGCGCCTCACCCGCGTGCTGGACGACTGGACACCGCCGCTCGCAGATCTCTGCCTTTACTATCCAGGCCGGCGCAATCCATCAGCCGCCCTCAAGGCGTTCGTCGGCCTCGCCCGAGAACTCGGCAAGAAGGCGAGATCATAGAGCGCCCGCCGGGACCCGCACCGGAACATGGCATCCGGACGGCATCCGGCCAATGACATGCCGGCGCAGTTCCTATCGGCGTCGGCCAATTAGGCGCCCGGAGCGTGCGGTGCTAGGAGTGCCTTCAGGATGGCGCTGGCCGGGCCGACCACCGTCTCACGCAGGTTGGTGACGTTGAGCAGCAGGCCCTGCCGGCGGTGCGCCCGGTCGGCATACCAGAGCGAGAGCGCCATGGGCGCGATCTCCTTCCGCAGCGCGGCTTCCGCGATCGCCACATCGTCGGCCTCGGATGGCAGGCGCACCCGACACCCACAAGGACAAGCTCAACGCCGACATGCTGGCGTTCCTGAAGGGCTGAGGCGAAGCCGCCTCTTCCTCCCCGCGTGGGAGGAAGAGGCGAGGGTCCGGTGTCAGTAGATCGTATCGACCGGCAGGCCGAGGGCCATGGCGCCAGCGTATTCCGCCTGCGGGCCGGACTGCAGCGGGTAGTAGCGCGCGCCCTGGATGTCGCGGAAGCGACGCTCCAGCCCGGAGGCGCGGTAGAAGCCGGCGCCGCCGGCCACTTCCATCGCCAGCTCGACCGCGGCGATGGCATGCCGCGTCGCCAGCTGCTTGCCGATCATCACCTGGTTGACGCTGGCGGCGGAGGGGGCGTTCAGCCGGATCGCCGCCAGCATCGATTCAACGCCGAGGCGGGCGCCGGCCAGTTCCGTGTCCATCCGGCCGGCGAGGTCGATCGTGTGCTTGCCCGGACCCTTCTTCTTCGCGATGCCGATGGCGATGTCGCGGGCACTTTCCGCCACACCCAGATAGACGGAGTAGACCAGCGGGAAGGCGGTGGTGGCGATGATCTGGAACAAGGGGTGCCACTCGCCGGCCTTGCGCTGCAGCGCCACGGCGGCATCCGGCACCACATGGCCGTCGATCATCACGTCATGCGAGCCGGTGCCGCGCATGCCGAGCGTGCGCCAGTTGTCCATCACCTTCACGTTGGGCGAGTTCATCGGGATGCCGAAATGCAGCACCTTCGCCGGCTCGCCCTCCTGTTCCAGCACGGCGGTGCTCATCAGGAGGTTGCCGGTGGGGGCGCCCGAGGTGAAGACCTTGCGGGCGGTGATGCGATAGCCGCCTTCGACCTTCTCGGCCTTGCCGGAACCGCCGATCCAGTCCGACCCGCCGCTCGACAGCAGCAGGATGCGCTCGGTGGCGATCCGCTTCAGGAGCGGCTCCATGGCGGCGAGCTTCTGGTGCTTCCAGCGCCAGGCCGGCACGGCGACGCCGTGCGTATGCATGGCGAAGGCGAGCGCGGTCGATCCGCAATGATAGGCGAGCGTGCGCAGCATGGCCGCCAGTTCGTCCGGATCGGCGCCGCCGCCGCCCAGCTCGCGCGGCACGCCGGCCTCGACCAGGCCGGCGGTCTTCAGGTCGGCGAAGTTCTCGGCGACGAAGGCATCCTCGTCGGCTCTCTCCTCCGCCCGGCGGGCGAATACCGGCCCGAGCGTGCGGGCGATGTCGGAAGCGTTCCGGGGCAGAGCGGTGACGACGTCGGGTGCTGGAACTGCGTTCATGATGGTCTCCCTCGTGCCGCATGTGGATGCGACGATGGGGACATGATCCGGGTATGAGGCGGCGCCCGCCAGTCATGGAACTGTACCGGCCCCCGGCGCGGCTTCGGCCGGTGTCGCTAAGTCCCTAATTCCCCTGCCGTTTTTTCCCGGCTATGGTGACACAGGCGGTATGCAGCGATACAGAATCTGTACCCCCCTATGGAGGGCCGCTTGAACGACCGATCCGCGCAAGGCAGCTACGGCCAGTTCTGCCCGGTTGCGATGGCTGCCGAAATCGTCTGTTCGCGCTGGACCGCGCTGGTGCTGCGCGAACTCCTCTGCGGCACCAGGCGCTTCAACGACCTGCGCCGGGGCGTGCCGCTGATGTCGCCTTCGCTCCTGTCCAAGCGGCTGAAGGAGCTGGAGGAAGCCGGCGTCCTCGTCACGGTGCCGACCGGCCAGGCCGGGAACTTCGAGTATCGGCTGACCGAGGCGGGCGAGGATCTGCGCCCGGTGGTCATGTCGCTCGGGATCTGGGGGCAGCGCCGGGTCGAATCCTCGCTGTCCTTGAAGAATCTCGATCCTTCGCTGTTGATGTGGGACATGCGCCGGGGCCTCGATACCACGCCGCTGCCGCCGCGGCGCTGCACCATCCATTTCCTCTATCCGGAACTCGACCCGCGCAAACGGTCCTACTGGCTGGTGGTCGATGCCGGCCAGGTGGATCTGTGCTCGACCGATCCGGGGTTCGAGATCGACCTGCATGTCCGCAGTTCGCTGAGGGCGATGACGGCCGTGTGGATGGGGCTCTCGACGGTGGCGAAAGAGGTCGAGGAGAAGCAGATGGAACTGATCGGCGACCGGGCGCTGGTGCGGTCGATGCAGCAGTGGCTCGGTCTCAGCCCCTTCGCCAAGGAAAAGCAGCGCATCGCCGGCTGAGGCGCCGGCGACGCGCCGGCCGGCCTATTTCGCGGCGAGATAGTCGTCGATCACCTTGGCGTCGTTCGACTTCACCGTCATCCGGTTGGGTCCGGCGCCGATGCGGGTGATCACGACCTTCGGTTCCTGGTTCTTCGAGACGAGGTCGATTTCCTTGTCGCCCGCCTTCAGCACCCAGAGCCGGCCGTCATGCACATGGGTGTAGAAGCCGGTCTTGGCGTAAGGGTCCTTCGGCTCCATCGCGCAGGCGGCGAGGACGGCCATGGAAGCGGCGGCGGCAATCGTCAATAGGCGCACGAGATCGGTCTCCCCCATAGGTGCAATCCGCACCGTCATAGGGTTCGATTGTGACAGGACGATTTCGATCCGGCGCTTGCCCCTCAGCGCAGGAATTCCGGCGAGATCAGGCTGGGCAGGAAGAGGGAGATCTGCGGCCACATGATGACGAGGCCGAGGACCAGGAACATCGGCACCAGCATGATGCCGACGTCGCGCAGCGCATCGCGCATGCGGATTCCGGCGATCGAACAGGCGATCAGCAGGCAGAGGCCATAGGGCGGCGTCACCAGCCCGAAGGCGAGCGAGACGATGCCGATCATGGCGAAGTGCACCGGGTCCATCGTGACCGCCTTGGCCAGCGGTTCCAGGATCGGGGCGCAGATGATGATGGCGGGAATGGCGTCGAGGAAGCAGCCGACCACCAGGAAGACGAGCGAGATGAAGAGGCCGGTGGCGATGAAGCCCATGTCCCAGGCCGAGACCCCGGTGAGGATCGCCTCGGGGATCTTGTAGTAGGCGAGCAGCCAGCCGAAGCAGGAGGCGGTGCCCACGCAGAACAGCGTTATGCCGGCGAGCTTGCCGGTATCGACCAAGGCCGCCCACAGCCCCTTCGCATCCATCTCGCGATAGACGAGCAGCGACAGCACGCCGGCATAGAGGACGGCGATGCAGGCCGATTCCGTCGCCGTGAACCAGCCGAATATCTTGCCGCCGATGATGATGCCGGGCGTCATCAGGGCCGGGATCGACACCCAGGCGGAACAGAAGAATTCGCGCCAGCTGGCGCGCGGATAGGTCTGGTAGCCGCGTGCCTTGGCATAGCCGTGCACGGTCGCCATCTGGGCGAGCGCGATCAGGAGGCCCGGCAGCATGCCGGCCAGGAAGAGGGCGCCGATCGAGACGGTGAGGATGCCGCCCCAGACGATCATCAGGATCGAGGGCGGCACGATCACCGCCATCACGGCCGAGACGGCGGTGATGGCGACCGAGAAGGACAGGTCGTAGCCCTCGCGCGTCTGCGCCTCGATGAAGATCTTCGACTGGCTGGCGGCGTCGGCGGTGGAGGAGCCGGAGATGCCGGCGAAGAACAGCGACAGCACCACGTTGATCTGGGCGAGCCCGCCGGGGAAATGGCCGACCATGGTGCGCGACAGGCGCATCAGCCGTTCGGTGGTGCCGCCGGCGTTCATCAGGTTGGCGGTGAGCAGGAAGAAGGGAACGGCCAGCAGGATGAAGGAGTTGTAGGCGTTGAAGGTCTCCTGCATCAGGGTCATCGTGTCGAGCCGGGGCTCGATGATCAGGGCAGGCAGGCAGGCGAGCCCGAGCGCGAAGGCGATCGGCACGCGCATGAACATCAGGATGAAGAACAGCCCGAACAGGATCAGCGCCGCCGAGCCGGGCGAGAGCACGGCGCCGGTCATGCGCGGCTCCCGGCGATGGTGGCGAGATCGTCCCATACCTGTTCGCCGAGGAAGACCATCCAGGTGACGCCGGTGATCGGCCAGGCCACATGGATCAGCCACAAGGGCAGCTCGGCCAGTTCCGAAGTGCGGTTCCAGGCGAATTCGGTGAACTGGATTCCGGCGGTGACGAAGACGACCGCCGCGCCGAGGACGCCCAGCCGGCCGAGGAACCTCGCCACCGCCTCGGCCCGCCGTCCCATCCGCGGCCAGACATCGACTTCGAAATGCGTCGCTTCACGCACGCCGATCATGGCGCCGACCATGATCGTCCAGATGAAGAGGAAGCGTGCCATCTCCTCGGTCCAGATGTAGGACGGGATAAGCGCGGTGTAGCGCGAGAATATCTGCAGGCTGACCGGAATCACCAGGAGCGCGACCGAAAGCGCCAGGGTCGCGGTGAGGAAGGCGGAGTAGACGGCGGTGAAGCGGCGCCACGGGCCGGGCCGAGGCTGGTGCGAGGCATCGGTCATGAGGAACTCGAACGCTCGATGAGACGAAAATGCGGCCGGGAGGATCGTCCCGGCCGCAATCGATCGGGCGGTGAGGCCCGCTATTTCAGCGCGACGATCTTCTGGTAGATCGCATCGGCGCCGATCTCCTTGGCATAGGCGGCCATGACCGGCTCCACCAGCTTCGCCATCTCGGCGCGATCCTTGAAGGGAACGCGCTTCAGCTTGCCGGCCTTCTCCAGAGTCTCGAGCTTCTGCGCGTCTTCCGAGGATTCGAGCTTGCGGCCGTGCGCGCCGGCTTCCTTGCCCGCCTTCATGATCGCCGCCTGCAGGTCGGCGGGAAGCGCCTTGTAGGTCTTGGCGGAGAAGCAGATCGGCCGCACGGTGATGGCGTGCTCGGTGAGGGCCAGATGCGGCGCCACCTCGTAGAATTTCATCGATTCCACGCCGGCGGCCTCATTCTCGCCGGCCGAGATCACACCGTTCTGGATGCCGTTGTAGACCTCGTTGTAGGCGATGACGGTGGGCGACATGCCGACCGCGGCGAAGGTCTTCGACCAGATCGGCGCGCCCTGTACGCGCACCTTCAGCCCCTTGATCTCGGCCAGCGTGCCCATCGGCTTGTTGATGAAGATGTTGCGCACGCCGCCGCCGGCATAGCCGATCAGCATGACGCCGGCCTTGTCGGCGACCTCGTCGGCGACCGGCTTCAGGATGTCGGCGTCGAGCACCTTGTTCCAATGGTCGAGGTCGCGGAAGAGGAAGGGCGCGTCGATGAAGGGCGCGGCCTTGGAGAAGGTCGACATATGCGCCGGCGAGACGATGCCGTAATCCACCGCCTTGCCCTGGGCCATGTACTCGAAATACTGCTTCTCGAGGCCGAGGGCCGAGTTGCGGTGCAGCACGAAGTTGATCGGCTTGCCGTAGTACTGCTTGACCAGCTCCTCGAACTTGAGGAGCGCGCGGTTGAAGGCATGCTCGTCGTTGAACTGCACGGCGCCGTTCAAGGTGATGGCGCCTTGCGCCTTCACGATGGCGGGGAAGCCGGAAAGGGACGCGACCGCGGTCGCGCCGAGGCCAGCGAGGACTGTCCTGCGTCGCATGATGTTTCATCTCCCTGCGGCGCCGTTGTGGCGTCCGTTGTCGATATCCCCGAAGGGGGAGTTGTACGATAACCCGACCAGTGCCGGCATGCCAGCGGAACCTCGCGCGGATGCCGGCCCGCGACGGCGGTTCAGTCCAACCTGAAACCCCTCGCGCGGACATAGGCGCCGAAATCGGCGCGTTCGGGCGTCGCGTACTGGCGGGCCTTGTCTTCCGACCAGCCGTAGAAGCCGGCGCGGCCGAAGCGGGCTTCGTCGCGCTGCTGGCGGTAGGGGAAGATGCCGTCGCGGCGGCGATCGTAGGCGTCGACCTCGGCCTCGATGCCGGTCTCGTCGAAACGGTCGACATGGACGCGGGCGGAGAGCGGCAGCCGCGCGCTCATATGGCCGGGATCGGCCGGCCAGCCGAGGCCGAGGCCGGCCACCGGGAAGACGTGATCGGGCAGGCCGCACCAGTCGGAAACCGCCGCGGCATGGTTGCGGATGGTGCTGATCGGGCAGCAGCCGAGGCCGGCCGCTTCCGCCGCGACGATGAAGGTCGCCATCACGATGTCCCCGTCGTCGG
>Ga0164290_1001589_pt1 | contig 29546 bp, 28 predicted proteins | sample Micstemetagenome_FD_108782 | JGI IMG/M metagenome (GOLD analysis project Ga0164290, IMG submission 108782) | Contaminated culture microbial community from soil near Moab, Utah, USA - Microcoleus steenstrupii SON62 (Illumina Assembly) | ecosystem: Environmental > Terrestrial > Soil > Soil crust...
GCCTTGGCGTTCTCGACCGCGGCGCGCAGCTCGGCCTTGGAGGCGAGCGCGACCGTGCCACGCACCGTGCCGTCCATCGGCTGGAACACTTCCTGGCTGCGGCCGCTGGTGCCGGCGACACGCTTGCCGCCGATGAAATGACCGTAATCGATCATGTTTCTCTCCCTGATGTGGCCTGTGTCTGGATGCTGCATTGTCCGGCTTCGAGGCCCGATTTGCAACGCGAGCGGTCCGGCTTGCCGTTGTGCGCAAAATGACGCGCTGGAACAGAGTGGACATCAATCTCCGCAAATGCTTCGCTGGCCGGCATGAATTGGGACGATGTGCGGATCTTCCTCGCGGTGGCGCGTGCCGGGCAGATCCTCGGCGCGGCGCGGCGGCTCGACCTCAACCATGCGACGGTCTCGCGGCGCGTGGCGGCCCTCGAGGAGGCGCTGAAGACAAAGCTCTTTCGCCGCCTCACCACCGGCAGCGAGCTGACGCCGGCGGGCGAGCGCTTCCTCGCCGTGGCCGAGCGCATGGAAGCCGACATGATCGCCGCGCGGGCAGAGATCGCGGGCGAAGGCGAGGATCTTTCCGGGACCGTGCGCATCGGCGCGCCCGACGGTTTCGGCGTCGCTTTCCTCGCGCCGCGGCTCGGCGGCCTGACGACCGAGCATCGTGAGCTTAAGGTGCAGCTCGTGCCGGTGCCGCGTTACTTCTCGCTGTCGCGGCGCGAGGCCGACATCGCCATCACGGTCGAGCGGCCGACCGAAGGCCGTCTGGTGGCGCAGAAGCTGGTCGACTACACGCTCGGGCTCTGGGCGTCTCGCGCCTACGCGCAGGCACACGGCCTGCCCTCGGCTGCGGCCGACCTGTCGCGCCACCGTCTGGTCGGCTATGTGCCCGACCTGGTGATCTCGCCGACGCTCGACTACGGCGCCGAGTTCAGCCCGGACTGGGATGCCGGCTTCACCATCTCTTCCGCGCTCGGCCAGGCGGAGGCGGTGCGCTCGGGCGCCGGCATCGGCATCCTGCACACGTTTCTGGCGCGGCAGATGCCGGAACTCGTGCCGGTCAGGACGATCCCGACCATCCGCCGCTCCTATTGGCTGGTCTACCACGAGAGCATGCGGCCGCTGCGCCGCATCCAGGCCGTCGCGGGTTTCATCGCCGCCGCGGTGGAGCGGGAACGGGCTATCTTCCTTTGATCGTCGGAGCGGTGCCGTCCCGCCATCCCGAGACGTCGAGGGGGCGCACGGGAGACGCGTCCCTTCAGGCCAGCGCAACCAAGATGACGGATGCCGCAGTGATCAGCACCATGGCGGGGATAGCCCACATGAGGAAATGGTAGAACTGTTCCTGGACGTAGTTGCCGAAGAGGGTCGCGACCACGTTGAACCTTCCGAACAGAACGTTGACCGCCAGGCACACGGCCAGCGTGATGTAGTTCAGCGTGAACAGCCGGTTGACCGGATTGTCGCCCGACTCGAGCACCTCGAAGACCGAGTTGACGGTGAAGTTGAGCGCGATCACCGCGAACAGGCCGCCGATCAGCACGTTGACCAGCTCGAACGCTTCGACGTTGAAGGTGCCGTCCTCCTCGGCGCGGTTGAGCCAGATCGTCAGCAGCGGTATCAGCAGCGACGCGAGCAGCGGGACGAAGATCGCCGCGATCGCCGGCCCGGGCTGTCGTGTGATTTCGAGCGACGCAGTCAGCGTCGCGTGCGAACCGCCGTACCAGCCGGGCAGCGGCCCGACGCGCAAATTGACGAAGCGCAGGTTCCATCCATCGAGTGCGGCATCGGCGGCCGCGCGGCTGAAGTCCAGGTCGCCCTGGTCGAAGGTCATGCCGAGCTGGTTGGCGGTCAGGTCCCGCACCACCAGCCGAACCTGCAACTGCTGTCCTCCAAAAGGAAAACGCGAGACGTCATAATCGGTGGAGAAATCGCCGGTGATCCGCCGCATCAATTCGACCCGACCGTCCGGGAAGACACGCAATCCGAAATCGGTCGGGCCCGCGCCGTCACCGGCCAGGTTGGCGACGGCGATGTCCGGAATCCAGATCTTTCTTGCTTCAGCCTCGGCGTCGGCGCCACGAAAGACACGCGGCGGGTCCTTGGCCTCCTGCGCCGGGCGGCGCAACCGCAGATCTTCCCAGCGCAGCCGCAGGTCGACCGTCGCCCGGAACGTCGCGGCGTTCTCGTCGAAGTCGAAAATCTCGACATAGCCGACCGCGGCCTTCACCACGACCGGCAGGCCCTTTTCGAGCGGCAGGCTCGTTTGCGCGCTGGCCGCGACGGCGATCAGGGCGCCGATGAGCGTGAACAGCAGCCGTCTCACGCCCGCTCCCTGGCGCGGCGCGCGTCGATGCGGTCGTGCAGGTCGACCAGTGGCGCCAGCTCCCTTGGAAAACGCGCGCTGCCTTCGATCGGTCCAGCCGCCGCCCCGCCGCCCGTCAGCGCCACGAAGCGGCCGACCACCACCTCGAGCGGCCGCAGCAGAAAGCCGCGGATCACCACGAGGACGAAACCGGCGAGGATGATGACGGCGAAGCCTGCCAGGCAGAGCTGCCAGACGAGCGACTGGCCGGCGGCCGCGCGCGAGCCCGAAAAATCGCGCGCCGCGGCCACGACGCCAAGCAACTGTCCGGCTCCGTCGCGCAACGGCACGAGCAGGACGCCGTAGGGGACGCCTTGCGCCTCGCGCGAGTAGGTCGCCGGCTCGTTGACGACCGAAATGTCGGCGTCTGCGGCAAGGCCCTGCATCAGCGAGCCGTTGGTGGTCTCGAGCCGGATGAAGCGGCCGACGCGGTTCTGCTCGGAGAACACGGCCGGGTCGATAGCCGTGGCGAAGTCGCGCAGCAGTTTCTCCTCGATGAACAGCGTGAACTCGATGCCGTACGCGCTCTTCATCGCCACCAGGATCGGCGCGAAATTGATGCCGACCTCGACGCTGCCGGCATGGCTGCCCGCCATGTCCTGCACCGGCGCGACGCCGAAGATCGCCGGGCCGGAGCGGGCGACCGCCAGGCCCTTGGCGGAGACATGATCGCGGTTGACCGCGACGACCATCGGCCGGAAGCGCGTGAGGTCGTCTCCGAAGAGATCGGGCGCGTGCAGGCGCAGCAGCGAGATCGCCGGCGGCACGTGGAACTGCACCTGGTCCACCCCGTGCCGCTCCTTCTGGCCGGCAAACATCGGCGCGAAGCTGTCGAGCAGGAACTGGCGATTCTTTGTCGCCACCGCCTCGCGCGTGGGCTGCAGGGCGGCGAGCATCTCGGCTCGCGCCAGCGCCTTGTTCTCGTTGTCGCGCAGCGCCCGGTCGAAGATCGACTGCATCAGCTCGAACTGGCTTTTCTCGACCGCGTCGGTGAGGCCGCTGAACAGCCGCGCCGACAGGAAGGTGAGAGCTGCGACGACGACCAGCACCGCCGCGATCAGCGTGATGGGTGCGTTTCGCCTGAATGTCATGATTTTCGCCCGACCGCGCGGCCGTCCCTGTTGCCGGCCCCGGCCGGCTACCCCAGCGGCATATGTGTCAGACTCGGGATACCCGATCAATCAGAGGCAACAGCCCATTTCTGGGTGTTTGGAGCAGCCCCTTGCCGGGCCTGGCGCCTATTCCGTCTCGTCGAGATAGATCCGATGAAAGCGTTTGCCGAAGCTGGCGATGATTTCGTAGCCGATCGTGCCTGCCAGGCGCGCGACGTCGTCCACGCTCTGGTGCTCGCCGATCAGCTCGACCAGATCGCCGGCCTTCAGCGCGCCGGCCGGGACGCCGGAAACGTCGATGATGATGCTGTCCATGGAGATGCGGCCCACGAACGGGAGCCGCCGGCCTGCATGGAAGGCAGCCGCGACAGCGTTGCGATGCCAGCCGTCGGCGTAACCGAGCGCAATGGTGGCCAGTCGCATCGGCTGCTTTGCCGAATGCGTGTGGCCGTAGCCGATGCCGGCCTCGGCCGGAACCTCGCGCAGCTGGATGATCCGGGCGGAAAGGCCGACGACCGGCCGCATCGGGTTCTGTAGGTGCGGCGTTGGGTTGATGCCGTAGAGGGCTGCTCCCGGCCGGCCGAGGTCGTAGTGGTAGTCGCTGCCGAGGAAAATGCCTGACGAATTGGCGAAGCTCGCGGGCGCCTTGGGCAGCAGCGCGCGCAGCCGCTCGAACTCCGCGCGCTGGGCGGGGTTCGCCGGGTGCCCGGGAGCATCGGCGCAGGCGAGATGGCTGGCGATCAGGCGCACCTCGATTCCGTCCAGGTTGTGCGGATCGGCGGCAAGCGCCTCGACCTCCGCCGGCGGCATTCCGAGCCGCGCCATGCCGCTGTCCACCTGGATTGCGGCCGGCAGCCTGCGGCCCAGCCGCAGAGCGTGACCCCGCCAAAGAGCAAGTTGATCGATGCTGTTGAGAACCGGCAAAAGGTTCGCCTCGACGCAAGCCTGCTCCGCCCCCAGCGAGAGACCGTTGAGGAGATAAATCGCCGGCGAAGCGCCCAGCGCGGTACGCAGCGCCACCCCTTCATTCACGTCGGCGACGAAGAACGTGTCGCAGCCTTCCTTGCCGAGCGCCTTCGCCACCTCGGCAGCGCCAAGCCCATAGGCATCAGCCTTCACGGCAGCCGCACACGGCTTGCCGGCAAGCTTGTCGCGCAGGATGCGATAGTTCGCGCGGATGGCGGCAAGGTCGATGCTCAGGACTGCGCCCGCACCAGCCTCGGCAGAATGCTGCTGCGGCAAGCGGACGATCTTGTCCGGTGAGCGGGCTGAGACGGGCGACATCAATATTCCTGCGCGGTGAGCATCCCTGGCACATGTCTCCCAAAGTGTGCAGCGGTTTTGGGACAAGGACATGCGCAAGATCAACCCTTCGGCATGTCGCGTGCGGCATGCTGTAGACCCAACCATTGTTGTCGGCAAAGCCTGAAAAGATTCTTCCCTAACGCTGGCGCGGGCGGTACGGCTCGCAGCGCGACCAATCTTGGCCCATCGCTTTTCCAGCCTTTGGCGTTGATTGTCTTCTAAATCGATTTAAGCTGAGCCATCCCAAGACAGGTGAATGCTTTGGACGCCAACAACACAACCCTTGCCGCGGTCCGCGGCCGTTGGGCGGTCGCCGCCATGTTTCTCATCAACGGCTTCATGGTCGGCAGTTGGGCGCCGCAGATTCCGCTGGTGCTGCCGCGCCTGTCGGTCACCGAGTCGACGCTTGGCCTGCTGATTCTGTGCTTCGGCATCGGTGCCATCGTCAGCATGCCATGGGCTGGCTGGCTGATGGCCCGTTTCGGCCAGCAGCCGGTGCTCCGGACGGTCGGCCTGCTGCAGGGTTTCGGGCTGCTGATCGTGCTGCTCTCGCCCTCGGTGGCGACGACCGCCGTCACCATGGTGATCTTTGGTGCGGTTGTCGGGTGCACGGACGTGGCGATGAATGCCGCGACCGTGACGGTCGAGCGCCGGCTCGGCAAGGCCGTCATGTCCTCGATGCACGGCTTCTGGAGCCTTGGCGGCTTTGCCGGCGGGGGACTGGGCGGGCTCATGCTCGCCTATTTCGGCCCGCTCACCCATTCGCTGATCGTCGCGATCCTCGCCGTCGGTCTCGCAGCGATTGCCGTGCCGCACATCCTCGCCGACTCCGACCGGACCATTCCGGCCGCGTCGCTGCCCCGCGCCGGCCTTTCCATCCCGACCAGCCCGACGCCCTATCTGCTCGGCCTGATGGCGATGTTTCTGTTCGTCTCGGAGGGCGCGGTGCTCGACTGGGGCGCGCTCTACATGACGCAGGAGAAGGGCGCCGACCTGACGCTCGCGAGCCTGGCCTATGCCTTCTTCGCCGGCGCAATGGCTGCCATGCGTTTCGTCGGCGACAGCCTGCGCGACCGTTTTGGCGGAGTGCCGACGCTACGGGTCTGCTCGCTCATCGCGGCGGCGGCCATGTTCGCTGCCGCGATCGCTCCGTCCGGCGTGCTGGTGATCGTGGCATTCGCCATTTGCGGCCTGGCGGTGGCCAACACCGTTCCGGTCGTCTTCTCCGCGGCCGGCAATCTGCCGAACGTGTCGGCCGGCGCCGGCATGAGCGTCGCCACGACCATGGGTTATGCTGGCATCCTGTTTGCGCCGTCGAGCATCGGCTTCGTCGCCGAGGAGACCGGCTTCTCGCCGGTTTTCATCGCGATGTCGGTGCTGCTGCTGATCGTGGCGCTGATGGCCGGCGTTGCAAGGACGGCCGACTTTGCCAAGCCGGCGCTGCCGCCGATGCCTCAGCCACCGGCCGAATAGCGCTTCAAGGCCTCCGCCAGGAAATCCGAGACGCGCCGCAGCCGCGGGCTGGTGCGCACGTCGCGGTGCATGGCGAGCCACATCGGCAGGCTGGGCAGACGCAAATCGGGCAAGAGCAGTTCGACCAGCGGTTCCCGTTCGGCCAGCGAACGTTGCGCGAAACTGATGCCGATGCCGGCCTTCACCGCCTCCCACAGCACGATCTGGTTGTCCGTCCGCAGCCGGAAGGCGTGGCGGTCCATCTCGATCCCGAATTCGCCAAAACCACGAATCAGGTCGGTCTCGCGATCGAGGCCGACAAGGTCGTGCTGGAAAAGCTCCTCCGGCCGCTGCGGGCGACCGCGCCGGTCGAGATAAATGGTAGCCGCGCAGGTGACGAGCGGCAAATCGGCGATCTTGCGCGCCACGAGATCCTGCTGTGCCGGCTCGACCATGCGCACGGCGATATCGGCATCGCGCCTCAGCAGGTTCTCGACCCGATTGGAGGGCACGAGCTCGACCTCGATGCCGGGCTCCTCGATCGCCAGCCGCCCCAGGATCGGCGGCAGCACATAGGCCGATACGATTTCGCTGGCGGCGATGCGCACCGTGCCGGCGATCCTTTCGGTCGAGCCGGTCGCGAGCAGCGCGAAGGCATCGGCGTCGGCACGCATGGCGCGGGCGCGGTCGAACAGCGCCGCGCCCTGGTCGGTCAGCTCGTAGCCACGCTTGCCGCGGCGGAACAGCACGACGCCGAGCGCGCCTTCGAGCTCGGCCACATGCCGGCCGACCGTCGGCTGGCTGGCGCGCAGCCGCCGCGCCGCAGCGGAAAGGCTGCCGGTGTCGGCCACGGCAGCAAAGCTGCGGATGAGATTCCAGTCGAGTTCGGTCATCTATGTCTATTCAAGAATGAATATCCGAGGCTCGAGCTTAGCCGATTTCCATTCATCATGTCGCGCATCATCTTCTGCTCATTCAAACCCGACACAGGAGAATGACCATGAAGACGATTGTGATCCTCGGCGCAGCCGGCCGCATCGGCGATGCGGCAGCGCGCGCCTTTGTCGAGGCCGGCTGGCAGGTTCGTGGCATGGCGCGCGGCGCCAAACTCAATCAGCTCGCGCCAGGCGTGCAGCCGATCGAGGTCGATGCTTTCGACCGTGATGCATTGATCGAAGCCTGCCGCGGCGCAGACGTGATCCTCAATGCGCTCAACCCGCAATACACGGAATGGGCGGAGAAGGTGCTGCCGATGGCCGAAAATGTCATCGCGGCCGCCGCGGCGACCGGCGCGACCCATATGCTGCCCGGCAATGTCTACAATTTCGGCTACGACATCCGCGTCGGCACGCGCGAGGACGATCCCGAGATCGCCTCCACCGAGAAGGCCGAGATCCGGATCGCCATGGAAGGCCTGTTCCGCCGCTTCTCCGCGGAGCGTGGCGTGCAGACGATCATCCTGCGCGCCGGCGATTTCTTCGGCGGCACCAAGCCTGAAAGCTGGCTCGACCTGATCATCCTGGCGAAGCTGAAGAAGGGCATCTTCACCTGGGCCGGCCCGGCGGACATCCCGCACGCTTTCGCCTATCTGCCCGACCTCGGCCGCGCCTTCGTGGCGTTGGCCGAGAAGCGGCAGGAGCTCGGCAAATTCGAGCGTTTCCATTTCGCCGGTCACACGCTCACCGGCACCGAGATGAAGGCGGCGGCCGAGGCAGCCGTGGATCGCAGGCTCAGCCAGCGCGGCGTGCCGTGGACGCTGCTGCGCGCCGCCGGGCTCGTCAACCCGATGCTGCGCGAGGTTGCCAAGATGTCTTATCTCTGGCGCACGCCGCACTCGCTCGACGGCAGGAAGCTTGAGCAGGCAGTCGGTAAGCTGCCGGTTACGCCGATCGCCGAGGCGCTGCGGCAGTCGATCGCCGACCTCGACCTGGACGGAAAAGCGAGACAGGCGGCATGACCGCGGGGGCGGTGTCCTTGCCGCCGACGGTGGCGAATCCCTCCCCCTTGCGGGGAGGGGAACACGGTCGCCTACAGCATGTCTCCCAAAAGTGGCCCCCGGTTTTGGGGCCAAGACATGCGCAAAATCAAAGACCTAAAGCATGTCGCGTGAATCCCAATTCACGCGACATGCTTTAGATGCGGCCCATCAGGAGCAGGATGAGAACGATCACCAGCACCAGCCCGACCGCGCCGGACGGGCCATACCCCCAGCCGCGCGAATAAGGCCAGGCCGGCACCGCTCCGAGCAGGACGAGGATCAGGATGATGATGAGGATCGTCGTCATAAATGGCTCCGCAATCGAGGTTGGAGCAAATCCAGGAAAAGTGGACGCCGGTTTTCCGTCCGGATTTGCGCCTTAACCAGAAACTGGAGCGTTTTCACGATCCCGTGGATCGTGAAAACGCTGTTGGTGCAAGCCAGAATGCAAAGCGCGGCGGGAAGGTTCCCGCCGCGCTTCAGCAAAAGCTAAAATTGCGTAAGCGCTATTCCGCCGCCTTCGGATAGGCGACGGCCGGCTTGCCGGCGACCGGCAGCTCCGGATCGGTGACCGGCACGTCCTTGCTGCCGCGGCGGAACAGCCGCGAGAACCAGCCGCGCTTCTTCTGCCGGCGCTTGTCGCGGGTGAACACCATCAGCATGGCCGGCGTGACCACGAGGGTAAGGATCGTCGCGAAGGTCAGGCCGAACACGATCGCCGAGGAAAGCGCCACCCACCACTGCGTCGACGGCGCGTTGATCGTCGTCTCGTGATGGAAGATTTCGAGCCCGAGCCCGAAGGCGATCGGCAGCACGCTGAGCACCGCCGAGGCTGCCGTCAGCACGACCGGACGGGCACGCTCGCGGCAGGTCTGCAGCACCGCGTCGAGCTTGCTCCAGCCTTCCTCGCGCAATCGGTCGTAGGTGTCGATCAGCACGATGTTGTTGTTCACCACCACGCCGGCGAGCGCGATGACGCCGATGCCGGACATGACGATGACGAAAGCCTGGCCGGTGAGCAGCATGCCGAGCAGCGCGCCGATCGTCGCCATGACCACGCAGGAGAGCACCAGCCACACGCTGGTGAACTTGTTGAACTGCGCCAGCAGCACCAGGAAGATCAGGAAGATCGCGGCGCCGAAGGCATTGCCCAGGAAGGCGCTCGCCTCCGCGCTGTCCTCGTTGGAGCCGGCCAGCTTGAATTTGGCGCCGCCGAGATCCATCTCGCCGACGACCTTCAGAACTTCCGCCTGCACGGCCGCGACCTGGAAGCCCGAGGCGACGTTGCCCTGGATGGTGATCGTGCGCTCGGCGTCGATGCGGTTCAGAATTCCGACGCGCGTCTCGGGCTTGCGGGTGACGAAGTTCGAGATCGGCACCGCCCCCTGCGCCGTCTGCACGCGCAACTCGTCGAGCGTCGCGATGGTGCGCCGGGATTCCGGCAGCCGCAGGCGGATGTCGACGGCGTCGTCGGCGCCCGCCGGCCGGTAGTCGGTGAGCTTCAGGCCGGTTGTGACGAGCTGCACCACGATGCCGACCGAGGTCGGGCTGATGCCGTATTGGGCGGCCTTGGTGCGATCGACCTCGATCGCCCAGTCCACGCCCGGCGGCGGCAGGCCGTCGGAGACGTCGATGACGCCCGGCACCTTGGCGACCGCCGCGGCCACTTCCTTCGCCTTATCGTTCAGGCCCGTCGGATCGACGGCGGAAAGCCGGACCTGGACCGGCTTTCCGGTCGGCGGGCCGGCGTCCGGCACGCGCACTTCCACATCGACGCCCGGAATGCCTGCCATCGCGGCGCGCAACTGATCGAGGATCTCGTGGGCAGGCTTGCGCTGGCGCCAGTCGATGAACTCGTACTGGATGACGCCGACCACGTCCTCGGGGATGTCCTGGCCGCCGCCCGTCGTCTTGCCGGAGCGGGTGTAGACGGACTTGATGCCCGGCCAGCCGAGGATGCGCTTTTCGGCCTCCTTGGTCGCGAGGTCCATCTCGGCGAGCGACAGGTTGCCGCGCGCATGCACGTAGAGCAGGCCGTAATCCGGCTCGACGCTGGGGAAGAACTCGACACCCTTGCCGAACTGGCCATAGGCCCAGACCGACCCCCACAACAGCGCGACGGTCAGCAGCAGCGTGGTCTTCGGGAAGCGCACTGCGGCCTTCACGATACCCATGTAGATACCGTCGCGGCCGTGCTCGTCATGATGCGGCGGCGCCTTGGCGAACAACGCGCCGAGCGTCGGCGCGAAGATGAGCGCATAGGCCATCGACGCGGCCAGCGTCACGATCAGCGTGATCGGCAGGTACTTCATGAAGTCGCCGACGATGCCCGGCCAGAAGAGCAGCGGCGAGAACGCCGCGATGCGCGTCATGGTGGCGGCGATGACCGGGCCGGCCATACGCTTGGCGGCGAGCTCGAAGGCCTGCGCCTTGTGCATGCCTTCCGACATGCGCCGCTCGGCGAACTCGGTGACGATGATCGCATCGTCCACCAGCATGCCGACGGCCAGGATGAGGCTGAAGAGCACGATCATGTTGATCGTGAAGCCCATCATCGCGAGCAGCAATATGCCCATCAGGAAGGATGACGGGATGGCCAGCCCGATGAGCAGCGAGGCACGGCCCGAAAGCGCATAGAGAACGACGATGAAGACCAGGATGACGGCGATCATCACGTGGTTCTGCAGGTCGTTGAGCAGCTGGTTCACGAACACCGACTTGTCCTGGGTGTAGGTGACTTCCATGCCCTCCGGCGCCTGGCTCGCGAACGCGTCGGCGACGGCCTTGGTGCCTTCGATCGTCTCCACGATGTTGGCGCCGATGCGCTTCTTGACTTCGATGGCGACGGCGGGCTTGCCGTTGAGCCGCGTGATCGTCTCGGCATCCTTGAAGGTGGAGCGCACGGTGGCGAGGTCCTGCACCCGCACCACCGCATTCGGGCCGGCCACGACCGGGAGCCGCGCGACATCTTCCGGCGTCTCGATGAGCGCCGGAACCTTGACGGCATACTTGCCTTCCGAGCCTTCGATGTTGCCGGCAGCGACGAGGCTGTTCGAGGCGCCTATGCCCTGGATCAGCTGGTCGAGCTGCAATCCGTAGGAGGACAGCTTGACCGGGTCGATGATCGCCTCGACGAGCTCGTCGCGCGAGCCCTGGATGGTGCCTTCCAGCACGCCCGGCACTTCCTCGATACGGTCCTTCAGCTCCTTCGCCGCGGCGATCAGGACGCGCTCCGGCACGTTGCCCGACACCGTAACGACGAGCACCGGGAATTCGGAGACGTTGATCTCGGTGACGGTCGGTTCCTCGGCCGCCTGGGGGAGGTCGCGTCTGGCGTCCTGCACCTTGTTGCGCGTATCGATCAGCGCGTCGGAGAGGTCGGTCGAAGGGTCGAACTCGACCAGCACGTAACCGCCGCCCTGGAAGGCGGCGGAGCGCATTTCCTTGAGGCCCTTGAGGCTTTTCAGCTTGGTCTCGACCGGACGCAGCAGCAGCCGCTCGGCGTCCTCGGGCGAAATGCCCTGGTAGATCAGGCTGACATAGAACATCGGGATGGCGACGTCCGGCTCGGCCTCCTTCGGCACCGACTGATAGGCCAGTGCCCCTGCCAGCAGCAGGAAGACGAGAATCGAGAGCGTCAGCCGGGCGTTGTTGATCGCAACCTTGACGATATCCATGCCTAGTTCGTCCCGGAGACTTCACCGATGAGTTTCTTGATCGTGGCTTCGTCGGCCACCACGGGATTGACCGTATCGCCTTCGGCGACGAGGTCCTGACCCGCGACGATGATGCGCGCATCCGCCGGGATGCCGCCAAGCACGAGACCGTTCGGCATGTCGTCGACCAGATCGATCGGGAAAAAGACGACCTTGTTGGCGGTATCGACCGCGCGAATGCCGAGATCGCCGGTGCCTGAGAGCGTCACCACGGAGCGCGGCAGGATGACCGAATCGGTCGGCGCGGTGCGCAACACGATCTCGGCCGTCATGCCGGCAGGGATCTTCGTTTCCGGATTGTCTATCGCGACCTCGACGCGGAAGGTGCGCGTCGCGGCGGTGGCATCGCGGCTGACATAACGCAGCGTGCCCTTGACGGTCGAGCCGTCGACGAGCTGGACGTCGGCGCCGTCACCCACCTGGATGTAGCGCAGGTCGCGCTCGCTCACCTCGCCCTTGGCAAGGATCGGGTTGAGATTGATGATCGTCGCCACCTGGGCGCCCTGCATGACCGAGGCGCCGAGCTCGACATTGACCTGGTCGACCCAGCCGTTGAACGGCGCACGCACTTCGATGCGCTCGAGCTCGGCCTCGGCTGCCTGCAGCTGCGACTTGGCGGCGGCGAGTGCTGCCTTGGCGGTTTCGACCTGCAGCGGCGGGATGTTGCCCGACTTCGACAGCCGCTCGGCGGCCTCCCACTCGGCCTGCCGCTGTGACAGCAGCGCCTTGGCGGTCTCGACGGCCGCGACCTTTTCCTCGGCGTTGAGCTTGAGGATGAGGTCGCCTGCCTTGACGCGGTCGCCCTGCTTCACCGGCAGCTCTCCGATGACGCCGCCGACGCGGGTCGAGACCACGGCGCGTTTGTCCGGCGCAGTCTGTCCGGCAACGTGGATCGCACGCGCGTGCTGAACGCGCGGCGGGGTCACGACGGCGACGGTGCGCAGGACAGGCTTGGCCTCTTCCGGCGCCGGCTGTGCCGGCTGCCCGGGCTCTTCCTGCTGCTGGGCGCTGCCCACTTCTGAAAATTCGCCCGTTGCGATCCAGGCCGCGAAGCCTGCAAGCACGAGCACGGCGGCCACCTTGTGGAACCTGATTCTAGCCATGGTCCATTAATCCGATGCGCGATTCGCCGAGGTCACCCTCTCCCCCCAGGGAGCGGCCTCGATATGGGAATGCGCTTTTCCTATTTCAAACGATTCATGCGTCCCTTGAGCAAATCGTCGAGACGCGGATCGCGGCTTCTACTCCAGTTTTGCACTGCAATATAGCCGGAATCTTTCCGCCCCCAGCCTATGCCCGCCGTCACTCGACCTGCTTCAGCAGGGTTTCGATTCGAACCACCCGGTCACGGATGTCGGCGATATCCTTTCCTGTCACCTCCTGCCATCGACCGGTTCTCGCTTCGGCCTCTGCCGCTTTCTCGGCGAGCCGCAGATAACCCTGCTCGCGGGCGACCGACATGCGTGCTCGCCAGGTGGCAAGCCCTTGCCAGATGACGACCACCGCCACGATCGTGACCAGGATGAGCACGAGGACGCCGAAGGTCAGGCCATAAATGTTTTCCATCGTCACAACTTACTCCTTGTCTTCCCCTGTGGCGCCAAGTGTCTTTGCGGCATCCGCGATGACCGAAGGAGCGATCCTCAAGTCGAAGTCGCGGACTTCGTAGAATTTCATCGCCTTGCCGTCGTCCGAAATCTCCATGCGATTGCGCACCAGCTCGGCTGCCTCGAGCTTGCGCAAATGCATCTGCAGCAACGGCCTGCTCAGCTTGACCTCGCGCGCCAGCTGGCTGACGTAGCACGGCCCATGCGCCAGAACCGCCAGGATGCGGCAGCGATGCGGATTCGCCAGCGCGGCGAGCTTGGCCAGCAGCCTTTCGCCTGGCAGCAGCTTGGCGGTCATATTCTCTTCTTCTTGCACATGCAAGATTTTTCTTGCACATGCAAGAGCACCTGTCAAGCAGCCCGATCGACAGTGACGGTCGCGCCAATCGGCCGCAGCGTCATGGCAGCAGCCGTCAGCAATGTTGGCGTCAGACCAGCTTGTGCGCGACGAGGCTGCGTGCGGTCTCCGTCACCGTGTCCTCGACCGCGATGAACGGTCGGCCCAGCAGCTTGAGCGCGTCGCTGGGATCGAGGCGCTTGGTCACGCCGAGCTCGCCGAGATTGCTTCGAACATCCTTGTCGAAGATGCCGATCAGGCGGACCAGCCAGTCGGGCGCCTGGAAGCGCGGCAGCTTGCGTGCGTATTGCGGGAAAGCGGCACGCAGCATCTCGCCGATTTTCATGATCGGGTAATTGCCGTTGCCGACCGGGAAGCGATTGCCCCCGGCCTCCGGCTTCAGCATGGCTGCGAGATGCAGCGCCGCCACGTCGCGCACATCGGTGATCGTGAAAGCGATGTTCGGGGCGGCGGGCACGGTCCCGTTCATCAGCCGCTGCACCAGCGCGACCGAAGTGCCCGGATCGTCGTCGAGCAGCGGCCCGAGGATGGCGCCGGGATTGACGACGGCCAGGTCCTTGCGGCGGCCGTGCCTGTCGGCGACCTCCCAGGCAGCCTTCTCGGCCAGCGCCTTCGATTCGATATAGGCGTTGACGCCGCGCCCCTCGAGATTGGTCCAGTCGGCGGCGCTGAAGGGCTGCGTGCGCGCCTTGTCATGGCCGTAGACGACTGCCGCCATCGATGACGTCAGCACGACCCGCTCGACGGAAGTCCCAGGCGTTCTGGCCGCGAACGCGGCCTCGAGCGCGCGGCGCGTGCCTTCGACGGCGGGACGGATGAGCTCCATCTTGTCGGCCGGCATGCTGGTGACGAAGGGCGATGCGACGTGCTGCAGGTATCGAACGCCCTGCATCGCCTCCGGCCAGCCTTTGTCCGACATCAGGTCGAGCGCGACGAATTCGAGCCGCGAGACATCGGCGCCCGCCGCCGCAAGCGTCTGTCGCACCTTCGCGGATTTCTGGAGGTCGCGGACGCTGCCGCGGACGATGAAGCCGGCCGCGAGCAATTGCAGGGCGACATGCCCGCCGAGATATCCGGAAATGCCCGTCACAAGAACGCGATCCGCCATGGGTGCCTCCGTTCGTCAGAAACCGTGACTCATCCGCCGGGCGGGCACGGCGCGCCGGCGGCCGCCCAGCGCTGAAGCGCCTCGAAGGTCGCTTCCGCCGATCCCGGCGCAGGCTCGCGGCCGCGCCCCGGCTCCCAGCCCCAGCCGACCAGCCGGTCGTCGCGCACATGCACGGCCACCTCGTCGAGCGTGCGCCCGCCATTGCGTGCCGGGTCCTTGATCTGCGCGCAGATCGCGGCCGAGCTTTTCTCCCACCATGCCATCTCGGCCGGCGCCAGGTGCCAGTTCTCGGCGCCCGGCGGCCCGTGCAGCACCTCGGAATTGGCTTCGAAATGGCAGGTCGTGCAGCGCAGGCCCGGATTGCCGAAACCCGAGCCGTCGAGACCGCGCTGGACATTGAAGCCATGTACGCGCGGCGCCGGTCCGTAACTCGCGCCTGACCAGCGCGGCCTATCGTCTTCGACGTGGCAGTTGGCGCAGCGCGGATGCGAGAACACCGCAAAGATCTTTTCCCACTCCGCCAGCCCCGCCGCCGTGTCGGCGGGCACGGCCGGCTCGGCCGGTTGCGTCTCCTGCGCAACGGCCGCTGCCGCGATCGGCAGGAGCGCGATTGCAGCGGCGATCAGCATTCTCCGCAGCCCGCTCATGCGAAGGCGACCTCCTTGTTGAGCGGCAGCGAGCGGATGCGTTTTCCCGTCAGCGCGAAGATCGCGTTGGCCAGCGCGGGTGCGGCCGGCGGCGTGCCGATCTCGCCCACGCCTCCCATCTTGTGAAAGTTTTCGAGGATGGCGATTTCGAACTCCGGCGCCTGGTGCATGCGCATGGCGTCGAAGTCGTGAAAATTCGACTGCTCGACCATGCCGTCGGCAAAGGTCGCCTCCTGCATCATCGCGGCCGAAAGGCCGAAGATCGCGCCCGAGACCAGTTGCGCCTCGATGATGCCCGGATCGAGCGCCGTGCCGACATCGGCGGCGATCCACACCTTCTCGATGCGGATACCGGCCGGCGTGTCGGCGACCTGCACCACCTCCGCCACCCAGCTTCCGAAGGAGAGCGTGAAGGCGATACCCCTGGCCTTGCCGGCCGGCAGCGGCTCGTCCCATTTCGACATCGCGGCGACCTTGTCGATCACCGCGACCGCAGCCGGATAGGCCGCCATCAGCCTGCGGCGCATCTCGACCGGGTCGAGCTTGCCGGCAACGGCGACCTCGTCGAGGAAGCTTTCGTGGAAAAAGCCATTGTAGGAATTGCCGACCGAGCGCCAGAAGCCGACGGGAATGGGCAACTCCGCCTTGATGGCGGTGACGCGATAATTCTCGATCGTATATGGCTGGTCGTGCGCGCCCTCCGAGACGGTCTTGTCGGGACCGATCGGAGAGATCGATGGAAAAGCGCGCTTGAGCACGCTGGCGATGATCGACGGCGAGGCAATGCGCATGTCGAGCGCCACCGGCATGCCGTCCTGCCTAAGGCGCGCCCGGAACTTGCCGGCAGCCGCCGGGCGGTAGACGTCGTGGCGGGTATCTTCCTCGCGCGTCCACGTCACTTTCACCGGCCTGCCCGGCGCCTCTTTTGCAAGCAGCGTCGCGAACATGGAGAAATCCATCTCGCCACGCCGGCCGAAGCCGCCGCCCATGAAGGTGGTGTGGACGTTGACCTTTTCTCGCTCGACCCCCGCCAGCTCGGCGCAGAGCAGCCGCGTGATCGTCGGGATCTGGTTGGGCGACCATAGGTCGAGCACGCCGTCGCGGAGCCGCGCCGTCGCATTCATCGGCTCCATGCAGGCATGTGCCAGGAACGGGACGGAATAGTCGGCCTCGACCAGTCTTTCGCGCGGCGCGTCGGCAAAGGCGACATCGACGTCGCCGTCGTCGCGCAGTGCCGAGCCGTCCCCCGACGCGGCGGTGCCGCGCAGCAGCTCCGCTATGCCTGTGCTTTCGGCCGGATAGTCCGCAGCGCCCCATTCGACCTCGATGGCGTCGGCGGCGCGGAAGGCAGCCCAGCTGTTTTCGGCGATCACGCCGAAACCGCTGCCATAGGTCGTCTCGATCGGCACGATCTTGACCACGCCGGGCATGCCTTGAGCCTTGGTCAGGTCGGCCTTGCCTGGTCTTGCCCAAAGGCGCGGGCTCATCTTCACCGTGCCGTAGAGCATGTCCGGCTCGCGCACGTCGATGCCGAAGATCGGCGCGCCTGTCACCTTGGCCAGCATGTCGACCCGTCGCTGCGGCCTGCCGAGCAGGCGCCATTCCGTCTTCTCCCGCAGCCTTACGCTGGACGGCTGCCCGCTCTCCGCGGCGTCGGCCGCGACATCGCCATAGGTGACCGATCGGCCGGAGGCGGCGTGCGCGATCGTGCCGTTCCTGGTCTCGAGCTCGCTCGCCGGCACGCCAAGCTTGCGCGCCGCCGCCTCCACCAGAAGCATGCGGGCAGCGGCGCCGGCCTGGCGCATCTTTTCAAACCCGTCGCGGGTGGAGGCCGAGCCGCCGGTGCCCTGCAGCCCGAGAAACGTGCCCACGACCCCCATGCCGGCGCGCAGCAGCTCGGCAAACATGCTCTCGTCGAAGAACGGAAACGGCCCGCCGTCCTCGAGCATGGCGCTGTTGTAATAGGCAAAGGAGGCCGGGCCGTGCTCGACCTCGACGGCAGCCAGCTCGACGTCGAGTTCCTCGGCAACGAGCGCGGCGAGCGTGGTCGAGATGCCTTGCCCCATCTCCGCGCGCGGCGCGATCACGGTGATCGTATTGTCCGCCGCGATCTTGACGTATGGGTTGAAGGTCGCCTCGCCTTCTTTCAGCTCGCCCTCGAGCGGGTTGGGATAGGGCTGGCGGTAATACCAGTAGCCGACGGCAACGCCGCCGGCGATGGCGGCGGCGCCAAACAGGAAGGTGCGGCGGGCGATTTTTCCGAGGCTGGCCATCGTCATGCCCTCGCGAGCTTGATCGCCGCAGCTTTCTTGATCGCGGCGCGGATGCGCGGATAGGTGCCGCAGCGGCAGAGATTGCCGGCCATGGCATTGTCGATGTCCGTGTCGGTCGGGTCGGGGATTTCGTCGAGCAGCGCCACGGCGCTCATGATCTGCCCGGCCTGGCAATAACCGCATTGCGCCACCTGCTCCTCGAGCCAGGCCTGCTGCACCGGGTGCAATGCTTCCGCCGAGCCGATGCCTTCGATCGTGGTGACGTCACCCTCCACCAGGCCGGTCGGCATCGAGCAGGAGCGCACCGGCTGCCCGTCGATCAGCACCGTGCAGGCGCCGCATGCGGCAATGCCGCAGCCGAATTTCGGTCCGGTGATGCCGGCAAGGTCGCGCAGGGCCCAGAGCAGAGGCATTTCGGGATCGGCATCGACATCGATCGCTTGCCCGTTGACATTGAGGCGCATACGGGTGGGTCCTGTTCCAGAGCCTGCCTTGCTTGAACATTCTGACAAAATCCGTCAGAATGTCAACGGATGAAGTTATGAGCCTGTTGGAAGCGATTCAGAACGAAGACGATCCGAAGCGCGCCCGTATCCTCGAGGGCGCGATGAAGACGTTCCTTGCCTATGGTTACGAGCGCACGACGATGGACGACATCGCCAAGGCAGCGGAGATGTCGCGGCCGGCGCTCTACCTCATCTTCCGCAACAAGTCGGAAATCTATCTCGCGATCGGCTCGATGCTGCTCGGTCGGTCGCTGGAGCAGGCGAGCGCATTGCTTTCGCGGCCCGGCCCGCTGGCCGACCGCATGATGCAGGCATTCGAGGCGGCGATCTTCTCGATGATCGAGGCCATCCAGCAGTCTCCGCACGGGGCCGACATCCTCGACATGAAGAATGCCTTCGCGGCCGAGCTCATGGAAACGTGGCGAGGCGGGCTGGTCGACCTGGTGACCGGCGCGATCGAGACGGAGGCCGGGCGCACGCGCGTCAGGCTCGATGACGGCCTGACGGCGCGCGACCTCGCAATGCTTGCCTGCGACGCGATCGAAGGCGCCAAGGCCCGGCGCGCCTCCATCGATGAGAAGCGCCGCATCGCGCGCGCCGCGGTCATGCTGATCGAAAAGTCGCTCGCCAGGTGATCGGCGGCAGGGTACGCGTCTCGCGCGCCAGGGCGGCCGAACGCCGCCCCTGCAAGCGATCGCCCCTCAAGTCATCCAGCGAAGCAGCCGCGCCGTCCACGCCGTCTTGGCGCCATAAGGCGGCCGGATCATCGCGCCGGAATTGATCCGCGACTGGTGGAAGACCGGCTTTTCCTTGCTGAAGGTGCGGAATCCCCATTCGCCGTGATAAGCGCCCTGGCCGCTGGCGCCGACGCCGCCGAAGGGTTGGTCTTCCTGTGCCAGATGCAGGAGCGTGTCGTTGATGGTGACGCCGCCGGCGACGATTTCCTGCAGCATGCGCCTGCGGGCCCTTCGGTCACGCCCGAACCAGTAGAAGGCCAGCGGGCGCTCGCGCTGGTTGACGTAGCCGATCGCCTCGTCGAGATCGGAATATTCCACGATCGGCAGGATCGGCCCGAAGATCTCCTCGCGCATCAGGCGGGAGTCGGGATCGGCATTGCGCACCAGCGTCGGCGGAAACTTTCGGTCATTGCCCGGCTCCTCGCCGACCGGCTTGACCTCGATGATCTCCGCGCCGCCCTGCCGCACCTCGGCGACCATGTCGCGCAGCCGGCCGAAATGCCGGTCGCTCACGATCGCCGTATAGTCGGGATTGTCACGCAGGGTGGGATAGAGGCGACGGATGGCGTTCGACAGCTTCTCCGCCACGACCCCGCCTTGCCCCTTCGGCACCAAAAGATAGTCGGGCGCGATGCAGGTCTGGCCGGCATTGAGCAGCTTGCCGTAGGCGACGCTCGCGACCGCCGCATCGAGATTGGCCGACGGATCGAAGATCGTCGGCGACTTGCCGCCCAGCTCGAGCGTCACCGGAGTGAGGTTCTGGGCCGCGGCCAGCGCCACCTGCCGGCCGACCGCGGTCGAGCCGGTGAACAGCAGATGGTCGAAAGGCAGCGACACGAAAGCCTTGCCGATTTCGGCATCGCCTTCGATGACGCTGACCTCGGTCGCATCGAAATGCCGGGCCGCGAGCTCGCCGAGCAGCCGCGAGAATTTCGGCGTCAGCTCGGAAGGCTTGATCAGCACCCGGTTGCCGGCGGCGAGCGCCGCCGTGACGGGCGCCAGCGCCAGCTGGAACGGGTAATTCCACGGCGACACGACGCCGACGACGCCGAGCGGCTGCGCCATCAGCCGGTTGCGCGCGGGCCAGAAATGCATGGCGGTCGGAACGATCCGGTCCTGCATCCAGCTCCTGAGATGGCGTCGTGCATGCCTGATCCCGGCGCGCACGACGAGCAGTTCGGCGATGAGCGTCTCATGCCTGGAGCGCCCGCCGAAATCCGCATCGACCGCGGCGCAGATCTCAGCCTCGTGCTGCTCGGTCAGCGCGAGCAGCCGGTCAAGACGCGCCTTGCGAACGGCGTGGGCGGGGAAGGGCTCGGCCTCGAAGGCCCGGCGCTGCGCCTCGAAGCGCTGGCGCATCATCTCCTGGGTGGTCTGCAGCATGCCGGCGTCTCCCGCTTCGGGTCGGGCCAAGTTTCGGGTCGAAGCAAGTATAGCGGCCGGCTGCGCTCCTGAATATCGGCAATGCTTGCCGGGCTATTGCGCGGTCCAGCCGCCGTCGATCGAGATCGACGTGCCGGTGATCGAGGCGGCGGCGTCGGAGCAGAGGAACACGGCCGTGGCGGCCACCTGCTCCACCGTCGCGAACTCGCGCGTCGGCTGCTTGGCCAGCATCACCTTCCTGACCACGTCCTCGCGGTTCATCTCGTGCGCCTTCATCTGGTCGGGGATCTGCGCCTCGACCAGCGGCGTGAGCACATAGCCCGGACAGATCGCATTGCAGGTGATGTGACCTTCCGCCACCTCCAGCGCCACCGTCTTGGTCAGGCCGAGAATGCCGTGCTTGGCGGCGATGTAGGCGGATTTGTAGGGCGAGGCACGCAGGCCGTGCGCGGACGCGATGTTGACGATGCGCCCCCAGCCTTGCGCCTTCATGAAGGGCAGCGCCGCGGCCGTCGTATGGAAGGCCGAGGAGAGATTGATGGCGATGATCGCATCCCATTTCTCGATCGGGAACTCGTCGACGGGCGCCACATGCTGGATGCCGGCATTGTTGACCAGGATGTCGACCGAGCCGAAATGCTCCTGCGCATTCGCGACGAGTGCGCGGCATTCGGCCGGCTTCGACATGTCGGCCTGCATGTAGACGGCATCGACGCCATGCTTTCTGCCGATCATCGAGGCGATCGTCCGGTCGTCGGCGCTGTCCGAGAAAGAGTTCACGACCACGCGGCAGCCGTCCGCGGCAAGGGCCTCGGCGATCGCCAGGCCGATGCCGGAGGTCGAGCCGGTGACGATCGCCGTGCGGGTTCTGTCGCTCATGGGTTCAGCGCGCTCCGTTTGCACTGCATCATGCGGGCAGCGTCCGATATTGCAACGCCGCAAAAATACGCAGGCCGGCCGCTACATCCGTTTGATTTTTGCGCGTGTCTTTGCCCCCAGAACGCTGCCCATTTTGGGGGGTATGCTTAAAGAAAAACCCGGCACGACGGCCGGGTTTTTCACGCGTATCACGCGACATGCTTTAGGCGGCTTCTTCCTGCTCGGCTTCCTCGGCCTCGACCTTCGGGCCGCGGCGCGGGCCCTTGTTGAGGTTGGCCTCGATCAGGCGCACGGCCTCGGTCTCCGACATCTTGTTCACGGCCGCGATCTCGCGCGCCATCCGGTCGAGCGCGGCCTCGTAGAGCTGCCGCTCGGAATAGGACTGCTCGGGCTGGTTCTCGGCGCGATAGAGGTCGCGCACCACCTCCGAGATCGAGATCAGATCGCCGGAGTTGATCTTCGCGTCATATTCCTGCGCGCGGCGCGACCACATGGTGCGCTTGATGCGGGCGCGGCCCTGCACGACCTTGAGCGCACGGTCGACATAATCGGTCTCGGACAGCTTGCGCATGCCGATGGAGGTTGCCTTGGCTACGGGCACCTTGAGGCGCATCTTGTCTTTCTGGAAGTCGATGACGAACAGTTCCAGCTTGTGTCCAGCCACTTCCTGCTCGTCGATCGACACGATCTGGCCAACGCCATGCGCCGGGTAGACGATGAACTCGCCGGTCTTGAACCCGTGCCGCGTTGCCGACTTCTTCTGCTGAACCGTTGCCATACGCCCTATACTCCTGTTGCGGCGGCGGCGATCATCGCCGGCCGAGCCGATCGGACGACCGGAATGGCCATCCCTTAGCCGCACAACGAAAGAACCGTTTCCGGCACACTAAGCCCGGCACAAAAGTGCCCAAGCCAGGCCCAAGTCGCCCTGGTCCGGAAACTGTTTCGCACCTTTCAAGGATTAACGCGTTCGCGCCTTGAATTGACGTTGTGCCATCGGCATGACCAACACGAATACCACAAAAAGGTGCAAGAATCAACAATTTGCCGCAGGCGCGAAGGCGCGGTCGCCGGAAATTGCCTCTGCGCGGTTAACATTGGAAGTAGTAAGGCGAGGCCTTTTTCGCAATGTCAGGGGTTGCGTTCAGTCACCCTCGCCGGGCTCGGGCGAGAAATATTTCTCGAACTTCCCCTCCTGCCCGTCGAACTCCTTGCCGTCGGCCGGAGCTTCTTTCTTGGTCGTGATGTTGGGCCATTTGTCGGCGTAGTCGGAGTTGATCTTCAGCCACTTGTCGAGCCCCGGCTCGGTATCGGGCTTGATCGCATCGGCCGGGCATTCCGGCTCGCAGACGCCGCAATCGATGCACTCGTCGGGGTGGATGACGAGCATGTTCTCGCCTTCATAGAAGCAGTCGACCGGACACACCTCGACGCAGTCCATGTATTTGCATTTGATGCAATTGTCGGTGACCACATAGGTCATGGCGCAAAGAACTCCGGCCGGCGCTTCCCCACCCACGATCCCGAAAACTTACGAGTTTTCGGTTAGCATCGGAGCGAAACTCGCGCCTCGCGGCTGACGTAGCCAGTTTGACCCTGTGTGGCAAGGTCGCCGGACGCGGCGGGAAGCCGCGCAGCGGGAAGGATTTTTCACTGCCCGGCCGCCAAACGGCCATAGCGTTTCAGAACACCCACCAGTTCGGCGCAATCGATCGCCGGCACGCTGACGCGGTCCCATTGGGTGCCGCCCATCGGCCGGGCGGCGACCAGCGCGTTGACCACCGCTTCCTCGACCGCGTTGACGACAGCCTCGTAGGCGACGTCCAGCCGGTCGTCGTTCAGCATCTCGAAGGTAAGCCGGGCGGGAGCCTTGTGCGGCAGCGGCATGCCGTTCGCCGTGGAGAAGGCGAGGAAGATATCGCCGGAATTGTTGCCGCCGATGGTGCCGTTGCGGCCGATCCCGATGGCGCCGCGGCGGGCGACGCGCTGAAGCTGGTGCGGGGCGAGCGGCAGGTCGGTGGCGATCACCACGATGATCGAGCCGCGCTCGCCGATGTCCCTGAGAACGCGATCGCCGCTGAGATGCCGCCCGACCGGAGCGCCGAGGATCGTCAGCCAGTCGCGCATGCCGTGGTTGGCTTGCAGCAGCACGCCGACGGTGAAGGCGGCGCCGTCGATTTCGACGATGCGCGATGCCGTGCCGGTTCCGCCTTTGAACTCGTAGCAGATCATCCCGGCGCCGCCGCCGGTATTGCCCTCGGCGACTGGCCCCGTCGCCGCTCCGTCGAGCGCCTCCATCACGTCCTGCTCGGTCAATGGCTGGCCGTTGATGTCGTTCAGGAGCCCGTCATAGGTTTCCGCGACCACCGGCATCAGCCAGAGCGGATCGCCGCCTTCGTAGGTCCCCCGATAGCGCTCGATCATCCATTTCACCGCGGCATGATGTGCGATGCCGACGGCATGGGTGTTGGTGAGAAGCACCGGCCCGACGAATTGGCCGCCGTCGGCGATCCAGTGAGTGCCGGTCATCTCGCCATTGCCGTTGAAGCGGTGGAACCCGGCCCACACCGGCGAGGGGTCGATCGCGCCGGAGCGCGGCACGATCGCCGTGACGCCCGTGCGCACCGGCTTCCACCGGCCGGGGCGAGGCCGCTCCTCGATGATCGTCCGCAACCCGACCGCCACGCCGGCGACGTCGGTGATGGCGTTGAACGGACCCGTCGCTCCCGGCAGGTCCAACCCAAGATCGCGCGCGCGGACGGGTTTTTTGCTCATGCTGCTTCCCGATGCCGTCAGCGCTGGCGGGTGCGGAAATAGAGGCCGAGTGCGGCGACGGCGAAGGAGAACAGAAGCATCAGCACCGCGATCGCGTTGACCTCCGGCTTGATGCCGCGCCGCAGCATGCCGAAGATGAAGATCGGCAGCGTCTGCGTATCCACGCCCGCGATGAAATAGGTGATCACCAGATCGTCCATGGAGATGATGAAGGCGAGCAGCGCGCCGCCGATCACGCCGGGCATGACCTGCGGCAGGATGATCCGGCGAAACGTCACCCACTCGTTGGCGCCGAGATCGGCCGAGGCGTTCTCCAGCGTGCGGTCCATGCCTGCCAGCCGCGCCGAGACGATGATGAAGACATAGGATATCAGGAAGCTGCACTGACCGATGATGATGCTCGTCACGCCCAGCGAGGCGCCCACCCCCACGAAAAAAATGAGCAGCGCAATGCCGAGCACGATGTCGGGCATGAGCATCGGCGCGAACATCAGCACGCGGTAGAACCGTTTGCCGAAGAAGTTGAAGCGATAGATGGCGAGCGCCGTCGCGGTGCCCAGCAGCGTGGCGATCGTCGTCGTGAATGCGGCGACGATGAAGCTGTTGCGGACGGCACGCAGCAGCTGCTCGGTGGATTCGATATAGAGAGCGTCCTCCGAGGTCGCGTTGCTCAGTCCGAAAATCTGCCTGTACCAATCGAGCGTGAAGCCCGACCAGCGCATCATGTTCACCGGATCGGCGTTGAACGAATAGACGACGATCAGCGTGATCGGCAGATAGATGAAGGCGAAGAACAGGAGCGTGTAGGCCATCAGCCCGCCTGCACCGATGTTTCGCATGAGCTTCATCGGCCGGCCCTCAGCGGATGACCGGCGCGTCGTCGCCGCGCCGCGTGTCGTAGCGAACATAGACGAACAGGATGACCAGGACGGCGGCCATCACCAGCATTGCGAGGGCGGCGCCGAACGGCCAGTTGCGCGCCGACAGGAATTGCGCCTCGATCAAATTGCCGAGCATCAGGACCTTGGCGCCGCCAAGCACGGCCGGCACCACGAAATTGCCGAGCGCGGGAATGAAGACGATGATCGAACCCCCGATGATGCCGGGCAGCGTCAGCGGCAAGATCACCCGGCGGAAGCTCTGGAACCCGTTCGCGCCGAGATCCTGCGAGGCGCGCACCAGCGACCAGTCGAGCTTCTCCACGCTGGCATAGATTGGCAGGAACATGAACGGGATGAAGATGTAGACCATGCCGAGCACGATCGCGCCTTCGGTGTAGATGAGGTCGAGGGGCTGCAGGCCGATGCTTTCCAGTGCGATGTTGGCGAAGCCGGTCTTTTTCAGGATCAGCACCCAGATGAAGAGCCGCACGATCAGGCTGGCGAAAAACGGAAGCGTGATGAGGAAGAGCGCGAAATTCTTCCAGCGCTGCGGCAGCCGGCTGACCTGGAAGGCGGCCGGGTAGCAGAGCAGCAATGTGATCAGCACCGTGACGAGCGCGATCCGCACCGAACGCAGGAAGATCGACAGATAGACGGGGTCGAAGTCCTCGAATTCCGGGTCCGCGAAGCCGAGGATGCGGCCGAAATTGTGTGGATAGAACTCCCAGACGACGCCGCCATAGAGGCCGGGCGCAAGCCAGCTGTAGACCAGCATGATGGAAAGCGGCGCGACGAAAAAGACGCCGAGGAAGAGCGTGACCGGGCCGAGCAGGATGCCGAGCTGCCCGAAACGCCGCTGGCGCTGGCTGAGCCGGTTCATGGGGCGGCGGTCTCCGCGGCCATGAGATGGACGGCGGCCGGGTCGTAGGTGAGGCAGGCCTTGCGTGTGGTCTCGATCTCGCCCACCTCGCTTTGGTGAACCGCCGCGACGACCGCGACGACCTTGCGGCCAGCCGCCGTCCTGCCGATGATCTCGTAGTTCGCGCCCGTGAAGACGATCTGCTCGACGATGATGTCGATGCTCGCCGATGGCTGGCCGTTGGCTCGCGACGTTATGGAGAACTGTTCCGGCCGGATCAGCGCCGTGACCAGGCCGCCGTCGATCGGTGTATCTACGCCGTTGGCGTTCGCGCGGATCGCCTCGCCCTCCAGGGACGCGATCACGATCCCGGGCCCATCGCGTCGCACCGTGCCCCTGAACAGATTGCCGGCGCCGATGAAGCTTGCGACGAAGGCGTTGCTCGGGCTGTTGTAGACTTTGCGCGGCGTGTCGATCTGCTGGATCAGGCCGCGGTCGAGCACCGCGACCCGGTTGGACATGGTGAGCGCCTCTTCCTGGTCGTGCGTGACGAAGATGAAGGAGATGCCGAGCTCGGCCTGCAGCGTCTTCAGCTCGATTTGCATGGCCTGGCGCAGATTGCGGTCGAGCGCCGAAAGCGGCTCGTCGAGGAGCAGCAGCTTGGGCCGCGCGACCACCGCCCGGGCGAGCGCCACGCGCTGCTGCTGCCCGCCTGAAAGTTGCCGCGGCATGCGGCTTTCCAGCCCGCTCAGCCCGACAAGGGCCAATGCCTCGCCGACGCGGCGGTTGCGTTCCTGCCGCGGCGTATGTGCGATGTCGAGCGCGTAGCCGACATTGTCGCCGACACTCATGTGCGGGAACAGCGCATAGCTTTGGAACACGGTGTTGACCGGCCTGCGGTGCGGCGGCCTGTCGGTCATGTCCTCCCCGTCGATCCAGACCTTGCCGCGGTCCGGCTCCACGAAACCCGAAATCGCGTGCAGCAGCGTCGTCTTTCCGCAACCCGACGGGCCGAGCAGCGTGAGGAACTCGTTGCGCGCCACGTCGAGATCCACCCCCTGCAGCGCGGCGACGGTTCCGCCCTCCGGAAGTGTGAAGACCTTCGTCACCCCGTCCAGCCTGACGATGCTTTGCCGCATCCTGCTTTTCTCCCCCAAGCGCACGTGCGGCGATGTTACATCAGTACCTATTGTGCAGCAAAGTTATCTTGGTATCATGCCCAGGCGGATGTCAATGCGCGAGCGCCGCGCGGAAATCGCGTGGTTTGGCGCCGCTCGGGATCGCTTCAATGGGAGGACGAGATGAACACTGCCGGAATGACGCTGTTGCAAAGGAATGAGGCCGGGGCCGGCTTCGCGGGCAAGTTGCGGGCTGCCTGCAAGGGAGCAATCTTCGGGCTGGCCGCGCTGGCCCTGCAGGCCGGCAATGCGGCCGCCGAGGGTGAGTTGAACCTCTACAATTGGGGCGAATACATCAATCCGGCGGTGCTGAAGAAGTTCGAGGAGGAAACCGGCATCAAGGTCAATCTCGACACCTATGCCTCGAACGAGGAGATGCTGGCGAAAATACAGGCTGGCGCCACCGGCTATGACCTCGTCTTTCCGTCGGTCCATATGCACGACATCATGGCCAAGCTCGGCCTCATCGAGAAGACCGGCATCAACGAATACGAGGGCTTCAAGAATATCGAGCCGGCCTTCTTGCGCGCCCAGTCCGACCCGAAGGGCGAATACTGCCTGCCCTATGCCTGGGGTTCGGTCGGCATCGTCTACAACCGCGAGGTGCTCGGGAAGGACATCACCGGCTGGCGCGATCTGGTCGAGACGGTGAAGGCGAAGAACCTTAAGTTCACCCTGCTCGACGACATGCGCGAGGTGATCGGCGTCGGCCTGATCCTGAACGGCAAGCCGGTCAATTCGACCGATCCCGGGGATCTGAAGCTGGCGGCGGCGACGATCATCGACATGAAACCCCACGTCGCGGCCTTCACATACGAATCGCGCCCGATGGTCGAGGCGGGCGACGTGGCTGCCGGTCACTTCTTCGTCGGCGCCATGGTCGACGTGTTTCGCGAGCCTGAAAAGCTCGGCTACGTTATCCCCGAGGAAGGGGCAACGATGTATCAGGAGGACATCTGCATGCTGAAGACCGCGCCCAATCAGGAGAACGCGATCAGGTTCATGCAGTTCTACACGCGTCCCGAGATCGCCGCGCTCAACATCGAGCAGCAGACCAACGGCACGCCCAACGTCGCGGCGCGGACGATGACGCCCGAGCACATCAGGAACTCGGTGGAGATCAATCCGCCGGCCGAGACGATGGCAAAGCTGCAGATCTTCGTCGACCTCGGCGAGGACATCCGCAAGGTCGACCGCGTCTGGACGTCGATCAAAACGGCGCAGTAGGAACGGGTAGCGGCGCCGCATCGCTTCGTCGGTTTGCGGCGCCATCGCCTTCGGCCAAGCTTGGGAACGGACCTGAAATGTCGGCGAACGTCATTACGCGGCTTCGAGCGCCCGATCTGAGGCAGACCAAGTCCGATATCCTCATCTCCAACTACATCGAGCGCAATCTCGCCGAGCTGCCCTTCGAAACCGCGAAATCGATCGCTCGCGGCGTCGGCGTCAGCCAGATGACCGTCGGCCGTTACCTGCGTCGGCTGGGCTATGACGGGCTCGACGAGCTCAAGCGCGAGATGCGCCAGGGCTCCAGCCGCACGGCGTGGCAAGTCCGGGGCCGGTTCGACCGGCTTCAGGAAGACGCCCGCAAGGGCCAGCTCCTGGCCGAGCTCATCCGCCAGCAGATCGACGATCTGGGCCAGATGTACGAGCTGACGGTCTCGCACGAATGGCAGCAGGCGATCGGGCTTTTGTCCCGCGCTGCCGAAGTCTACGTCGCCGCCTTCCAGAACGTGCGCGGCATCGGCCAATATTTCGCCAGCCAGCTCTCCTATGCGCGGCCGGGGGTGCAATTCGTCGACGGGCTGAACGGGACCTACATGGAGCTGCTCGACGGCGCATGCGCCGGCCGCTGTCTTTTCCTGTTCGACGTGCGCCGCTTCGCCGCCAAGGCGAGGCCGCTGGCCGAGGAAGCGCGGGCGGCCGGCGTCAAGGTCATCCTGGTTTCCGACGACGCCTGCACCTGGGCGCGCGAGGTCTCCGACATCCGCATCATCATGCCCGGCGCGCGGGGGCCGCTTTGGGACGGCGCGGCGACCACCGTAGCCCTGTTCGACCTGATGATCAGCAACGTGGTCGTCGAGCTCGGAGACGCGGTCAACGCCCGCGTCGACAAGCTCACGCATCTGCAGGACAGGTTCGGCGATTTCGAGAGTTGACGCACCCGGCCAGGCGGCCGACGGACCCGCCTCCGGTCCAGCCGCCATCGCGGCTGCAAGGGGCACAATCTAGACTAGAGTGCTCTGCTTTCTTGCGGACGCAGCGCTCTACGTTGCCCCCCTCTGTCCTGCCGGCCATCTCCCCCACAGAGGGCTTTGCACGGAAGCTGAGCGATGATTCTGTTTGAGTTGAAGCGGGAGATGATTCGCATGGTCGATCGTGTGGTTGGTCAACTTAGCCTTGCGGACGGGCTTGCCCGATCGGAATCGAC
>Ga0164290_1001590_pt1 | contig 29540 bp, 24 predicted proteins | sample Micstemetagenome_FD_108782 | JGI IMG/M metagenome (GOLD analysis project Ga0164290, IMG submission 108782) | Contaminated culture microbial community from soil near Moab, Utah, USA - Microcoleus steenstrupii SON62 (Illumina Assembly) | ecosystem: Environmental > Terrestrial > Soil > Soil crust...
CGGGCCACCAAAGGCACACGGCCCGGCTCGGAGGTTCGGGCCACCAAAAACACGCACGGCCAGGCTCGGAGATCCGGGCCACCAAAGGCGCACGGCCCGGCTCGGAGATCCGGGGCCACCAAAGGCACAAACGGCCCGGCTCGGAGATCCGGGCCACCAAAGGCACAAACGGCCCGGCTCGGAGATCCGGGCCACCAAAGGCACAAACGGCCCGGCTCGGAGATCCGGGGCCACCAAAGGCACAAGATGGCCCGGCTCGGAGGTTTGGGCCAAGACTCGTTCGCCTTCCGAATCGAATCTGCCCAACCCCAAAGCGTGATTCACATGGGCCCGCTTACTCGGGCTTGCCGCCGCTGGTGTCGTACACCCACGTGTCCATCGCGCGCCCGAAGTTCAGCACCTCGCCCGGCGCGAAGAACAACTTCAGTTCCCGTTCCGCCGCCTCGGGGCTGTCCGAGCCGTGAATCAGGTTGAAGGAGTTGCTCACGCCAAAGTCGCCGCGGATGGTGCCCGGTGCGGCCTTGGAACCAAACGTCGCGCCCATCATGTTCCGCGCGATCGTGATCGCCCCGTTGCCGCGCACCGCCAGCACCAGCACCGGCGCGCTGGTCATGAACTTCACCAACCCGGCATAGAACGGCTTGCTCTGGTGGGCCTCGTAATGCGTCGCTGCCAGTTGCGGGCTGATCTGCATCAACTTGCACCCCACCACCTGCAGGCCCTTGTCCTCAAACCGGGTGACGATGCGGCCCATCAGCCCACGCTGCACCGCGTCGGGCTTCAGAATGATCAGGGTCGTTTCCATGCTCAACTCTCCAAAGTGTTCGTTGTTCGTGCCGCGCACGCGTCGCCCGCCGCGGGAAAGGGGCCAACTTTAGGCGAGTCCCCCTCCTGCTTCAGCCCCAAGCCGCGCTTCCCGCCCATGCCGCTCCCGTCCGCACCGATTCCGAGCCCATGCGGCCGCCTGAAATTCTCCCGCGATCCCGCCGCGCAACCGCATCTACGGCCAACGCTTGCGAGAAAATTCAAATGCGTGTTTGACAGTGCGGCCAAACGGTTGTATAAAACATCTGTTTGAATCGGACGTTTGAACCCCTCCCGATCCGCTTTCTGTCGCTCCGCCCCCGGCCTTCCCCAGCCCGACCATGACCCCGCCCCCTGTCAACTCCTCCACCGCCGCCATGGCCGCGATGCCCATCGAGCCGGTCTCGCCCGGTGTCGCTCCGTCGGACACCCGCGAACGCCTTCTCGAGGCCGCCGGCGAGGTCTTCGCCACCCGCGGCTTCCACGACGCGACCGTCCGCGACATCTGCGCTCGCGCCGAGGCCAACATCGCCAGCGTCAACTACCACTTCGGCGACAAGGCCCAGTTGTACGCCGCCGTCCTCGAACACTGCAAGTGCGTCTCCCAGTCCGACGACTCGAAGATCAACGAACTCAACGGCCTGCGCGCCGAGGACCGCCTCCGCGGCTTCATCGCGTGGTACATGTCGATGCTCTTTGACACCACCCGCCCGGCGTGGTCCTGGCAGCTCTACGCCCGCGAGATGGTCGACCCAACGCCCGCCCTTGACCACATGGTCGAGACCTTCATCCGCCCTCGCATGAAGTTCCTTCGCGCCGCCATCCGCGAGATCGTCGGCGATGAAGTTCCCGAGGATCGCGTCGAAAACTCCATCGGCAGCATCATGGGCCAGTGCCTTCTGTACAAGCACTCGCTCCCCGTGGTCAGCCGCCTCTACCCCGACATGAAGTTCGACTCCGCCCAGGCCGTGCGCCTCGCCTCGCACATCGCGGAGTTCTCCCTCGCCGGTCTCGCCGCGGTCCGCGCCCAGTTCGACGTCAAGCCACGCTCGTGGCGCGATCGCCTCTGCCCCAAGGAACGCGCCAAGCGTTCCTCCCGCAAGGAGGGCACGTCATGAACCTCTTCGCGCTCAAGATGCTCATCGGCGACCGGGCCAAGTACCTCGGCATCATCATGGGCCTCACGTTCGCCTCGCTGCTCATCACCCAGCAGGCCGCGATCTTCCTCGGCCTCATGACCCGTACCTACTCCTTTGTCACCGACACGCCGCAACCGGACCTCTGGATCATGGACCCTGAAGTCCAGCACCACGCCGACAACAAGCCCATGCTCGACCGCGAGCTTTACCGCGTTCGCGGCGTCGAAGGCGTCGCGTGGGCCGTCCCCATGTTCAAGTCCTTTGTCCGCCTCAAACTCCCCAACGGCGCGCCGCGTCAGTGCATCCTCGTCGGCGTCGACGATGCGACCCTGCTCGGTCTGCCCGCCGAGTTCGTCAGCGGCCAGCCCGAAGACCTCCGCAAGAGCGACGCCGTCCTCGTCAACATCGACGATGTCTCCGACAAACTCGGCTACAAGGACGACTCGGGCGGTCGGCGCCCCGTGCAAGTCGGCGACACGCTCGAGCTCAACGACAAGCGCGGCGTGATCGCGGGCACGTTCCGCATCAACAAGGCGTTCTTCTGGGAACCCGTCATCTACACCACCTACAGCCGCGCGCTGCAGTTCTCGCCCCGCGAACGCAAGCAGATGTCCTACGTTCTCGTCAAAGCCAAGCCCGGCGTCGACGTCGAGCAACTCCGCAAGGACATCGAATCGCAGACCGGCATGGCCGCGTACAGCGGCCCCGCGTTCGCGTGGCTCACCGCCAAGTACATCCTTGAAAAGACGGGCATCGCCATCAACTTCGGCATCGCCGTGCTGCTGGGTTTCATCGTCGGCACCGCCGTCGCCGGCCAGACCTTTTACAACTTCACCCTCGACAACCTGCGCCACTTCGGCGCGCTCAAAGCCCTGGGCACCGGCAACTGGACGCTTCTCCGCATGATCCTCGTCCAGGCCCTTTCCGTCGGGCTCATCGGCTACGGCCTGGGCGTCGGCGGCGCGGCGTTCTTCGGCAAGACCATCGAGAACTCCGACCTGGCCTTCTACCTACCGTGGCAACTTCTCGCCGTGACCGGCGTCGCCGTGCTCGCGATTGTGATCATCGCCTCGCTCCTGAGCATCCGCAAAGTGCTCACGCTCGAACCCGCCATTGTCTTCAAGGGTTGAATCGCCCCGCACAAGACCCCCGCATCCGCTTCACCGATCGGACCTCCGCCACCCATGTTCTTCATCGCGGCCAAAATGCTGATGGGCGACCGAGCCAAGTACTTCGGCATCCTCATGGGTGTCACGCTGGCGTCGCTCGTCATCACCCAGCAGGGCTCGATCTTCGTCGGGCTCATGTCGCGCACCTTCGGCTTCATCACCGATGTCACCGACGCCGACATCTGGGTCATGGATCGCAAGGTCCAGTTCATCGACGACATCAAGCCGATGCAGGACACCGAACTCTCCCGCGTCCGCGGCGTCGAAGGCGTGCAGTGGGCCGTGCCGCTTTACAAGGGCCTGCTCAAGGCCCGCCTGGACAACGGCCAGTTCCAGACCTGCAACGTGATCGGACTTGACGACGCGACGCTCATCGGCGGCCCGGCGATCATGCTCGAAGGCCGCCTCGAAGATCTCCGCCGCGCCGACGGCGTGATCGTCGATGACGTCGGTGCCGCGACGCGACTGGCCCGCCCCCCCACCACGCCGGGCGGGAAGCCCGAACCTCTCAAGGTCGGCGACATTCTTGAACTCAACGACAACCGCGCCGTGGTCGTCGGCATCTGCAAGACGACGCGGACCTTCCAAAGCCAGCCGGTCGTCTACACCACCTACAGCCGCGCCAAGAAGTTCGCCCCGCGCGAACGCAAGCAGTTGTCGTTCGTGCTCGCCAGCGCCAAGCCCGGCGAAACCAGCAGTGACGTGTGCGCCCGCATCGCCACCAACACCGGGCTGGCCGCGTACACGTCGGCGGAGTTCAAGTGGATCACCGTGATGTACTTCATCAAGTTCACGGGCATCCCGATCAACTTCGGCATCGCCGTCTCACTGGGCTTCCTCATCGGCACCGTCATCACCGGCTTCATGTTCTACAACTTCACGCTCGACAACCTGCGGTTCCTCGGCACGCTCAAAGCCATGGGCTGCGGCGACGGCAAGATTCTCGCCATGATCATGTTCCAGGCGGGCTTCGTCGCCATCGTCGGCTATGGCCTGGGCACAGGGCTCGCCACGCTCTTCGGCGCATCGATGAAAGAAACCAACCTCGCCTTCCGGCTGACGTGGCAGTTGATGCTCGTCGCGGGGGCGGCCGTCACCATCATCACGATGTTCGCCGCCATGCTCAGCGTGCGGAAGGTGCTCAAACTCGAACCCGCCATCGTGTTCAAGGGTTGACCATCAACGACTGACTTCGACTTGCATCCGCCTGGTTCGTATCGCAGACGCTTGATCCGGGACCGCACATGACCACACTCTCCACCCAACCACCCGTCGCCATCCTGCCGCCCGGCACGGACGTCGCCGTGCGTTGTCGCGGGCTGACCAAGACCTACGGCACGGGCAACTCCGCCGTCCACGCGCTGCGCGGCATCGACCTTGACGTCGGCGCGGGCGAGATGTTGATGCTCGTCGGGCCGTCGGGCTGCGGCAAGACGACGCTCATCTCGGTGGTCGCGGGCGTGCTGGATCGTGACCAGGGCGAATGCGTCGTGTTTGGCCATGACTATTCCAAGATGAGCAACGCCGAGCGCACGCGCTATCGCGGGCGCACGGTGGGATTCGTCTTCCAAGCCTTCAACCTGATCCCGACGCTGACGATCGCCGAGAACGTCGCGGTGCCGCTGCTTTTGCAGGGGATGCGGCGCAGCGATGCGATCGAGCGTGCCAAGGCGATGCTGACCAAAGTCGGGCTCGGCGACCGGACGAACAACCTGCCGAGCAAGCTGTCGGGCGGTCAGCAGCAGCGCGTCGCCATCAGCCGGGCCCTGATCCACGAGCCCAAACTGATCGTGTGCGACGAGCCGACCAGCGCGCTGGATCACCAGACCGGGCACAAGGTGATGGAACTGCTGCGCGAGGTCGCGCTGTCGGCGGGTCGCTCGCTCATCGTCGTGACGCACGACGCCCGCATCTTTGAGTTCGGCGATCGCATCGCGCACATGGACGACGGCATGATTGACAAGATCGTCAGCGGCGACGAGTACGACTGACCACGGGGCTGCGCCAGCACGCCCATCGCATCGAGAAGTCTTGATTTTTCTGTTTCGCCCCTCCCCCTCCCGCCGCGGTGATTCGAGCGCAAGTTTGGTCCCGCGGCGGGACCTGAACCACCCCGCGACGACGTGCAACGCCACGCGTCGCGCATGAAAGTGAGAGTGCCATGATCCGCGCCTACTTGTTCCCCGTTCTCGCGATCGCCGGCGTCGTGTTCGGCGTGTACACCGTGGTGAAGTCGTCGGTCCCGCCGCCGGCCGCGCTGCCGGTGGTTGATCCGCCCAAGGCGCCGTACTCGACGTTCGTCGCGGGCTCGGGGCTGGTGGAACCGAGTTCGCAGAACATCCTCGTGGGCACGCCGGTCGGCGGCGTGGTGACGAAGGTGAACGTGATCGCCGGCGCGATCTTGAACGCGGGCGACGCGCTCTTCCAACTGGATGACCGCGAGCAGCAGGCGTCGCTGTTGGTGGCACAGGCGTCGCTCGCGGTGGCGAAGAGCCAACTGGAGAAGTTGCGTCTGGCCCCGCGGACCGAGGAACTGCCGCCGTTCGAGGCTCGCGTGAAGGAAGCCGAATCAAATGTCGCGGATCTGAAGAACCAACTCGACATCTGGGAGCGGGTGAACGACCCGCGTGCCGTGAGTGTTGACGATCTGACCAAGCGCCGCTTCGCCGTGGCGAGCGCGGAAGCAAGGCTGATCGAGGCCCGGGCTCAACTCTCACTGCTCAAGGCGGGCGCGTGGAAGCCGGACCTGGCCGTCGCGGAAGCACAGGTCTTCTCGGCACAGGCGCAAGTGAATCAGGCCCAGACCGAGGTGGACCGTCGCGTCATCAAAGCCCCGGTGGGCGGGCAGGTGTTGCAGGTGAACGTGCGCGCGGGCGAGTTTGCGCAGGCGGGCCCGCTGAGCACGCCGCTGATGATCATGGGCGCGGTCGATCCGCTGCATGTGCGCGTGGACATCGACGAGCACGATGCGTGGCGCGTGCAGGGCGGGCGCAAGGCGGTGGCGTTCGTGCGCGGCAACAAGGACATCTCGACGGAACTCGAGTTCGTGCGCTTCGAGCCGTATGTGGTGCCCAAGAGAAGTTTGACGGGCGAGAGCACCGAGCGCGTGGACACCCGCGTGCTGCAGGTGCTCTATCGGTTCAGTCGCGGCACGCTGCCGATCTATGTCGGACAGCAGATGGATGTGTACATCGAGTCCGAGCCGCTGGCGTCGGATCGTCGCGAGAACACGCCGCCCGCGAATCCCGCGTCGCAGACGTGAGTTGGCCGGTGTGCGACACACCTGTCACGGCACAACGTTCGCTCGTTCCAATGAAATGACTCTCGCGGAGACTTCTGGTGAATCGCCTTTCACTCGCTCGCCTTTCCCCCGTGCTCGCGCTGTGGTTGCTCGCGGGCTGCACCGTCGGACCCAACTACGCGGCCCGCGATACGTCGATGCCCGGCGCGTTCTCGAACCTGCCGGGACAAGCGGTCGAGGGCGTCGCCGGCAAGAGCGGGTCGACGCCGCAGGCGGGCGACGCGCAACTTGCACAATGGTGGCGGGCGTTCAACGACCCCGCGCTGGAATCGCTTGTCACGCGCGCGATCTCGGCGAATCTGGACCTCAAGAGCGCGGAGGCACGGGTGCGCGAGGCGCGCGGGCAGCGGCGCGTCGCGGGGGCGGCGGACATGCCGCAGGTCAACGCCTCGGGCGGGTACAACCGGAGCCGACTGAGCGAGAATGGTTCGCAGGCGGCGGCGGGGCGAGCGCAGGACTCGGGCGGGAGCGACCTGTTTCAAGGCGGATTCGACGCGTCGTGGGAACTTGATGTCTTTGGCGGGACGCGGCGGAATGTCGAAGCGGCGGACGCGACGGTCGCGGCGACGGAGAACGATCGTCGCGATGTGCTGGTGAGCGTGCTCGCGGAAGTGTGCCGCAACTATGTGGATGTGCGGAGTTTCCAGCAGCGTCTGTCTCTGGCGGAGCGGACGGTCGCGCTGCAGCAGCAGACGCTTGATCTGGCCGAGGCGCGATTCAAAGCGGGATTGACGGGCGAGCTGGATGTTTCGCAGGCGCGGGCGCAACTGGCGACGCGGCAGTCGCAGATTCCGCCGCTCGCGATCGGCGTGAAGCAGGCGACGCATCGGCTGGGGGTTCTGCTGGGAGAACAGCCCAGCGCGCTGGGCGAAGAACTGGCCGGCGCGGGGGAAATTCCCGCGACGCCCGAGCATGTGCCGGTTGGTTTGCCCGCGGATCTGCTGCGTCGTCGACCGGACATCCGGCGTGCGGAGCACCAACTCGCGGCGGCAACGGCCCGCGTCGGCGCGGCCACGGCGGACCTCTACCCCAGGTTCCGGCTCGTGGGCGACTTTGGATTTCAGAGTTCGCAGTTTGGCGACCTGTTCGACATGAACAGTCGCTTCTGGTCGATCGGGCCGAGCGTGAGCGTGCCGATCTTTGAGGCCGGTCGCATCCGCGGGAATATCGCGGTGCAGGAGGCTCGGGTGGATCAGGCGGCGTCGGCGTATGACAAGGCCGTGCTGACCGCGATGGAGGACGTCGAGAACTCGCTGGTGTCGTTCGTGCAGGAACAGTCGCGGCGGCGGACCTTGTCGGCGAGCGTTGACGCGAACCGTCGCTCGGTCGAACTCTCGCAGCAACTGTATCAGAGCGGCATCGTCGACTTCCGCAATGTGCTGGAGAACCAGCGGAATCTCTATGACTCCGAGGATCAACTCGTGCAGAGCGTGCGGGGCGTGAGCGCGAATCTGATCTCGCTCTACAAGGCGCTGGGCGGCGGTTGGGAGAGCGTCGAGGGAGTTGACCAGACTCAGTCGCGACCGGAGACGACGAACGCGAAGTGACGTTGGCCTTTCAGAACGCGTGGCGGCCGGCGTGGAGTTCCTCGGCGACTTCGGAGGCGGCCGCGTTCACGCGATCGGCGAAATGACGCACTTCGCCCGCGAAGCGTTCGATGCGCTGACGCTCGGGCGTGGGATGTGCGGCCTCGACGGCGGCGTTGGTCGCGAGCAGGTTGGCCTGGGCGGCGAGGTCGTCGATGAGGGCGATGACAGCGGCGTATCGCTCGCGGGCGAGTTGGGCATCTGCTCGCGGCTGGATTGTCGTGTGCGACTTCATTGAAACCTCCACCACTGCTGCGTCACCGCAAGGGCGAATCCCCTCGGAAGAGCGACCGGGTTGAACGCGATCAGAACGAGACCACAAAGCGGAGCGAGCCGACCCACGCGTTGTCGGTGGTCGCGCTGCCGCCGGGGTTGATGAAATACTGCAAATCGGGCTGCACGCTGATGAAGGGCGTGATCTGAAGTTTGTAGTAGGCTTCGAGGAGCGTTTCGTTTTCGGCGAAGGCGGCGGGGCCGCCGGGGGCGGTGTCGGCGTCGGACATGTCGACCCATGAGAGCATGAAGCCCGCGCCGTCTTCGGGCCGCGCGGTGCAGATGCCTTCGAATGCGACGCCGACGTCGAACGATGTTTCGGCGGCGGCGACATCGCCGTCGGCGATGCCCGCCTGGGCGAAGACAAACGCGCCGCGCTCGGCGTCATCGCCTTCTTTGGCCCAGCGCCAGACCTGCTGCTCGGCGAGGGCGTAGAGGCCTTGGGTCGAGGACTCGGGATTGCCGTCGAAGGTGGTGAAGTCGGCGGTGTGGTGCCACGCGCCGGCGGCGACGCGCCCGCCGCCCATGGGGCCGACTTCATTCCAGCTGAAGCCGACTTCGCCGATCCAGAACCACGCGGAGGATGCGTCGTCGTTGAAGAACGTTTCGGGGGAGTGGTTGCCGGTGCTGATACCGTCGATGGTCGCGCCGTCGTAGACGCCGCCGCCGATGTAGAGGCGTTCGAGGGGATAGACAAAGACCGCGACGCCGACGGCGGGGTCGGGATAGCAGGGAATGCCGACGATGCTGGGCGAGGTGCCCGCGCTGCCGTTCATGAAGCCGGCGGCGGCATCGGTAAAGTCGAACTCGGCGTTGGCGTTCATCTTGCCTGCCTTGACACGCAGCACGTCATCAAAGAGTTTCTGCTCGTACCAAAGTTCAGAGATCTGGTCGCGATTGCCGGGCGTCTCGATGTTGGAGAAGAGTTGGAAGGAGCCGGCGTCGGCCGCACCGCCGCGCCCGTCGGCGGATTGGAAGTCGAAGAAGATCGTGCCGCCGGTGAGGCCGACGGCCTTTTCGAGATCGATGTTGAGGTTGACGTCCCAGAGGGTGCGTGAGTGGGCGGTCTTGTTGACGCCGCCGGACCAGACGCTGGACCAATCGAGGGTGAGCGAGGCACTGAGTGTGAAGCCGGCGTCTTCCATCTTGGTGCGCAGGCCGCCCCAGTTGCCGGTGAGGCGATCCCACTCCCAGAAGGGCTTGCCGCCGAACCAGTCGGGCTTGGTGTCGCCTGCGTCGGGCGGGGTCTGGGCTTCGGCCTTGGCTTCATCTTTCTTTTGTTCTTCGGTCTTGCGTACGCGGGCACCCTTCTCGACTCCGGGCAGGTCTTGCGGACCCACGAGCGCGTTCGTGAGGGACGGGTCGGCGTCGGGGAGCGCGATCGGGTCGTCGGCGTGGGCGACGTTGGCCGTGCCCGCGAGGACGAGCAACGTGAGCGGCAGTGAAAATCGCGGCGAGCGATCGGTCTGAGCGATGCCGCGGATGTTGTTGCCGGTCTGGATCATGTCGACTCCCATGTGCGTGAGGCAGTGGTCGCGGGGTGCTGTGTGCGAATGAAGGCCCGAGAACACTTGTGCGGCGGCGCGGGCGTGAGGCCCGAACCGCGCGGCAGAGACAGCACGCCGCGAGGGAGAGATCGGCGGCCGAGAACACGACGTGAGTGTGAACCCGGGAATAACCATGCCACTACCGACGGACTGGTCCGAACAGACGGCACAACCCCTGTTGTCGGTGTGCTCTCGGCGTTGCCCAGTCGCTACGGGCGGCACATTCGGGCGATCGACGCAGACGGCACAGACGGTGCGATCGGCAGAACGCGGGATTGCGTGGCGCAGCGGCGGGGCGAGGAGGCGCGGTATGGTCTGGGAACAATGGGCAATGGAGTGGCGTCCAAGTGAGGCGGGGCGCTGGGACGAGTCGCGACAGATACATGAAGGAGCGGCGATGAAGATGCACCTTGGCGGGATGATCGTGGGCGCGTTGGCCAGCGTGTTGGTGGCAACGCTTGCACGCGGGCAGACGGCGAGTACGCCGGCACCGGCGGCGCCGGTTGTGTCACGCCCGACTGCCGCGGCCACGCCCGAGCACGGCGCGGCGCAGAGCGAGACGGTGGTGGCCGAGATGCGTCGGCACGCGGACTCGATCGGGCCGTTGCTCAAGAGCGAGTTGGCGAAGCGTTTCGCGGCGGCGACGACAGCACTGCCGCTGCCGACGACGCGGACGGTGTATCGCAATCGCGTGAAGGGCGTGGCGTACACGCAGGCGCAGTACGAGGCGTTGCCGGAGGCGGAGCGCGAGGGGCTGGTCGAGAAAGTGTGCGATCCGCTGTTTTACTATTACACGGGGTATGGCACGCCGCTGGCGTATGCGCGGGCGATTGATCTGCTCGCGGAGGCGGGCGTGACGGACGTCGCGGGGAAGCGGGTGCTTGATTTCGGTTATGGCTCGATCGGGCATCTGCGGCTGCTGGCGTCGTGCGGGGCGGATGCACACGGGATCGAAGTGAACCCGATCTTTGTGGCGATGTACGCGCAGGCGGGTGATCAGGGAGAGATTGCGAGTGCGAGCGAGGGCGGCCCGAGCGGGCGCGTGACGCTGCACCACGGAAGTTGGCCCGCGACGCAATCGCTGAGCACGGCGGTGGGCGAGGGTTATGACGTGTTCATCAGCAAGAACGTGCTGAAGCGCGGGTACATTCATCCGGCCCGCGAGGCAGACCCGCGGTTTCTGATTTCGCTCGGCGTGGATGACGCGGCGTTTCTGGCACACGTTCATCGCGTGCTGAAGCCGGGCGGCGTGTTCATGGTGTACAACATTTCGCCGAAGCAGAACCCGGATGATCAGCCGTACCTGCCGCACGCGGATGGGCGCTGCGCGTTTGAGCGCGAGGCGATCGAGAAGGCGGGATTCGAGGTGCTGGAGTATGACCGCGATGACTCGGCGGCGGTGTGCGAGCAATGGATGAAGTTTGGGTATGACGACGGCAAGGGATTGGAGCACTTGAAAGAGACGACGTTTGCGTGGGTGACGATCGCGCGGAAGAAGTGAGGCGGCGGGATGCCTTTCCCGCTACGCTCTCGGCGATGTCGAATGAGGCACACTCAACGCACGCTTCAACGGGCCGATTCCGCGGCATGGGGGCATCGTTCGTCGGCGGGTTGGTGTGCTCGTTCTGGCTGACATTTGCGTGGGAACCGCTCCGATTCGGCGTGTGCGTGTTTGTCGCGATGCTCGTCGTGGCGTGGGCGGGTTTGCGAACGTTGCCGCAGACGACGGCGACGGCACCGATGCGCGGTGCGCGGCGGCATGCGCTGGTGTTTGGGCTGGGGACCGTGCCGTTCTGGATGCATCAATCGTGGTTCGTGAATGACATCACGAGCGCGGGGGCGGTGCCGATTTCGATCTATCTGGCGTTGTATGTGTCGCTGGCGGCGTGGTTGTTGCGGCTGGTGCGGACACGATTGCCGCAGGTGCCGATCACGCTCGGGCTCGCGGGCGTGTGGATGCTGATCGAGATACTGCGCGGCGAGATCGTCTTTCACGGGTATGCGTGGTATCTGATCGCGCACCCGTTGATTGATCTGCCGCTGCACGCGTCGGCGGCGCGTTGGATCGGCGCGTACGGCGTGTGCGCGTTGGTCGCGTTGAACGCGGGCGCGGTGGTTGATCTGCTTTCGCCGCGACTGCGCGAATGGACGGGCGTGCGTTTCGAGTCTTTGCGCGGGCAGCGGGTGACCGGGGCCGTCGCGATCGTGGTGTGTTTCGCGTTGTGGAGCGGTGCGTTTCTTGACGCGCGACTCGCGGAGGTGGGAGATGCGAAGGGGTCGCGCGAGTTGCGGGTCGGTGTGGTGCAGACGAATCTGCCGCAGAGCAACAAGCTGGGCTGGTCGCTGCCGGAGCAACTGAACGCGCTGGATCGGTGGCTTGAACTCGCGGGCGGCGTGGTTGAAGGCAAGCACGGGCGTTCGCATGTGATTGTGTGGCCCGAGACGATGAAGCCGGGGCTGACGCTGGACGAGGAGTCGATGCGGGCGGAGCGCGACGCGGGGCTGAGTTTCAGCGTGCAGGATGAACGCGGTGTGATGCAGCCGCATTCGTCGCTGGTGTTCACCAACGACCTCTTGAACTGGCAGAAGCGCAAGGGTGTGCCGATGCTTGTGGGCGAGGATGCGTATATCGGACTGCGCTTCGACGCTTCGCCCGAGGGCGGCGTGGACATCAACTATGCGAAGCGATTCAACAGCGTGTTTCTGGTGCGCGATGGCAAGCCGGATGCGACGCGGTATGACAAGCAGCGGTTGACGCCGTTCGGCGAGGAAATGCCGTATGTGGACGCGTGGCCGTGGCTGAAGCGCACGCTGCTGGACGTCGCGGCACGCGGGATGCGGCTGGACCTGTCGCGAGGGAACACCGCGACGGTGTTTGAGATTCCGATGGAGGGCGGCGTATCGGCACGGGTGGCGACACCGATCTGCTATGAGATCACGGAGACATCGCTGGTGCGGCGATTCGTTCAGAACGGCGCGCAGGCGCTGATTCATGTCACCAACGACGGCTGGTTTGGGCGGAGCACGATCGGAAAGCGCGAGCACTTGGATATCTGCCGCTGGCGCGCGATCGAGTTTGGCGTGCCGGTGGTGCGGAGCGCGAACACGGGGATCAGCGCGGTGATCGATGCGACGGGACGGGTGGAGCGCCTCGGACCCGATGGGATGGCGGCGGGTGCCAGCGGCGCGGATGTCGATGGGGCATTTCAGGCGGTGATTTGGATCAGTGATCGACGCACGATCTATGCAAGCACCGGGAACATCGTTGGATGGGCGGGTTTTGGCGGAGGGCTCGTGCTGGTGGTTGCCGCGGTGGTGCGAGGGGGAGTTCGCCGTTCGTCCTGTTGAACCCGAAGCGATGAAGCGACGTATTCTGTCTTCTGTCGGCGGCGTGGGTCGCCAAGGCCGCCCCACTTGCAGTACGCCATTTCGCGCGAAGGCCGCGCCCGACCCGGAGATCTGTCGATGAAGTCCGCCGCCACTGATCGCGTTCGCCTGATCTCGTCGATGTGCGCCGCTGCGATGCTCAGTGTCGCGGGCGTTGCGGGTTGCGAGAGTTCGCCGTCGTCAAAGGTGGTCAAGCCCAAGCCCGCAGCGGCAGCACCGATTCCGCGAGGCACGGCACCGATCGCGGGCGGGGTGACGTCGGCAGTGTCGCGGATGCGGTTGTCGGAACTGCGCGAGGCGGCGTTGCAGCGCGTCGAGACGCTTGCGCGGAGCAACGATCCGCAGGTGCGGGCCAACGCGGTCGAGGCGGCGACGAGCGCGAGCAATCGGCTCAAGGGCGTGATCGGCGACGGGATGATCGACAACAACGCGGGTGTTCGCGCGGTGGCCCTGATGACCGTGGGACGCCAGGAGATGTCGGAGATGCTGGGTCGCGTCGCGGGTCTGGCGAGCGATCCGTCGCCGTATGTGCGGGCGGCGGCGTTGTATGCACAAGCGCGCTGTGGCAAGGCGGCGAATCTCTCGCCGCTGGCAGAGATGCTGATGACCGACGCAAGCACGAACCTGCGCGGGCACGCGGCGTTCTTGCTTGGCGAGATCGGCGATCGCTCGGCACTGCCGCTGCTCAAAGACGCGGCGCGCCAGAGCCTGCCGCTGGCGTCGGCGTCGGAGCGGAACAAGTTGCAGTTGCAGATCGCCGAGGCGATGGTGAAGCTTGGCGAGGCGGGGTATGTCGAGGGGATCCGCGCGGCGCTTTTCCCGGCGACGCCGGAGGAACTTGAGTCGATGGCGCTGGCGGTGCAGATTCTCGGGGAGTTGCGAGACCGCGGGTCGGTGGGGCAACTGATCAACATGTCGGAGTATCGCAACCGCGAGAATCAGCAGTATCCGGCGGAGATCCGGCTGGGTATCGCGGGGGCGCTGGCGAAGATGAGTCGCGATCAGGGCGGGTTCATCGCGGATGAGTACGCGGGCAACCCGATCGTGGCGGTGCGGGCCCAGGCGGCACTGACGTATGGGCTGACGGGGCGTGTGGAGCACGCGGAGAAACTCGCCGTGCTGATGAACGACGCCGAGGCGATCGTGCAGATTCACGCGGCGGCGGGGATCTTGAAGATCTATGAGCGAGCGGCGGGCGCGGACGCGGGGCGGTAGTCGATCTTGCCTGAACTGGGCGCGCCCCGTCGAATCGTTCGCGAGAGTGGTTCGACGAACTCTGTGGCTGTGCGCATCTGGGCCTGGAAGTCTGGTATCTTGCTCGCGTCTGCTCAAACCTCGTGGGGCACATGCGCATGGATCAGTACACCGGCCTGCTGGGCGTCGCGTTCATTTTGATGGTCGGTGTGATGCTCTCGACGGATCGGCGGCGGATTTCGCCGCGGATCATCATCGCGGGCGTGGCGTTGCAGTTTCTGATGGCGTTTCTGTGCCTGCAACTGCCGATCACGGTGCAGATGTTTGAGTACGTCGCACGCGGCGTGAACGCGGTGATCTCGGCGTCGGACGCGGGGATCACGTTCCTTTTCGGCGACAAGATCATCAACCCGGGTGGGCCGTGGGGCTTCATCTTCGCGGTGAAGGTGCTGCCGATCATCATCTTTTTCGCGGCGTTCATGTCGATGCTGTATCACTTGGGGGTGATGCAAGTGGTGGTGGCGAGCGTCGCCGCGCTGCTGCGCAAGTCGCTGGGAATCACCGGGCTGGAGGCGTTGTCGGCGTCGGCGAACATTTTTCTGGGGCAAACCGAGGCACCGTTGTGCATCAAGCCGTACATCGCGGGGTTGACGCGCTCGCAACTCATGTGCGTGATGGTCGGCGGCTTCGCGACCATCGCGGGGAGCGTGCTGGCGGCCTATGTGTCGATGCTGGGCGGCGAGAACGACGAGCAACGGATCATGTTCGCCAAGCACTTGATCACCGCGAGCGTGATGTCCGCGCCGGCCGGGATCGTGATGGCGAAACTGATGATGCCCGAGACGGACACGCCGCGGGATGAGTCGATCGGGTCGCTGCGGTCGCAGCCGCGGACGACGACGAACTTGATCGATGCGGCGGCGAGCGGCGCGAGCGACGGTCTGCATCTGGCGTTGAACGTGGCGGCGATGCTGATCGCGTTCGTGAGCCTGCTCGCGCTGGTGAACATGCTGCTGGGATGGGTAAGCACGTGGCCGCTGGTGGCGTCGGCGCTCGCGGGGGTGGGGATGGGGCCGTTGTCCTGCGAGTCGGTGCTGGGGCTGGTCTTCAAGCCCATCGCGTGGTTGATGGGCGTGGAGTTCAAAGAGTGCGGGTTCTTCGGCTCGCTGCTGGGGACGCAGATCATCGCGACCGAGTTGATGGCGTACATCAAACTGGGCACGGCGATCCAAGCGGGCGAAGTGTCGAGCCGCACGGCCCAGATTGCGACGTACGCGTTGTGCGGCTTTGCAAACCTGCCGTCGATCGCGATCCAGATCGGCGGGATCGGTGCGCTGGCCCCGGATCGACGCAAGGACCTGGCCCAGATCGCCCCGCGGGCGATGGTGGCGGGCGCGCTGGCGTGCTGGATGACCGGCGCGATCGCGAGTGTGTTTATCGCCAAGTGACGGAAAAAGTGACGAAGAGACGGTGAAACGAAGTGCGAAAGGCACTTTGCCACTTCAGCACGCCGGGGCGGCGGCCAGAGAAATCGGGTACACTCCAAAAACCGTTCGACCCGCCGCCCCGATCCTGACGACAGAGGCCGTGCCGCTTTTGTCCGCGAAACCCAGCCTTGGGAACCATCCTTGAAGACATCTCCGCCGGGGATCAGTCCGCCGTTGCTCGTTGTCTAGACGAGTACGGCGGCTTGGTGTGGTCGCTCGCGGGAAGATACCTGCGAACCGACCGGAGCCACGTCGAGGACGCCGTGCAGGAAGTGTTCGTGAGCGTATGGACCTCCGCGGGTCGCTTTGATCCGACCAAGGGGAGCGAAGCGGCATTCGTCGCGACCATCGCGCGGCGGCGGCTGATCGACTATCGACGCCGACTCATGACCGACAAATCACACCCGAGCGACACGCTCGACGCGGGGGCGGCACCCGAACCCGGAACAGGAACCGGCTCCGGCGCGTCGTCAGGATCGGAGGCTGACGAGATGGCGCGGTTGGGCAAGGACTTTGGCGAACTGCCCGAAGAAGAACGCACGGCTCTCTACCTCGCGCTGTCGCGCGGCTTGTCGCACAGTGAAATCGCCAGGGCCACCCGATCGCCGATCGGCACGGTCAAGACGCGGCTGCGGCGTGCGGTGCTGCGACTGCAAGAGATGTGGGGCGTCGGCGCTGCGGATGCCCGGCCCATGGAGGAACTGGCATGACGCCCACTCCTCGCCAGCCCGAGTTCTCCCGCCTCAGCAAAGCCGAGGTGCTGCGCCTGCGCGAACTGCTCGCGGATGAACAACTGGAACAGTTGTCGGTGGAGGACCGCGCAGAACTCGATGAACTGCTCAGCAAGGCCCGGATGACCCTGCCGCTGGACAATCCCGTCGCGGAACTCACGCAGCGCGTGGGGCGGGCGGACGCGAGCAACCGGAGCGGCACGCCGGTCGGGCTTCCGGCGGATGTACGCGCGCGATTGCTCGCCAAGGGGCAGCGAATCGTCGGCGGCGGTGCAGGCAGCGGCGAGATTGCGGGTCGCATCGGGCCGTCGACGTCCGCCGCGTCGAGCTTCCTGCCGCGGCTGCTTGTCGCGGCGAGCGTGCTGCTCGCGTGCGGCGCGGGGTACTACGCGTACACGATCAACACGCAACGTCAGGCGGCGATCGCGAAGAGCGAGAGCCTGATGCGCGAACTGACGGCCACGCGCGACGAGAATGCGAAGGTGCTTGCCGCCGCCCAGACCCGCGCGGATGAACTGAACGCGAAACTTGCGCAGGCGACGCGGTCGGCGGATGTCCGAGTCGCGGAGATGGATCGGCGTCTGGCCGAGACGGCGGCCCGCGAGGTCAAGCTCGCGCAGCAACTGCACGACGCGACGTCGCAACTGGATGCCGCGACCTTGAAGATCGCGAAGTTGGAGGCGCCGGTCGATCCGATCGCACTGGCGGCCAACCGACGCAAACTGCTTGAGGTGCCGGGCACGGTGCGAGTGGCGTGGGCACCGTTCGACCTGCCTGACGCGCCGTCGGAGCAGCGCGAGGTGAAGGGCGATGTCGTGTGGAACGACGAACTCAAGCAGGGCTTCCTGCGCTTCGAGGGCCTCAAGGTCAACGACCCCAAGAGCGAGCAGTATCAGGTGTGGGTCATCGACGAACGCGGCATGGAGCAGAAGGTCAGCGGCGGCGTCTTTAACGCGATGGCGAACGGCGAAGTCGTCGTGCCCATCACACCGGCGATCGACGTGCGCAAGGTCGCGTTGTTCGCGGTGACGATTGAAGAGCCGGGCGGGACATGGGTGCCGAACCTGAAGCGGCGCGTCGTGGTCGCGCCGAGGTAACGCGAAGAGATACGCTGCGGCATTGCGCCAGGGGCGATCTGTTCATCGTGCTCGGCGGGGAGGTCTTCACTTCACTTCAGACCCGCCGAAGTCGACGCCAGCAAGCCCACGGCGGGTGTACATGTAGTACGGAACCGCGGTAAACCGCGTTCCGCTCCGTGAGGCGGGATCCCATGGCCGGGGGTCATATGTAATCTGCACTGGAGGACGCGTGGGAGCGTTCGGATCCCAACCCGGATTCGAATCACCAGTCCTCTTGCTCACAACCGAGCCGTCGAAGAAGAGCAAGGGCTGCTTGGTGTCATCGTACGCGTAGTAGGATGGATTGCGATCGTGGCGAGCGATCGGATCCATGAGCCAGACCTTCTGAGATGGGAACTGCACCTCGCCGATCCGGCGCCTGCCGAGCGAACCGTTCGCAGGCCCCGGGGATGTGTAGCCAATCGAGTATGTCGAGGTCTGTCGCACCGTTGGTCGGTTGTCGGGCGACCACGAGGCGGGCACGGCCTTGTACGTCGAGGAGTATGGTCCGATGGCCTTCTGGAATTCCGTGACGCCGCCCGCCTCACTGCCGTAGCTCTCAGCGACTGCGGCCTTGTCGGTCGGATCCTTCCGCCAGCCTTGGAGGTTCTTGTCATCGGGGCACACGCCTGCGGCGTCGAGCACGCCATTGCTCAGGAAGTCGCCGAGGACAACGTTGGTGTAGTACGCGTAGGGCGAGAAGCCAAAGCCAGGAGGTGCCGGGAAGTCTGTACGCTTACCCACTTCACGAATGCGGTAGGTCACCTGAGCGGACGCCGCCGCGGCATCGTCGTTCCACACCTTGCTCAGGTCAGCGTAGCCGGAGGGATTGATCGTGCCGCCGGCCCAACTGAAGGAGCCAAGCGCCTCTTTGTAGACGGCGGCGTAGTTGTTCTGGGCTTGGCCGATCGAACGGAGGTTGGTGAAGCACAGCGACGTGCGTGCCGAACGCCTCGCCGCACCGAGCGCGGGCAGCAGAATGCCGATGAGCAGCGCGATGATCGCGATGACGACAAGGAGTTCGATGAGTGTGAAGCCACGGCGGTAGGCGAGGCTCGAGCGCGTCATTGCGTTGGTCGTTGGGCGAGTAAGCGTCATGTCCTCAGGCCGTCCCTTTCCGCGACATCCTTGCGCGATGCATCGATACCACCCGCCTGCGCATGAACATGCGTAGGCGATGCCCCAACCCGCACGACCGCCCGGAGGTTCTATAAGACTACCAGCCCGATGGCTCCGTTGCAAGCCTTTCGGAGCGTGACCTTCTCCCTGACATGCCACATTCTATCGGAGAGTTGACGCCATTGCCCCCCTGCTGGTCCGCCCGCAGCGCAGCGGAAGTCGGCCCAGCAGCGCACGGGGCCATCGCCTCCGGCACTGGGGGACGGTAGCCCAGGCTGCTGTGCGGCCTGATCGTGTGATGGTGCTTGCACTGCTCGATCAACACCTTCGCCTGCTGCATCGTGTCGAACATCTCGCCGTTGAGCAGTTCGTCTCGCAGCTTGTCATTGAAGCTCTCGACGTACCCGTTCTCCCACGGGCTGCCCGGCTCGATGTACAGCGTCTTGACGACCACCTTGCCCAGCCACCGACGCACCACGCCTGCGGTGAACTCGCTGCCGTTGTCGCTCCGCACATGCACGGGCACGCCGCGTGTCGTCATCCGCCAGCACAGCCGTTCGAGAGGTCGGTGCTGAGGTCGGTGCTCAATCTGGGTCCATCAGTTCGACTGGTTTCTCTCCGATGCCGGTCATGAGCCATGCGGCGATCATCCGCTGCCGCTCAGTCGCAGCATCTTTCACCCGTCGGGCAACCGCCACCGCGCCAGGAGCACTCCCAGCCACATGCACTCGATCTGTCAGCCCTGCCAGCAGAGGACTCTCCGCATCCCATGACGCCATTCCCTCGACGTTCATCTCTCGCGCAGTCCGCGCGGCATCAAAGAACCGATACTTCCACGCGAAGCCCATCGGCGAACCGGCCAACGACATGACCGCATCCAGGACCAGACGCTCCTGCTGCTCGTACGTCAGCCCGTTCCAGTACATCTGCGCCCGCGGCACAAAGTACCGCAACGCGTGTACGCCTGGAATACTTCCCACACCCGCATGCGCGGCAAACTCCACAACCAGTTCCGTCGGCTGTCCCAGCGCCTCAAGCCTGTTTGCCATCTGCAGCGCGAGCACCGGGGACCCTTGCTCGCCATAAGCTGTGAGTAGTTGTCGCGCCCTGCCGATCGCCCCGGCATGATCGCCAGATTCCAACTGAATCATGACCTCAAGTCGAACCATGCCCCGCCGATCGACCGGCTCCAGTTCCGCCGCCGCCGCGTACAACTCCTTGGCGATCACCAGATCGCCGCACCGCAGCGCAGCGTCCGCCGCGTACATCGAGAACACCCGCACCGTCGGGAAGTGCTCCGCCGCGCGATACAACCTCGCATACCCCGGCACCGGCCGCTCGCGGATCAAGAGTGCCACCCCGAGCATGCCTTCCGCAAACGCGTCGTCTTCCCCTCGGATTTCAAGTTGCTCCCACGCCGCCAGTGCGGAAACCGCATCCCCCAGCAGGGACGCCATCAGTCCAATCTGTCGCAGTTCGATGTGCGAAAGGCGATCCATCTCGCGCCGCCAGGGAATCAAAGTCTCATCGATCCGATCCGGCACGCCTTCACTCTCGCTCGCCGAGAAGAGCATCCAGTGCGCATACGCGCCGACACTCTGCGAGATCGGCAGCCGCCGCCGGGCCTCCGGCCCGCCGTCCAACAGATCTGCCAGAGAACGCAGGGCGTCACGCTCGCCCAGCGTTTTTCCGCTGCTGTCCCCGTAATGCACCGCTTTGTCATAGCGTGCGAGCGCGTCCCGCAACCTGCCACGCAACTCCGCCGACTTCAGCGCCCGCAGGCCAAACACCCGCGGGTCATACGACGTCTGCCAGAACTCCGTGTTGAAAACCTGCGCGTCAAACTCTGTCGAGATCGCGGTTGCTCTTGCCTCCAGCAACGCATGCTGACTCCAGCGCGGCCAATAAAACACCCGCACCGCGATCAACACGCCGATCAGCCCCACCACCACGCTCGCCACGAGACCAGTCACCAACACCGAGCGATTCCGTGCCGCAAACTTGCGTGCCCGATACGCCAGCGTCGGCCGACGCGCATGGATGGGTCTGTTCTCAATGAATCGCGTCAGGTCCGCCGCCAGGTCGGCCGCCGTCGCATAGCGGCCCGCGCGATCCGGGCACATCGCCGCGCTGATGATGGTCTCAAGGTCACGCGCCACCCACGCACAGCCGCGAATGCTTGCCGCTTTGCCGCGCTCGATGCTCAGCAGCACCTGCACCGCCGAGTCTCCCGCGTACGGCCTTTGCAGCATCAGCGCGTGATACAGCGTGGCCCCCAGCGAGTACACATCGCTCCGTACATCGATCTCTCGCTCGCCCCGCAGTTGCTCCGGCGATGAATAACTCGCCGTCCCCGCAAACCCCCCGGTCACCGTGAGCGTGGCCTGCGCCGCATCACGCACCAGGCCAAAGTCACTCAGCAGCGCCGTTCCATCCGACCGGATCAGCACATTCGACGGCTTGACGTCCCGATGCAGCAACCCCGCACAATGCACCGCGTGCAGCCCATCCGCGATCTGCGCACCCCACCGCGCGATCATCCTGCCATACTCCATCCCCTGCATTGATTCATGATTCATCGCGATCGACGCCCGCGCGGCATCCACAATCGGCGTTGCGCCCCGCGCCCGCGCCGAGTGAATCACATCATGCAGTGACCCTCCATCGATCGCCTCCATCACAATCGCGAACGACTCATCACACCGCACGATGTCATGCACCGGCACGATGTGCTTATGCCGCAGCATCGCGATCGCCGCCGCCTCCCGGCGGAATCGCTCCCGCAGTGATTGCCCGGCCAGCCGCTCGGGCAACATCTTCAGCGCCACCATCCGATTCCCGACCGCGTGCTGCCGCGCGAGATACACGGTCGCCATGCCGCCGCGCCCCAGTTCAGCGCAGATCGTAAAGCCCGCCGGCGACTCGGGAAGCCGCACTCCCCGCCCGATCAACGCGACGGCCCGTGCCGTCTCGATCAGTTGCTCGACCGCCCCACGCATGTCCGGCCGAGCGCCGCACATCTCCGAGGCATCAATCTCGAGTCCCTCTTCAATACTTGTCAGGACGTGGTCATACACCGAATCAAGAAAGTCCTGCTCCCCGCGCGCACCATCCAACCCGCTCCCCTCGCCCGTCGAGAGCAGACCCCTCCGCCGCGACTTGGTCACTGCCGCATGCATTCTCTCACCGGAACGGTTTATGCCTGTCCATCCGGCGCAGAAACATTCGATCGGGCGAGAATCGCCCGCAACTGCGCGTGATACACGATCGAACCCCGCCGCATCCGATGCTCCACCGTCGGCAGCGTCAGGCCCAGAACCTCCGCAATGCGTGGCAACGTCTCTTGCTCAAAGAGCCGCAGTCGGATGATCTCCCGTAGCTCATCGGGCATCCGCTCCAGCACGCTCCGCATGATGGCCGCCTGTTCCTTGAGCGTTGCAATCTTGCTCGGCGTGTCCGACCCCGCAGGCTCAAGCCCTCCCTGCCAATCTTCGCTCGATTGAAGCACAATCGTCTTGCCGCTTCCCCGCTTGGCAGCCAGATGACGATCGCGCAAGTCCGCGATGCGATGATCAATCACGGTGAGCAGCCACGAGCGAAATGCCCGATAGCCCAGCCACTGAATCGAGTCTCGCGCCCGCCACGCATGCAACATGGCGTCTTGCAAGACGTCCTCCGGGCTCACCGCCGCACCCAGATGCCCAAGTCGCGATTCAATCACCACAAGCAGAGAGGCCAGACAGGTTGACTCCACCGCGTGCTGCCAACCCTCGGCCGTGCGCAGATCCGGCGACGCTCGACCCCGAAGGTCGGTGAACTCCCCGGCATCGCGTTCGACTCCCATGAGGGAGCAGCATACCCGACGCCATTCCCTTCACGCACTCTGAATGCATCCTCGATCACCACTGTGGGCTTCAAACCGTTGCAAAACCTCCCAAGGCCAGGGGTTCTGTGGGGACAGTCGCACTTATGCCACCGTTCAAAGTCCAATCCTTCGCGGCCCCCTCACTTTGACAGATTTCTGGCGCGATCACGCCCGCCATTCCGTTTCGATCAGATAGGGCCCGTCGCGCTCTTTGCATACGCAGACTCTGACGGGTGGAGGTCGATCTGACGGCAGAGTGTTCCTTGCCACGCCTGTCGCCACGCCACGGAGATATTCACATGAGATCGCGTCGTTCCAGCACTCCACTCTCATGGCTCGCGGCAGGGTTGCTCGCCTCCCTCTGCCCGCTCTCCCCCTGTCACGCCCAACCCAATATGCCCGTTGGCTATCAAGGTGAACTCCGAGTCAATGGCACCAAGTTCAATGGCAACGCCAACTTCAAGTTCGCCATCCTCGACGGCACAACTCTCGCGATTCTTTGGGCCAACTCGGCAACCGTCGGGGGACAACCCACCACGCCCCAGCAACTCCCTGTCGTGGATGGCGTGTTCAACGCCCAACTCGGCGCGCCGCCACAACTCCCGATCAACGCCTCGATCTTCGACACCGCCACTGTGAGCAAGCCTCACAAACTGCGGGTCTGGATCAGTACCGGCGGCGTGTACGAGCAACTCACCGATCAAACGATCACCGCCGCGGCACTAGGCCTGAAGGCTGCCGAGATCGGTGCCTTCGCCAGCGATGCATTCGTCCGCTGGGACGCGTCTTCTCGCAAACTCGTCGGCACCGACATCAAGCAGTTCACCGTCAACGGCCCGATCGGCATCGGCGTCACCAACCCCAACTCCAAACTCACGGTCGGCGGCACGATCGAGTCCAGGTCCGGCGGCTTCCGTTTCCCCGATGGCACCACCCAGACCACCGCACAACTGATCGGCCCCGCCGGCGCGGCCGGCCCTCAGGGCTTCACCGGGGCAGCCGGCCCCACCGGCCCACAAGGGAACACTGGACCCCAAGGCGCGGCTGGCCCCAAGGGCGACAAGGGCAACACCGGACCCCAAGGCCCACAAGGGCCCGCCGGCATCGGCTCACAGTGGTCCAACACCGGAATCGGCAGCAACATCACCTTCAACAATGCGGGCGGATTTGTCGGCATCGGCGTCTCAAATCCCGATGCCAAACTCACCATCGGCGATGGCGGCCTGCGCATCCTCCGAAACGGCAAACCATGGGAAGCCAATGTTGATCCCTCGGGCTACTTCTACCTCGACGAGTTTGGTCAAAGCCGCCGGTTCGCCATCAGCCCCGGCGGCAATGTCGGCGTCGGAACAACTCAGCCGACCGCGCGCCTTGAAGTTCAGGATCAGGACCCGTCCGTGCGCATCCGCAACGTCAACGACCAAGGCGGCGGCGTCCTCCGCAACACCTTCGGCGCGCTGCAACTGGGCATGTCGAACTCCGACCCTAGCAACGCCTGGGGCCAGGTGCCCAAGAACGACGAGCGCTACTTCTTCGCGATGGACCACACCGGACGCGTCGGCTCCACCACCAACACCACCCAAGGCCCAATCTACCGCAACCTACTCGACGACGGCGCGGGAAACTCGACCACCACGGGCAGCGCCACTGTCGGGTCCGTCAACTTTGCCAATGCAGACGTGCGACTCGTCCAGGACTCAACCTCCCTGAACCTTGATTTGCGGCTCCGCTCAGGCATCGCAACTTCTCGCTTCAATGTCTGGGATCGCTCCTCGATCAGCACAGAACCCGCTCTGACCGTCGTCCCCGGCCGCAGGGTGGGCATCAACACAAACACACCGTCGCAGACGCTCACCGTGCGCGGCCTCATCGAAACCATCAACGTCAGCGGCTCAAGCCTCGGTGGCATCAAGTTTCCCGACGGATCTATTCAGTCCACCGCCCAACTCGTCGGTCCTCTCGGCCCCAAAGGTGATACTGGCAGCCCTGGAACACCAGGCCAACCAGGCAGCACTGGTCCCGCCGGACTGCCGGGGCTCACCGGTGCGACCGGTGCCAAGGGCGACAAGGGCGACAAGGGCGATCCGGGCCTTCCATCGCAACAAACCGTCGCGCTCTGCGGACAAAGCGCCTCGTGCATCAACCCATGGATCACTGTGTCTCAGAGTTCTGCTGGGTTGGGTACCGGACTGAGCGTGAGTTGTACCGGAATGAACGGCACGGTCACCTGCGCAGCCACCGCCAGCGCCGGTGCGATCTGCGTCGTGTGTCGCCAGTAGCCCACCAGTGCCGCGTTGTTGATGTCCGTTCTGTTCGACCGCCCGGCCACCCGCTCGAATATGCACACCGGTCGCCGGATCACCAGAAAGCCAATCGCCATGTACACCCGCCAAACCCTTTGGCACATCTCACGGTTCGCTGGCCTGGCCTGCGCCCTGTGTCTGATGCACGCGCCATCGACCGTCCTCGCACAGCCCAGCCATCCCGTGGGCTTTCAAACCGAAGTTCGCGTCAATGGCGTCAAGTTCAACGGCACTGCCAACTTCAAGTTCGCCATCATCGACGGCACATCAAACGCGGTGTTGTGGAGCAACGCACCAATGCTGGCCGGGCAGCCGAGTTCCCAGGTTGCCCTCACCGTGAGCGACGGTGTTGTTTCGGCGTCGCTTGGTTCTCCGCCGCAAACCGCTCTCAATACATCCGTTTTCGACGGCTTCAGCGTTGCAGCCCCGCATCGACTTCGGGTGTGGGTCAGCACCGGTGGCGCATACGAGCAACTTGCCGATCAACCCATCACCGCCGCCGCGATCGGCCTCAAGTCCGCCGAGATCGGATCAGTCCTCGCAGACACGCTCGTGCGTTGGGATGCCACCTCGCGCAAACTCACCGGCACCGATATCAGGATCGACCCCGTCACCGGACGAATCGGAATCAACGCCCCCAACCCGACCTCAAAGCTCGCGGTGGGCGGCACGATTGAGTCGCGCAGCGGCGGCCTCAAGTTCCCCGATGGCACAGCGCTCACCACCAGAACGCTCACAGGCCCGGCCGGACCCGTCGGCCCGCGCGGCCTCACTGGCAACCAAGGCCCCATCGGCACCAAAGGGCAGACCGGACTCCAGGGCAACGTCGGACCCAAAGGCCCAGTCGGCGATGTGGGCGACCAAGGCCCAGCAGGTCCAGCAGGCACGCCACACGGCAACCCCGGCCCGTGGACCAACACCGGCATCTCCAGCAACATCACCTTCAACAACGCCAGCGGCAATGTCGGCATAGGTGTAAGTGATCCCGCCGCCAAACTGACGCTCGATGACGGAAGCGTCCGTCTCCTCCGCGCCGGCAAGCCTTGGGATTTCAATGTCGATTCTGCCGGTTTCCTTTCCATCGACGAAAACCGCGTCCTCAATCGATTCACGATCCTTCCCGGCGGCAATGTCGGCCTCGGCACCACCCAGCCCTCCGCGCAACTCGAACTCCGTGACCAAGACCCTTCGCTGCGCATCCGCAACATCAACGACCCCGGCGGCGGCGTCATGACCAACACCTACGGCTCTCTGCAACTGGGCATGTACAACGCCGACCCGCTCAACGCGTGGGGCGCCATCCCGGCTCAAAGCAATCGCTACCTCTTCGCGCTCGACTACGCCGGTGCGGTGGGTTCCACGACCAACACGTCACAATGGCCGATCTACCGCAATCTCCTTGATGACGGAAGCGGCAACGCGTCCACCGTCGGCTCCGCGACTGTCGACTCGTTGAGCTTCGCGCTTGCAGATGTCGGCTTCAACCAGAACAGTGATTCGCTGGATCTGAACCTTCGCACCCGTCTGGGCCTTCCAAGCTCACGGTTCAACATCTGGGATCGCTCGACCGCTGACAGCCAACCCCTACTCACGGTGATTCCCGGCCGCAGGACCGGCATCAACACCAGCACGCCCACTCAGCCTCTCACCGTGCGTGGAATCATCGAGACCATCAACATCAGCGGCTCCAGCCTCGGCGGCATCAAGTTCCCCGACGGCACCATCCAGCGGACTGCAAGTCTGCCCGGGCCCAAAGGACCGGTCGGCGACCAGGGCCCACCAGGAGCCAACGGCCAGAACGGTGCGCCAGGACCACAAGGCCCCGTTGGTCTCCCAGGTGCAAAGGGTGCCAAGGGTGACAAAGGCGATCGCGGTGACCCCGGCTCACCCCCGAACCAACGCATCGCCTCGTGCGGGCAGTCGGCCCAATGCCTCGCCGGCTGGGTCACGGTCGACACGGTCTTCGTTTTCTTCGGCAGTGGACTGAGTGCAACATGCACCGGCTCGAATGGCACCGTGTCTTGTACCCCCTCGGCCTTCGCCGACGTGATGTGCGTCGTCTGTCAACAACCCTCGTGACCCGATCACACCGACCCTGGCGATCTCTCATCATGCTTCACAGCGGCCGAACCATCTCGTCCCTCGCGTTCTTCGGCTCGCTCCTGCTGGCGGTCACAACCCACGCCATTCATCCGCCCCCGGCGCTCCCCGTAACACCGCTTCTTCATGACCCGGGCGCGGCACCGGCGACGGCCAGCACTCCTAATGCCGCCGGTGCCTACCCCGCCTCTCCACTCCGCTACGAGATCGACCTCAGCAACGAAGAACTCTCCATCTTCAATGCCGCCATTCAGGCGGGCATTCTTCAGGCTGGCGGCGAAGCCCACCTCGAACTCACACTCCGCCGCACGGCGAGCAAGGAACTCCGCTGGTCACTCACCATCCGCGGCGAGATGGAACGCCACGCTTGGGAGTACTGGATCAACACGCAGGCTTCCGAGGTTCTCGCATCAGTCGATCTGGACAAAGTCGATGCCGACACGCGCCGCGTGGTGATCGCGGTCAAGTCTGCACTCAGCAAGATCAAGGCCGCCAAGGAAGCACCGGTCTACGACCCGTCCACGATCGCCGGCGTCGTTGAGTCCGTTGCCGCAACCGGCGATGTCGCTCTCAAGACCGCAAAGGGCAACCTGACTGTTCAAGGCGTTTCATCGCTGGGCATCGATGCCCGCGCATTCATCGGCAAGCCGGTGGTGGTGACGGGCTCGATGGTCGCGGCGTCGCATCTTGCGCCGACGCGATTCATCGCCGCCCGCCCCAACACCCTCGAACTCGCCGTGATGAGTCACTGCCCCTTTGGTCGCAAAGCCATCCTTGAGGTTGTCACCGCCCTGCGCCAGCGCAGCCAGAGCCTGCCCCCGCTCCGACTCCAAGTCCGCTACATCTTCAAAGAGAATCGCGAGAACGGTGTCAACACCTACACCGCCCTGCACGGCGACATCGAACGCACCGAGAACCTCGTCCAGATCGTCCTCCGTGATGAGTTCACCGCCTTCTTTGACGACTACGTGTTTGCCCGCGCCAGCGCCAACCCCGACGCCTCACCCGGCATCGACAAACCCTGGCAAGACATCGCACGCGGCATCGGCATGACGGACCAAGACATCTCGCACGTTCAGGCCCGCATCAACACCAGCGCCGACCAGATCATCGCCGCCGAACTCGCCGACACCCGCGCCAACTACGGCGATCTCAACGCCAGCCCAACCTTCATCTATGAGAGCGTTGTCCTGCCAGGGCCCGAGGGTGTGCCCGGGCTCGGCACGCTCAACCTCGGAAGTGGTTCTTGCGACGCGCAATAGCTTGAACATGATCGACTGCGTGGTGGATCAGAGAACCGAGACAGACCACTTCATTCTGGAGACGCACAGATGGCCGCTCATTCACTCGCCCGCGCATCCTTGCTCGGTGCGCTTTTTCTGTCAACTTCGGCTGCGACGGCCGGCGTGACCGTCAGTCGCACCATCTTTGGATGCAACGGCGGTCTCGCGACTTCTGCGTCGTTCACAGTGAACGCCACCATCGGCGAGAGCGTGGCGGATGTTGCGACTTCTGCGTCGTTCACCATTCGGTCCGGGTTCTGGCACTCGTCTTTCAGTCCGGTGGCGGGGTGCCCCGCCGACTTCAACTCCGACGGCTTCCTCACCTTCGAAGACTTTGACGACTTCGTCGCCGCATTCAACTCCGGCCAGGCGACCTCTGACTTCAACAACGACGGATTCATCACGTTCGAGGACTTCGACGCATTCGTAGCGGCGTTCTCTGCGGGCTGCTGACTTTACAACGCCACTTCATATGTCGGGACTGCTGCACAACCGCACCCGCTGCGGTCGGCGTTGATGTGCCCCTTGTACCCGTGGTACGTCTCGCCGTTCTTCCTCGTGAACGAGGCCTCCGGGTCGCGGGTGCTCGTGCCGTCGGCGCGTGTGCGGCCGCGCGACTGCTCGATGATGGTCGCATCGATGAGCGAGCCGTCCTTGACGAGCAAGCCGCGCTGGTCCAGCTCGGCGGTGGTCCGCTCAAAGAGCGTGCGCTCCAGCCCCGCCTCGCGCAGGCGGGCGCGGAAGCGCACGAAGGTCGTCTGGTCGGGGGTCGAGTCGTTGAGCGACAGGCCCACGAAGCGTCGGAAGGAGAGGCGGTCCTGCAGGCACTCTTCGAGCTGCGGGTCGGAGAGGCCGAACCACTTGGCGAGCATCACGCACTTGAGCATGGTCAGCGCGGGCCAGGCCGGGCGTCCGCCCTTGTTCTCCCCCTTCGCCGGGCCGCGGTACTCGGGCAGGGCCGCGATGGGCCCGACCAGCGTCTCCCACGCGACGGCCTTGTCCAGGCGATCGAGCAGCGCCGCGGTCTTGGGGCCCCCCAGGCTCGCCGTCCACGCATCCACCAACCCGCGCTCGGCGTTCACTCGCTCGGCCATGTCAACCTCCATCGGGCGTGTGCTTCACGCCGCACACAGA
>Ga0164290_1001591_pt1 | contig 29490 bp, 28 predicted proteins | sample Micstemetagenome_FD_108782 | JGI IMG/M metagenome (GOLD analysis project Ga0164290, IMG submission 108782) | Contaminated culture microbial community from soil near Moab, Utah, USA - Microcoleus steenstrupii SON62 (Illumina Assembly) | ecosystem: Environmental > Terrestrial > Soil > Soil crust...
AACAAAGCCTCTTCCCAACTTAAAAAAGGGGGCTTGCATGCAGCGCAAACACTACCTCCCCTTGTCCAGCAAGCATTACAAAAGAAAAAACTGCCCAATGACAGTTTTACCGGACAGCAGTGACTTTTGAATTATAAAAACGACAAAAGCCGTCCCGCCGGACAGCTCTGCCAGAAAATTTATCAACTCCGGGCCTTATTTCTGGGCCAGGAAATCCTTCACCTTGTCTTTGTGAATGATCTGCTCCTTGAAAGTATAGGCACCGGTTTTGGGGCTGCGTACCGCCTTGATCACCTTGGTCCAGTTCTTCGCCTCGGCGGCCTGCTTCAGGTCTTTTACTTTTGCGTTCTTGGATGCTGCTTTTGCCATGATCCTGGTTATTTGCTAATGAGTTAATGCTAATGTGCCGATACCAATTAGCTAATTAGCTAATTAGCTGATTAGCTAATTTACTTGATTTCCTTGTGAACTGTCACCTTCTTGAGGTTCGCATTGAATTTCTTCAGCTCGAGACGCTCGGGGTTGTTCTTCTTGTTCTTGGTGGTAATATAACGGCTGGTGCCCGGAACACTTGTGTTCTTCTGCTCGGTGCATTCCAGAATTACCTGTACGCGGTTTCCTTTCTTTGCCATTGTAATGCGTTTAAATGGTGGTTAATGAAGCGGCTTCGCCGGATTCATCAGATATGCTGACCCTGGGCGCGCAGCTGCTTCACCACGCTGTACAGGCCGTTCTTGTTAATCGTACGGATCGCTTCCGCTGAAAGTTTCAGCGTGATCCACTTGTTCTCTTCTGCCAGGAAGAACTTCTTCGTCTGGAGGTTCGGCAGAAAACGACGCTTGGTCTTAATGTTGGAGTGGGAAACCTTATGACCACCGATCGGCGTCTTACCCGTTACCTGACATACTCGTGCCATGACTTTGGAAAATTTTGGAGTGCAAAGGTAGGGATTTAGCCCGAACAAAACACACAGCGTACTAGTATTTTTTTAAATCCTGTTAAAACACGGCCCTGGCGAAAAAACCCGTTCCAGTTCAGTCGCCTTTATCGACAACTCAATGCAGGTTTGCCACAACTCATTTTAAACACGGGCAATATACATTCTTTTTTAGATTTATATAACTTTTTTGTATGCAAAGAGCGGCTTTTATTTGCAACACAAATCTTTTTAACACTACTGTTTATGAAAAAAGCACTCCTTTTCTTAGGCGTTACGGCATGCGCCTTCTCTGCGCAAGCACAGGAAAAGAAAAATGCCATTAAACTCAACCTGTTCAGCCCCATCGTAAAGTCGGGTTCCTTCTTTTATGAAAGAGCGCTGACTACCAAAACCAGCGCCCAGCTGGGTGTTGGCTTCACCTCCTGGGGTAAGAACGACGGCGTCAAGCTGAGCGGATTGTTCATCACCCCGGAATTTCGTTTCTATCCTTCCGGTAATGTGATGAATGGCTTCTACGTAGGCCCCTTCCTGCGCTACCAGAACCTGAAGATCGAAGACAAGTCGGATGGCATGAACGACAAGGCAACCCTCACCACCTTCGGTGGCGGCGTGGTCGTAGGTCGCCAGTGGGTGTTCGGCAAGGTTATCACTTTCGACATCTTCGCTGGCCCGAGCTACAATACCGGCAACGTCAAAGTAACCCAGGGTACCGACAACATCGACATCCCCGGTGCCATCGATGGCTTCGGCGCCCGTGTTGGCCTGACCCTCGGTGTTAACTTCTGATCGCCTCTCCCGACCAGACAAAAAGGTTGTTGCAGCAGCAGCAGCCTTTTTTCATGCCCCATACGCCCAAAATCACGAAATATCGGTAGTTGAATGGAGGGGCCGCTCTTTATTTTGCGACCAAATTGACTGCCGATGAAAACCCTGGTACTGACCCTGGCCTTGGCCGGGCTTTCTTCCTGCATCCAGGCCCAGACGACAGATCGTTTGTATGGCCAGAACGGCTTCCAGTTCCTCAACAATGAAGAACGAATGAACCGTCCCACCCTCAAGACGACATCCGGATCCACCCTTCCCCGCGCCCATGCCGTTCTCCCGGATGGCAGCACCGTTTTCGCCGCCAACACCGCGGGCTCTTATGCCTACTATATGGCCACCCGGGCGCTGTACATCGGCAAGGTGGGGCCCGACGGGCAGCCCGACCGAAGCTTTGGCAACAACGGCTATTTTTTCTACTCATCGCCGCTCGCCACCCGCGTGGCTGAAGTTCATGCCGAGCCCGATGGCCGTATCCTGGTCAGCGGTGACGACATCAACGGCAAAGGGATCCTCCTGCGCCTGACGGCAACAGGCACCCCGGACAGCAGCTTCGGGCAGAACGGCCTTCTTCGCCTTGCCGGCGCCAGCTTAGCCTTTGGTGAGGAACCTCCGGCCGTACGCCGACTTGGCGACGGACGTTACTGGCTGTTTCGGGCGACCAACAGCAGTCTGGGGGTTCGCCTCGAAAGCATGATGATCCGCGCCAACGGTCGCATCGACTCTTCCTACGGTACCAATGGGCTCCGGATACACTCGCAGGCCACCAATATCACGTCTCTGGTAGTTCCGGTGATCCATCAGAACGGCACCGCTTCGGTCAACGTGCTCCGAGAGATAGGCTCCACCGACCGCATCAGCACCCTCCGCCTGCGCGCTAACGGAACGGCCGACAGCAGCTTCGGAACGAATGGGTTCCTGACCTATCCCTTCATGGGCAATGTATGGGATTTCGATGCCGCCGATGCGGGCAACAACCAGATGTACCTGCTGTATCCCGGAAGCCTGCCGGATACCGGTTACATCTACCGGCTCCAGCTGAACGGACAGCCCGACTCCGGATTCGGGATCAATGGACGCACGGCACTGCGCAGGACCGGCGATTTTCCGGAAGGACAATTCCTGTGGGCAAACGCCGACCGGCAGCTTTTTGTCAGCGGCAAATCAGCCCATAACCAATCGCGGAATTTTCTGTTCAGCATACGGCCCGATGGACGCATCGACAGCAGTTTCGGCACCCAGGGGGCGGTTACCGCAAATGAATACTTTCATTTCATCTCGGGCAACAGCAACCGGCTCATCACCTATTTTCCGGCTTACAGCGACAGTGTGAATTTTTATATACGCGCCTTCAATCTGCAGGGGCAGCGTCAGAGTAGTTACGGACAGCAGGGAACCAGCCGCCTGAAGTTCACGGGCAGCACAGAAACCCTCACGTCGTTCCTGCCCCTATCTTCAGGTGGATACCTGGCACTGGGTAACCGCTATGCGGTATTCTATGGGGTCCGGCAAAGCAAGGGACTTTATATCAGGCGCTATACCAGCCAGGGCACCCCCGACCCGGGCTTCGGCAACGGCGGGCTGGTTTACAATCCCGATACCGAAAACACCGGACTCAACGATGCCATTCACGGCCCGGGCAATACCGTAATAACCGGTGGCGGGTGGATCATACGGCGTTTTCTGGAAAATGGCAGTCCCGACAACAGCTTCGGCAACCAGGGCCTGGTCAACCTCCGTCAGCTTTATCCAAATGATTTTGACAGCGCCGTCAGTTCCGTGCTCCGCGTGTTCCTGCAACCCAACGGCCGGATTCTCTATTGTGGCTATGGAGGCCAATGGGGGCAGCAGGGCTATATCGGAAGACTGATGCCCGATGGCAGCGCCGACGCAAGCTTTGGAACAAACGGCCTGCGCCTGATCGATGTCAACACCGGAACGGAGGAAATACGGGCGATTCGGCTGCTGCCCGACAACCGGATCATGATCGCCTTGCGGGTTCCGGAGACCAATTCAAATTCTGTGGGCTACGGCAGCATTCAGATTCGCCGCCTGAAAACCAACGGAGAAAACGATTCCACCTTCGGCACACATGGCATTGTGCGCTATTCAGAGCCGGCGCCGCTTACCAGCCTCAAACCAGCCGACCTTGTCCTAAACGACGACGGGAGCATCCTGCTGCTCTTCACGCGTGCCGGAACAGGCCAGGGTGGTTCCGGATACAATGGGGCCGAACGTCAGAGCGTCGTCATCCGCTACCTGGCCAATGGCGCCCGTGACCTGAGCTTCGGGCAGCAGGGCGGGCTCACGGCCATCAATGGAAATGCTTCGCGACTGCATGTCCTTCCCGATGGCCGCCTAATGGTGCCGCTGATGGTGTCGCACTGGCCGCAAAACGAAAGGCCTTCGGCATTGGCACTTGCGCGGCTGGGACGACACGGACGTTTCGACATCAGTTTCGGTACAAATGGGCTTTTCGTTCCACAAAATCGCTACGCCTGTATCAACAGCGCCTGGTTTCCCAATTTTGAACGGCTGATCACCGACCCGATGCCGGCACTGGCCTTCCGTGCAGACAGCCTCTCCTGGGTGACCGGCGCCACACTCGAATACAAAAACCTCGATGGCCTGATGCAGCGCGTGCTCGTTCGCGACACCTTTCCCTCCCAGCGCCTGCTGCTGGACGATGGTCAGAACGTTTCCTGCAATCCGCTCCCTTTTCGCTGGAGCACCCTGAGCGAAGCGGGCGCACAATGGTTTGAGCTGGAACGCAGTACGGGAGGATTTTTTACCACGGTTGCCACGCTTTCTGCCAGCGGCACCCCATCGGGCTGGACGGCATACAGCCTCAACTATGCAGCCCCAGATACGCTGCCCGCCCTTTACCGGCTGCGGCTGATGAGCGCCAACGGCACCCATCGCTACTCCAATACGGTGTCCATCCGGCGCACCAACGCCTGTCTCACCACCTCCCTAAGCGAATTGCCTGCTTTGCGCAGCCTGACCATTCTCCCCAACCCCGGGCCCGGACACTTCCGGCTTCTACTGGATGTCCGCGGCAACCCAGGCGTTCGGGCGACCGTCTCTGACCGCGAAGGGAAAAGGCTGTGGCAGGCAACGACGCTCAGAAGCACGGGAAATACCGAATTCCGGATCGACCTTAGCCATCAGCCGGCAGGCCTCTATTTTCTGGAGCTGCAGGTAGGAGACCGGCGCATTTCGCGGCGCCTGCTTATCGTGCGCTGATGACAGAATGGGCGCCATGCCAACCATTTTTTGATTAGCTTCGTGCCGCTTTTGCGCCCCGCCTCGGCGAGGCCATCCATCAACAAAAAAAAGAAAATCGGAAATGGCTTACGACGTTGTTGTCATCGGCTCCGGTCCCGGCGGTTACGTTGCCGCGATCCGCGCCGCCCAGCTGGGATTTAAAACCGCGATCATTGAAAAAGAAAGCCTCGGAGGCGTTTGCCTCAACTGGGGCTGCATCCCCACCAAAGCACTGCTGAAGAGTGCCCAGGTCATGGAATATATCCAGCACGCCAAAGACTTCGGCATCGAAGCCACCGGCACGCACAATTTCGAAGCGGTGGTAAAGCGCAGCCGCGGTGTTGCCGATAAGATGAGCAAGGGCGTTCAGTTCCTGATGCGTAAGAACAAGATCGATGTAATCATGGGCTACGGCAAGGTGGCCGGCAAAGGCAGGATCGAAGTAACGGCCGCCGACAACAGCAAGCAAACGGTTGACGCCCGCCACATAATCATCGCCACCGGCGCCCGCGCCCGCCAGCTTCCCGCCATGCCGATTGACGGCAAGAAGATCATTGGCTACCGCGAAGCCATGGTGCTGCCCCAGCAGCCGAAAAGCATGATCGTAGTCGGCTCCGGTGCCATCGGCTGCGAGTTCGGCTATTTTTATAATGCCATGGGCACCAAGGTAACCATCGTTGAATTCCTCCCCGGTATCGTGCCGCTGGAAGACGCCGACATCTCCAAGGAACTGGAGAAGAACTTCAAAAAGAAGGGCATCGACGTGATGACCAACGCCGAAGTAACCCATGTAGATACCACGGGCAACGGCGTGGTAGCCACCATCAAAACACAGAACGGCGAAGTGAAGCTGGAAGCCGACGTGCTCCTGAGTGCGGTAGGCGTGCAAAGCAATATTGAGGGCATCGGCCTCGAAGAAACCGGTGTGAAGACCGAAAAAGGCAAGATCATGGTCGACAAGTTCTACCAGACCAACGTGCCCGGCATTTATGCCATCGGCGACTGTGTTCCGGGTCAGGCCCTGGCACACGTGGCCTCCAAAGAAGCGATCACCTGTGTCGAGAACATCGGCTATAACGAGAAGAAATATCATCATCAGCCCGAAGGAATTGACTATGGCAACGTTCCAGGTTGCACCTATTGCATCCCGGAAGTGGCTTCCGTGGGTATGACCGAAAAGCAGGCCCGCGAGGCCGGCTACGAAGTAAAAGTGGGCAAGTTCCCCCTGAGCGCTTCGGGTAAGGCTTCTGCCGCCGGTCATCCGGAGGGTTTTGTGAAAGTGGTTTTCGATGCGAAGTATGGCGAGTGGCTGGGCACGCACATGATCGGCTACAACGTAACCGAAATGATCGCGGAAACAGTGGTAGCCCGCAAGCTCGAAACGACCTACCACGAAGTCCTCAACGCCATCCACCCCCACCCCACCATCAGCGAAAGCATCAAGGATGCGATCGAGGTGGCTTACGATGAGGCCATTCACCTCTGATAAGAAGCATGAACAAACGAAAGGCTGCCCGTCGGGACAGCCTTTTTTATTCGTCAGTCCGGCGGATCAGAGTGCCGCATGAAAATCGAACCAGGAGATGTTGTTGATGGCCTCCTTTTTTTCAAACTGGTAGAACCGCTGGTATGACTCCCGCACTTCTTCATACGATTTCCAGGCGCCGCGCGTGCCGGCACCGAAGGGCCCGCTCGAAGCATAGGGATGCCGGAAGGGCAACCATCGGCCATAGCGTTGCTTGGTTTTGAGGTAGAGGATTTCCAGCTTCCGGAAGGCCCAGCGTTTCTCGAGCCACAGGTTCACGGGCTGAAACATAAATGCCTGGTTGATCAGCTTGAACTTACGATAACCTTTCTGGTAAAGAAGATCCAGCCACTCCACGTGCACGGCCTCACAGGAGAAATACTGTGGCAAGGGCCCTCCTTCGGGCAAGGCCCTGATCACGAAATGATCGTATCCTTCAATATCCACTTTAACATAGTGCGGCAAGCCGTATTGCTCGAACAGCATTTCGGTGGTGACCGTGGGAACGTCCACCACTTCGTAGGGGCTGTTCATACGGCAGCCAATTTCCGGATCAAAGGAACTCCACTCAGAGTAGCGCTTGTTGATGTAAAACGGCAGCACGCCCTGCCTGTCCGATAGCCCCACATTGAGAATAATGAGCTGTCCCGACGCAATGGCCGGTGCAAACTTCTTCTCATTGTAGGCACAGAGCACGGGGCTGGCTTCTATGGCAAGTACGCGATAACCTTTCCGCAGGTAATACACCGTGTCTTCACCCTCGTGAAGTCCGATGTCATAGATCAGCTGATCTTTCATGATGCAACATTAGGGTAATCCGGCGACAAACATCAGTTGCTGAACACCTTGCGGAGCAACTCCGTAGTTCGGGCGGCGGGGTCCCTGCGGATCTTCGTTTCCTCCTGTGCCACCTGGACAAAGATCCCGTAGAGTGCCTTTTCGGTGACATAAGCAGCAAGGTCGGTATTGACCTTTTCGCGGCTGAAGCGGTTATAATTTGTAAAAAGGGTATTCCAGTGCCTGGTAGCATCTACCTTGCGCAGGGCTTCTTCAATAACCGGGCGGAAGGCTGCGGTAAGCGGCGACTGCGTACGGTCTTTCAAAAAGTTGGTAGCGGCATTATCGCCTCCGCGGAGGATACCCATACCGTCCTGGATGCTCATACCGCGGATGGCATTCAGAAAAATCGGAGCCGCGCTTTTACAGGCTTCTTCAGCGGCGCGGTTCATGCTCAGAATGGCATTATCGACCTGCCGGTTCATACCCATGCGCCGCAGGGTAGACTCCACCTTCTTTGCTTCCGGCGGCATCAGGATCTTGAGCGCGGCATCTCTGAAAAATCCATCCACCTGCGACAGGCGGCTGGTGCCGTTATTGGTGCCCACGCTGAGCGCTTCTTTGAGACCGTTGATAATTTCGTCGTTGGAAAGCCCCACCTTGCGGCCCGTCACCTGCTCAATGCCCTTGTTGACCACCTGGGTTACCTGGGCTTTTGTTGCGCTATCGCGGTTTACAGCCGTCTCCGCTTTCTTGATCAGTCCTTTCAATCCCTGTGCCTGGCTGGCGGAAAATGCACAGGCGCCGATGGTAAGCAACAGCAGTTTCTTCATGAATGGTAGTTGTGTTCCGAAAATAAGAGAATTCGCCCTAACGTGCCGTTAAAGTACCTTTAGGGCATGTACAGCATCTGGGAACAGGATCATTTTCCCGGCCCTCAGGACGTGGTAGTCGCGGGCGCGGGTTTCGCCGGTCTCTGGACGGCCTTTCACCTGAAACAGCGTTATCCGAAGGCCCGCGTCGCGGTGCTCGAGAAAGACTTCATGCCCATGGGCGCCAGCACACGCAATGCCGGCTTTGCCTGCTTCGGCAGCCCCGGCGAACTGATTGCCGATGCCGGCACCATGGGTGTAGACACCATGCTGAAACTGGTAGAACTACGGTACCGGGGGCTGCAGCTGATCGAAAAGCACTTCCGCCCCTCAAAAATCGACCTCGACTGGTGCGGCGGCTACGAACTGTTCCCGGAGGGCAGCACAGATGCAGACAGGTTGCGCGAAGACCTGACGTACCTAAACACACTTCTCAGACCCGTCACGCACCTCAGGGAAACTTTTACGGATGCTTCGGGAGCGATCGGCTCATTCGGATTTGGTGCGACCGCCCACCTGGTGCTGAATCGGGCCGAAGGCGCCCTGCATTCAGGACGGCTGGCCGAACGTCTGCGCCGCGAATTACGCCGGCAGAAAGTTCAGTGGCTGACCGGCATCGCCGTAACGGGCTTCCAGGACGCCGGCAATTTCCTGCGGATCGATACCAACCAGGGCATCCCGCTACAGGCGCGGTACCTGGCGGTATGTACCAATACGGGCACTGGTAACCTGCTGCCCGAAATCAACGTAACACCGGCACGAGGGCAGGTGCTGCTCACCTCTCCCATTGCCGGACTACCCTGGAAAGGCACCTTTCATGCCGATGAAGGGTACTATTACTTCCGCAACCTGGGCGAGCGCGTGCTGTTGGGCGGCGCCCGCAACAAGGCATTTGAAGCAGAAGGCACCGATGAGCGATGCACCACGCCCTTCATACAGGAAGAGCTGGAGCGTTTTCTGAATTCGGTTGTGCTTCCGCGTTACCAGGGCCGATTCGCCATCGAACATCGCTGGGCGGGCATTATGGGGATGGGCGCCAGCAAGCACCCGGTTATCGGACAGGTGCGGCCCCGCGTATTTGCAGCCACGGCTTTAGGGGGGATTGGAGTGGCGGTTGCGCCTGAAGCAGGCCGGCTACTGGCCCGCCAGATCGAACTCTGATCCCGGCAAACAGTGATTCCCTATTTTTGTTTTCATGAAACGATTCCCTGCAGCGGCATCTATGCTGCTTTTCGTAGCAGCCTGTTCTTCCGGCGAAGGTGACCAGGGCAAGCAAACGGTAAACACCGTTCCGGCAACGCCCGCAATCAACTATGCAGTTACGGCAGTGTACCCACACGACACCGGCTTTTATACACAGGGATTGAATTTTTACGGCGACAAGCTTTGGGAAAGCACCGGACAATATGGCGCCTCCCGTATGATGCAGGTAGACCTGCGTAGTGGCAAACCCAGGGTAAGCACTCCGATCGACAGCACCTTTTTTGGCGAAGGCCATGTGATCCTGCGGGATACGGTATACATGCTGACCTGGAAGGAAAAGAAAATGCTCCTGTTCGACGCGGGCTCACTCCGGATGATCAAAAGCACCGAATTTCCGACCGACGGATGGGGACTTACCACGAACGGGCAAGAGCTGATCGCCAGCGATGGCTCGAGCAACCTGTATTTCTACGAACCGGGCACAATCCGCCTGCTGCGTACACAGGGTGTCACCGAAAACGGAATGCCCGTATCGCAGCTCAACGAGCTGGAGTTTGTGAATGGTCATATCTACGCCAATATTTACCAGACAAACGATATCGTCAAAATTGACGCCAGCAACGGACAGGTGGTTGGGCGCATGAACTTCGATCAGTTGGTGCAGCAGGCACAGCTGAAGAATCCCAATGCCGACGTGCTGAACGGCATCGCTTTCAACCCCGCTAACAAGAAGTTCTACATTACCGGCAAATACTGGCCCGAGCTCTACGAGCTGCAGCTTCCTTTTTAAGCTGTCAGGCTTTTTCGATGATATAGGTGACTGAGCTGCAGCGCTCGCGGTTCATCAGGGCCCGGGCATTGGAACGCAAACCGGCCAGGGCAGCGCCGATCCAGCGCGTCCGGCCGAAGCGGTAGCGGCTGCTCAGGAGGCTGATATAGAAACTGTCGAACCACATCGGCCTCATCGCCACCAGTCGCAGTCCATGTTGCTGCAGCAGCCCCCGCATGGAAGCGGGTGAAAAATGGTACAGATGGCGTGGCACATCGTAGGCGGCCCAGTTGCGGCCATAGGTATCGGCATCTCCGGAAGTGTAGTTCGGCACGGCGATGACCAGCTTCCCCTCTTTGGCCAGCAACGTTTTTAATTGCTCCAGGTAACGGTGCAGGTCGTGCACGTGTTCGAGTACGTGCCAGAGGGTAATCAAATCGAAACTTCCAGGCACCAGCGAAAAAAGCCGGTCCGGCTCCTGCACCTCCAACTGGTAATCGCTGATGGCCATCCGCCGTGCATCGGCGTCTGGCTCAAGTCCCAGCACCTTCCATCCGGCAGCACGCAGGGCATTCAGAAACGCTCCTGTACCACAACCCACATCAAGAGCGCGTCCCTGTGTTTTTCCCGTAGCGGCATTCACCATGCCGACCTTCTGCCGGAGGGTAACCCGCCGCACCCGTTGGTACAAACGGTTAACCAGTCCTTTGCTGGTATTGGTGTGCGAAATGTACTCTTCCGACTTATAGTAAGGACCGATATGTGCCTCATCAGGAACATCCTGCGTAAACCGAAGCGAGCAGGCGCTACAGTGCCATACCACAAATTCTTCCTTGCTAACGGTGTAATCGGTAGCCCGAAAAAGGGGATTGATTTGCCGGCTGCGGCAAGCAGGGCATTCGGTATAGTGCACACGTCCTTCGGTCATGGCTGCAAAAATAGCGGACAGCGTGTAACCTGCCCGAATTTAGGGAAGCAAGGCATTCGAGGCGGGTGTTTTCATTCCGGAGGCATGAACCGAGAAATTCTCCGCATAGAAAAAATACAGGATTAGCAACGCCGCCAGCACTGCCAGCAGCCAGGCCAGCCACATCCGATCACTCTGCCGGGTCTGTTCCGCGGCAGCCGTAGTTTCCGTCGCGGCGACCCGCTCCTGATCACCGCTGAGCACCGTATGACGCGCATCCTCCCGCAACACCCGCTCCGCACGGATCGGACCGGGGCTCAGACGGCCCTCCGGCAATATTTCAAGGATGCCTTCATGGCGATGCATCAGGCCCACACCCGGCCACAAAAACACATCGTGCTGCAGGTGATGCGCCAATGCCGTACCGAAGGTTCTGAGTTGCTCCAGACAGGCGCCCCGCTCCTCCTGGAGCACAGAGCACAGCCAGGCCGATTGAGCTTCGGAAACTTCATCACCCTGCTCTATGTTCACCAGGTAGCCGGGCGCCAGCAACTCCTGGTCCACCACATTTCGCGCGGCAGGCAGGTATTCGAGTTGCAGCGTGCCGATAGCCGGGATCGTTACCCGGCGGGCAGCAGTAAGGTATTGCGTCAGCAGTTCAAGCACTATCTCCGGTTTTGGGGAAACGAAAATACGAGTCCTCCCAGGAACTGGAACCCATAAGTTGGATACTGGTGCCAGCGCTGGTAGTTTCGATTGAAAAGATTGTTGAATTGACCCCACACCTTGATGTTGCGGTAAACGTTGAACTCGAGTCCGGCAGCGGCGTCAAAGCCCCCCAGGGTGCGGTTGGCGCCATCGGCATCGCGGTAGGCGACGCCTTCAAATGCGTAGAGGTCGCTTTTCACATAGAGGTCGCGCAATACCTGGAGCCGCAGGGAGGTCTTCGATTCCAGCACCGGGAGGCCCCAGGCTTCTTCATTCAGATCAAGAGAAGCATAGCGGTTCAGATCGAGGGAGGTTCGCAGGCTGAAGGTCTCCCCCTTTGTATACCCCAGTTCGCCGTGCAGGTTGATCGCACGCATATCCGGCTCGAAACGCACGGCAAAGGACTTGCGGTCGGCGCCGTCATTGAGGAACAGTGGCGTATGGTACAAAAGGTTCAGTCCGCCGCGCAGCAAAAAGCTCACATGATCGGTAATGCTGCCTTTCACCCCGCCGTAGATCTCTTCGATACGACTGTTGTTGATGGCCAGAGGCGCGTTCATCCAGGGGTTGTAGGACGACAGGTACTGCAGGTTATTGGCACGAAGATGTCCCGTCCAGCCCGCCACCAGCGACAAACGTTTATCCTCGGTCCCCACCTCGGCCAGCAGGTTGGGCATCAAGCGGAAACGGCCGTTATCCCAGGAAGGCCGCAGTCCTGCCTGCACATAAAGGGTGGATGTCTTGACCTGCAGCGAAGGCGAAAGCTGGAACCAGGTATTCGATTGTGCGATACCCGACAAAGGGCTATAGCGGGTGATGGCGCCCTCTGCGCTCACCAACACCTCGAAGCGGCCTTCCAGTGTTTTCCGCAGCGGAAGATTCAGATAAACGGTCGATTCGTTGCTGCCGCGACCGTTGCCGAAAGCGTCGAAACGCAGCTCTGGTGCATATGAAATTCCATAGGCCGTAGGCTGGGTATTGCGCAGCGTTACCTGAGCCCGGAAATTGCGGTAGCGCAGGGCCAGCGAATCTTTGGCAAAGTCGAGCTGCTGTGGCTGGAAGCCGTACCGGAAATACTGATCTTCCGAAAATCCGATGCGCCCGCTGAGGCGGTGGTTTCCGTCGAGTCTCAATTGTCCGTAAGCATCTAACTGGGCCTGGCTGGTTTCCTGGAAGCGGAGTCTTCCCTGTGAGCGCCAGTAGTGCCCCAGTAAACTCACCGAAGCATCCCGGTCACCGGCAGAAAGTCCAGCCTCGAGATAGGGCGTTCGCAGGGTTCCGTATCCGGCCTTCACGTAGTTGGCATTATTCCAGCGGAGGATGCTGTCGGTGGCAAACGCAAGCGGTTTCAGCGTTCCGGGCTGGTAGGCAAACGCCAGGTTTTGGTTGGGCACACTATATTGAAGTTGCGGCCGCGTGGTATCGGCCGCGGGCGGGGTGGCGCTGAAATTGATTTTGCTGATTTCCGGCAGCTCGGGCTGAAAGGATGCCGTTACGGTCACCTCCCGTTTGCGGGTGCTGTCCTGTGCCCGCAAGGCAGGAGCCGCCGCCAGTATAATTCCGGTTATGATGATTGTGCGCATGCGTTTGTATTTTTACTGTCCTCCTACCTTGCTGTTCCGGCCTTCTTCTTCAGCCACCTGCTGCAGTTTGCGGCGCGCTTCTTCGGCCAGTTCCGGGATGGTGGTGTTCTCCGCCACACTCTGGTAGGTGGCGCGGGCATTGAAGTAGTCTTTCTGCCGGTAATAAATATCGCCAAGCAGCAGGTAGGCACGGGTTACCCATTGTTCGTAGGAACCTGACTTGTTGATCACCTCGAAGGCGGCCTTCTCGGCTTCCCGGATGCGGTTGGTGGCAAAGTAGCTGGCCGCTATCTCATAGCGGGCCTCTGCCGCCAGCGCCGCCTTGTTGGCGGCCACCACGCTCCGGAAAGAAGCAATCGCCGCTTCATGCTGACCCGTTGTTTGAGCAGCACGTCCAAGCACCATGTTGGCGAGCGCCTTGTCATCGGCATTACCGCCTTTAACCGTTGTCAACTCGCGTGCATTTGCCGTGGCTTCCGCCCACTTCTGCTGCAGGTACTGGCTGCGGAGGAGTCCCCTCATGGCTTCCAGGCGGGTTTCCTGGCTGTTGGTCAGCCCTTTCAGCTGGCTGTAATAACGTTCTGCCTCCGCGTAGTTCTTCCGGGAGAAGAAATAAATGCGCGCCACGCCCAGTACGGCCGGCTCTGCGTAGCGGTTAGGCGCGCGGCCCGCCACCACCTCGTAGTGCGGGAGGGCGGCAGCTGTGTCGCGCCGGTTCAGGTAGATTGTACCCAGGTGGAAATGGGCATCCAGGGCATAGGCGCCCGTGCCGAAACGTTGCAGGTACTGCTCCAGTTGTGTCTGCGCCCCGCTGCTGTTCCCATTTTCGAGTTGTATACGAGCGGCACTCCAGGTCAGCGAGTCTTCCGCATTCACCGACACCGGCTTCCCGGCTTTACGGGCTGCCTCCACGTAAGCATCCGGTTGTCCCTGCTCGATATAGATGGCTTTCAGGTTTTCGAGGGCGTCATCTGCTTCCTCGGAGTTGGGATATTGCGACAGAATCAGCTGAAACTGCCCGATCGCCTCTGGATTTGCTTTGAGGTTGAAATGGGCGATGCCCAACTTGAGATGGGCCTCGGGTTTCAGGCTGTTGGTTACCGGCAGCTTCGTCAGCGTTTGCAAATAGGGGATGGCCTCACGGAAGCGTTCTCCCGCCAGGTAGGTGTTGGCGATCTCCATATTGGCCCCCGGCACCAGGGCGGAGGCAGGAAACTTGCGGATCAGACCGTTCAGCAAGGATACTTTCTCATTGGCATTCGTGATCCCGGCGATCATCGCCTTCTGGTAGGTAGCATAGTCTTCAGCAGGCCAGGAGAAGCGGATGACGTTGTCGTACAGGCTGCGTGCCTGCGCATAGGAACGGAGCATGAACCAGGTATCGGCCGTGCGGAGGTAGGCATCCTGCGTCAGCGCATCGCTTGATGGCGAAACATTCCGGGAGAGCGGTTCAAAATAACTCTGCGCCAGGCGCCAGTTTTCCTTGCCGAGATAGCTATAGCCGAGATTGTACTTTGCCGACCGCTCATTTGCTTCACCCAGTGCAGGAGCACCTGCTGCCAGGTAGGCCAGGTAATTCCGGATGGCTTCATCGATTCTATCGGCGCGGTAGGAAAGCTCACCCTTCCAGAACTGGAGCAGCGGCAGCAACGGGCGATTGTTTGGGTCTTTCAATGCCTGGTCGATCAGCGACTCGGCTTCAGCCAGCTGGCCATCATTGATCAGCTCGGTGGCCCTGCCCAACAGTATCCGCGGATACAGACGCCGGGTGGCCGGCGAGGGTGACTGCAATTGCTGCATCAGTTGCAGCGCTTCGCGGTAATTGCTGGTATTGGCCAAAGTGGCAACCAACAACTCGGTGGCTTCAGGCAGGTAGGTGGAGCGGGGATAATCGTTGAGGAAAGACCGGAAGGTCTTCAGCGCCTCATCCTGGTAACCGAGTTCGTAAGACAGTTTGCCATACTGAAAGCGTGCGATCTCCCGCTGAACAGGATTGCTGTTGTTGGAAGCACTGAACAGGAAGGCATTCCGCGCGTTCGGCTTCTGGTTCGTTTTCAGAAACGCATCGCCAAGCAGGTACATGGCATGCTGTGCAAGAGAGTCCTGGGCTCCCCCGAGCTGCCGGAAGCCCTCAATAGCGCGGGTATAGTTGGACGCCTGATAATGTGTGTAAGACAGTTCGTAGAGGTCTTCGCGACGCACTTTTTCCGAGCGTCTTACATACTCCTCGAGGTAGGGAAGTGCTTTTTCGTACTGCTTCTGCTCGAAATAGGCATGCCCCAGCAGTTGCTTCAGCTCCAGGTCGAAATGCTGGGTCTTGCCCTGGCGCAGCTTTTCTTCGGCATAACGAACGGCTTCTTCCCTCCGCCCCTGCACATAGTAAATCTGTGCAATGTAATAGGGCACGATGCCTTCGTAAGTGGGATGATTTTCCACCTCGCGGAAGGCCGCCAGCGCTTCCGTATAATTGCGGTCGCGAAACACGATAAACCCGTAGTAATACGTAGCGTCGGATCGGTTGGGATGATCTTTCTGCTGCCGCACTTCCTGAAAAAGCGGGCGCGCGGCTGAAAATTGCTTCCGGGTAAAATAGGCATACCCCTTATGAAAGGCGAGAGTACCCTGCTCTTCCGCACTGAGATTGGCGGTGCCGGCGCCTTCGTACAGCGCAAGTGCCGCCGCATAGTCGCCCTGGCGGAAGCGATGCTCGCCCAGCTGGTACCGCATCTGCTGCACCCGCGCATGGTTTCGGGTAACGTTGATGTATTGCTCCGCATCCACCACGGCGCCGGCCTCACCCTGCATCAGTGCGGTAACGATAGCGTAGTACTCAACCTCCTGTGCCGCTACACTGCGGTTGATGCGATCGGTTTCCCGCAGCGACTGGCGAAGTTCCTGAAATACGGGGGCGGCCAGCGAATACTGTCCCTTCTGAAAAAACTCCTTCGCCATCAGAAACCGGTCGTCCGGATGGCGCAATCCGATGGTCTGCTGGGCCGAAAGTGATTGATGAAGTACAAGGAAAGCGGGAACCACCAATAGTTTCTTCATAGTCATCCTTTTGCCGATAGGGTGTTAACGCTGCCTGCGGAAACTTTATTATGGAGCGCTCCCTGCCTGCAACAAAGGACGCAAAATACGGGAAGGGGCGTAAACAAAACTTTGTTAAGGAAACCGGCGTGCCATCCGTGCACCGGTTCGTATTATTGCTCGTCAAAACACCTCATCCATGAGAAAACTCTTCAGCACCCGCACCACCGACACAGGGCTTACAATCGGAACACTTCTTTTGCGTCTTGGCGCAGGCGGACTCATGATGGCCCACGGCTTCGACAAGCTCGTACACTTTTCGGAGAATGCGGCCCGCTTTCCGGATCCGCTTCATGTAGGTCATGTCACTTCGCTTGCCCTTGTGGTGTTTGCGGAGTTCTTTTGTGCCGCCTTCGTGGTGGCCGGTTTGTTTACGCGACTGGCCTGTGTGCCGCTGATCATTACAATGGCCGTGGCCTGCTTCGTAGCACACAAAGGGCAGGTGTTTGGCGACGGAGAGTCGTCGGCGTTGTACCTGTGCTGCTACCTGGCGCTCCTGTTCCTGGGCCCCGGCAAGGCCAGCCTCGACCGGTTTATCGGGAAGTGAGCGGTGAGCAGTGAGCGGTGGGCCCTTTCCGGCAACAGGCTGCATGAATCCGAAATCGGAGATCTTTCCCGATCCTGCATCGGGGATCGACCAGCTTATACCCGGTGATGATCGGCGCGCCAGTGCTGAATGGCCTGTTTGATCTGCTTGTTACCCAGGTTTTCGCGAAGGGTTCGCTCAACCAAAGCCGGAAGTTCAGCGTCCGATGCAAAACGGAGGGCCACAATCTGGCCAACGCGCAAGGCAGGATCGAGCCTCTTTCCAGTGAGGATAAAATAACGAAGCCCTTCTTCGGCGCGTATGGCCCGATCCTGGGCCTTCAGCGCAAAAATGCGGATAAAGAAGAAAAGCAGGATCAGGATCAGCGCTACCAGCACCAGGAGCACGGCCGGATACTTATCGGCGGTTTCCTCACGCAGCGCAAAGCGGATGCTGCCGGCCAGCAGAAGCAGGATGGCGGTGAACGTTATGCCATGATATCCGCCGCTGAGCCGGGTGTGATTGTCAAAAGACTGCTGCTTCATATGAGTGATGAGTAATGAGTGATGAGTGATGAGTGATGAGTGATGAGTAAGGAAAGGGATTAAAAATAGGGAAGCGGGCTGAGTCCGGGTTATTTTCTTATTTGAGCTCGTCTAGTACGCGGTAGATTTTGCGGACGATGTCGGACTCCCGGCCCTGATAATTGTTGACAAGGATCGAAAATACATACTCCTTGCCGTCCCGCGAACGGTGATAGCCGCAGTAGCCCTTGACACCACCGATCGTACCGCTTTTCATGCGCATGCCATTGTACTCCGGAAAACCCTTGACAAAACCTTCGACCCAGGATTGCCGCCGGGCATACAGCAACACCTGCACCTGTGCCTGTGTCGTCACCCGGTTCTCCGGCGAAAGACCCGAACCGTCCACGATGCGCAGGGCAGCAGGATCCACGCCCCGCTCCTTCCAGAATGTGCGGACAATGGCAGCACCTGCACGCGTAGAGGCCGTCCCCGCTTGTTTCAAGGCCATCGTTTTTAGCAGTGCTTCCCCATACAGATTGATACTCTTCCGAAGAAACCAGTAGTTGATGCTGTCGAGTAGAGGCGACTGCTCGCTGTAAAAAATGGTCAGTCGCGAAGTATCACGGGTGGGCGCCGGCAGACCGGGTACCGGCATCCCCCGCTGAACCTGGAGCTCCAGGCGCGCTTTGAGATCGTTCATAAACGAAAGCTCCGGGTCGGGAAGAGAGCCCGATACGGTTATGACCTTTCCGGGCGGCAATGTGCCCCGGAGCACGGGTCCCCTGCGTATCGATGCTTCGGAGATGCCGAGTGCATGGTAGAGATAACTCTCGTCACCGCTTCCGGCGCGACCGGTCTTTGCGTGTATGCTTACCGGCTGCAGCGGATCGGGCTCTGTTCCCAGCAGGCGTATGCTGTCGCCTTCCTGCACACCGGGCTGCAGTTTCATTCTGAACTGGTTTTCATGCCAGCTGATACCCGTGCTGCCGGCACCGTAATACTGGCCGACATCGGCCCATATCCAGCCATCCGGAATGGTCTCGTCGCCCCACCCCGGTGTTAGCGGCACAAGGCTTCCGGGGTAGTTGCCGATGCCTTTGCGGCGCACGGCCCGTACCATTCTTGCCAGCACCGAATCAGCCGAACGATCGTTCCAGCGCCAGCTGCCCAGCGTAGGATCACCCGAACCGATCACATAGAGGTGCCCCCGAAGTCGGCCCTGTTCAATCACGCCATCGTGCGCGAGCTGCGTGGTAAAGCGGTAGTCTGGTCCCAGCACTTCGCAGGCCGTTGCCGCGGTGATCACCTTTAGTGTGGAGGCGGGTGCCAGTCCCATCCGTGCGTTCCGCTCAAGCACAGGTTTGCCCGTAGTGGTTTCTGCCACGTAAAGGGATGCTATGCCTGCACGCAGCTGCGAATCGGCCTCGAAGGCCGACCAGGCGCGCCCCAGGCGCAGCGCAAGGGGCTGGGCCGCCGCAAGAAATGGCAGCGCCATACAGCAACAGGTAAACAGGATACGGTTTCTCCGGAATTGCATGCCCTAAAGATACGCGGATTGAACAGGCTGCTTTGGCAACATCGGCGGCAGGACGGTCCGGCGCAAAATGGCACGGTCCTATCTTGCGCCCCAAACCGGAACCATGAAGACGATCACTGCCTCCATCATTACCATTGGCGACGAACTACTGATCGGCCAGACGATCGATACGAACAGCGCATTCATCGGTCAGGAACTGAACCGCATCGGCGTATGGCTGCGCCGCCGCATTGCCGTGGGCGATGTACGTGCCGAAATCCTGCAGGCCCTCGAAGAGCAAAGCCGCGACAACGATATCATCATCATCACCGGCGGCCTGGGCCCAACGGCAGACGATATCACCAAACCCGCCCTCTGCCACTACTTTAACGGACGCATGATCGTAAATGAAGAAGTACGGCAAAACGTTATCGGCATTTTCGAGCGGATCGGGAGACCGGTGACCGAGGTCAATCTGAAGCAGGCTGAAGTGCCCGACTGTTGCACCGTGCTCCCCAACCGCCGCGGCACAGCCCCGGGCATGTGGTTCGAGAAAGAGGGCGCAGTGGTGATATCACTTCCGGGCGTGCCCCACGAAATGAAAGGACTGATCACCGACAGCGTGCTTCCCGGAATACAGGAGCGTTTCCCCCTTCCGGTGATCCGCCACCGCACCCTGCTGACTGCCGGCAAGGGTGAATCGGAACTGGCTGCCCATATCCGCGACCTCGAGGAAAACCTGCCGGCCTCCATCAAACTGGCCTACCTGCCGGCTTATGGCATGGTACGGCTTCGGCTGACGGCCCGCGGGGAGGAAGAAACCAGCCTCGTTGCCGAACTGGACCGGCATTTCGGCCTGCTACGCGAACGGGTGAGGGAATGGATGGTCATCGACGAAGACCTGAGCCTGGCCGAAGCCCTCAGCCGCCTGCTGCGTGAGCGGCAAAAAACCGTGGGCACTGCCGAAAGCTGCACCGGCGGCATCATTGCGCGCATGCTAACCGAGAAAGCCGGCGCATCGGCGTTTTTCCAGGGCAGCGTAGTGGCTTATGCCAATAGCGTGAAGCAGGAAGTGCTGGGGGTGCCGGCAGAAACGCTGGCGCTACATGGTGCCGTAAGCGAGGCCACCGTGCGCGCGATGGTCACCGGCGCACTGCGTTCGCTGGGCAGCGACTATGCCCTGGCCACTTCCGGTATTATGGGACCCGATGGCGGCACCGAAGAGAAGCCGGTGGGGACGGTGTGGATCGCCGTAGGCAGCAGGGAGCGCATCGAAGCACAACAATTCCGCTTTCGCTTCGACAGGGGCCGCAATATCGAGTTGACGGCCAACGCCGCACTGAACCTGCTGCGCCGCTTCATCCTGCAGGATGAACCTGCTTAAAGCCGGATGGGATTTTCCGGACTGGAATCGTCTGGCGGAGGCTGTAGCGAAACAATTCCGGAAGGCGGCACCGGGGATGGGGCATTCTTGCTATTTTTGGCCCCGATTTCAAGCGGTAGGAGCCCTACCGATTGCTTGCACAAATGACCCTTTAAACTCAGTATTTGCTTTATGGCAACAGTTGACCTAGTTATGCCGAAGATGGGCGAAAGCATCATGGAAGCGACGATCCTGAAATGGCATAAGAAAGCCGGCGATCCGGTGAAAATGGACGAAACCGTTCTGGAGATAGCCACCGATAAGGTAGACAGCGAAGTGCCTTCCACAGGTGAGGGTGTGATTGAAGAGATCCTGTTTAACGTCAACGATGTCGTGCCGATCGGTACGGTCATTGCCCGCATCCGCAGCGGTGCAGCGGCATCCTCCGCTCCGGCTGCCCCGGCCGCAGCAAAGACAGATCAGCCAGCCGTGGCTTCCGCGAAAGCGGAACCGGCCCCTGCGCCTGCCGCACAACCAGTTGCATCGGCGCCCGCGTCGGCCCCTGCAGCACAAACAGGCGGCAACCGCTTTTACTCACCCCTGGTCCTCAACATCGCTGCCCAGGAAGGCATCGGAATGAGCGAGCTGGAAGGTATCGCCGGCACCGGTAACGAAGGCCGGGTAACCAAGAAAGACATCCTGCAATATGTTGCCGACAAGAAAGCCGGCAAGGCTCCCGCAGCCCCGGCCGGCCCCGCTCAGCCTGCGCCTGCCCGCCAGGATCTGGTGATCCCGATGAACAAGATAGAGGCGCCCGCACAACAGATGCCCGTAACCGGCAACGTGGAGATCATCGAAATGGACCGTATGCGCAAGCTGATTGCGGATCATATGGTACGGAGCAAGGCCACCAGCCCCCACGTCACCTCCTTTACCGAGGCAGACGTCACCAACCTGGTGCTGTGGCGCGACCGTATGAAGAAAGAATTTGAAAAGCGCGAGGGCACCAAAATCACCTTCACGCCCCTCTTCATCGAAGCCATCGCCCGCTGCATCAAAAAGTTCCCCCTCATCAACAGCTCCGTCGACGGCAGCCGCATCATCGTCAAAAAAGACATCAACATCGGCATGGCCACAGCGCTGCCCTCGGGCAACCTGATCGTGCCGGTGATCCGCAATGCCGACCAGCTGAACCTGGTAGGACTCGCCAAGCAGGTCAACAACATGGCCGATGCGGCACGCAACAACAAACTGAAGCCGGAAGATATTTCCGAAGGCACCTTTACGCTGACCAACGTAGGCACTTTCGGCTCGCTGATGGGAACGCCGATCATCAACCAGCCGCAGGTGGCGATCCTGGCCGTTGGTGCCATTAAAAAGCGCCCCGTCGTCATCGAAACGCCTCATGGCGACAGCATCGCCATCCGCCACATGATGTACCTCTCGCTCTCCTACGATCACCGCATCGTAGACGGCAGCCTGGGTGCTACCTTCCTCACGGCAGTTGCCAATGAGCTCGAGAACTTCCGTCTTGACCGCGAAATCTGACCGGAAAAGGATAAATACGCAAAGGGCTGTCGCAAAACGACAGCCCTTTGCGTTTCCAGGAGCCCGGGCATCCAACCCGGATTGTTTACTTGCCGAAGTGCTCGCGCCGGAAACGGTACTTTTTCCCCTTGCGGGTGATGATGAACAGGTCGCCGAAGGCCGTATCGGGGAGATCAGCGAGTTCGCTTTGCCCGAGAAAACGGTTCACCAGATCATCGACGGTATTGGAATGGCCCACGATCAGCACATTACCACGGCTGATGAATTTTATCCGGCTGACAAAGCCCGTGTCGCGGGCATCGTAGGTCTGAATGGACAGTCCGCGCGCAGTAGCCAGGGGCTGTGCCGTGTTGCGCGTGCGCTGCGTATTGGTGCTGAACACGTGATCCACCCGCGCATTTTGCAACCGCTCCTTCAAGGCCTGGGCACGTTCTTCCCCGGCTGCCGATAAGGGAACATCACTGCTCATTTGAGCACCCGAAGCAGCCGCCTTCTCGCCATGACGAACGATGTAATAAGAAGTAGTGCGGCAGGAAGCCAGCAAAAGCGCCAGAACCGGAAGGAGAACACGCATCAACGATCAATTTTAAGCTTTTAAAGGTAAAACGGTATTCTATTTGTTTTTTACCGTTCGTATATTAGAGACGAGCCGGCGTAGCGGAGCAGGGCCAACACGTCCTGCCGTTCAATACCGCCGGAAACATTCTCAAATTAGCAGCCCCGCCTATGAAGCAGTTGTCAGAAACCTGGTTTGCCGAAGGGTATATCGACTTCGAGCTGAAGAAATACACCCTGCTGGCTTACCTGCAGGAGATCAACCGGAACTTCCATGAGAACCGCCTTTATCCCCAGCTTGCGGATCTGGTTTTCCATTACAACAACATCATCGCCTTTCGCGAAAACAAGCGCCACCTGCAGGAACATTTTCCTAAGAAGCTCACCGGCATCCAGATCGAGAAACTGCAGTCGCTTTATGAGCAGATGATCGCCGATGACGAGCTGATGCAGGAGCTGGAAGAGATCATCACGTACTCGGCAGGGGCCATGCAAACCACGCTCAGCAGCGGGGCCGAGATTTATGAATTCGTGGAAGGGAACCTCAGCATTTCGCCGGTCGGACTGATACCGCTCGATATGCAGGAAGGCTATTTCTTTCTCAGCGCGGGCAATACCCGGTCGGCCCGGGTGTATCAGTACCGGCTTTCCATCTTCGAGAAGCACGACGAAAAGTTCCGGAGCATGAAAACCGTTTACCTCGATGACTTGCGTCGCAGCCTTTTCCATACCTACGAGCAACTCAAAAGCGAGCTCATCCGCATGCGGGCGGAATTGCCCAACCCGGCGGTATACGCCATCGAAACGGAGCTGAATTTTCCGATAGAGGAAACCCTGTTGCCGATTGCCAAGCGCAGTCTTGTGAAATTTCTTTCTATGGCTGCCTGATTTCGGATGCTGCCGCCACCCGGTCCGGGCGCTGCCGCAACAGGCGCCACATATGAAAAAGAACAGCCATCGCGATCAGGGCAAATCCTGGGTAAAACCAGGGACTGAGGTGCTTATTCTCCTGGTAGATAAAAAAGGCGAGGGCAATGCCATAAACCGGCTCCAGGGTCAGCGTAAGGTTCATGGTAAAGGCGGAGAGCTTTTTCAGCGCGCGGATGTAGAGAAAAAACGTTGCGATGGTACACCCCCAGCTCAGTACGGTCAGCCAGAGCCAATCCGTTGCCCCAGGAATGTTGTTGGGCTCAGGAAAGAAATGCTGATACAGCGGTAGCAGCAGGCTCAGCCCGGCAAAGCCACCGGTGAGCTGGTAAAGCGTGAGTGCCTCCGGCTCGTAGCGGTCCACGATTTTTTTTGTAGTTACCGAAACCAGCACCGTCAGCACCGATGAGATCAGCCCGATGATGATACCGGCCGAGAACTGCAGGTGGGTGTTGTAAATGAGCACAATGCCCGCTATGGCAAAAAGCCCGAGTCCGATTTCTGCAAGTTCCACCTTCCGCCCGATGATCAGCGGCTCCAGCAGGGAGGCCAACAAAGCCGTGGTGGAAAGACAGGTGAGCGCGATGGTGACATTACTGTATTTGATGCTTCCGTAGAAACACACCCAGTGCAGGGCCAGCAGGAAGCCTATAAAACTGATGAACAGCAGGGACTTCAGCGGCAGCCGCCGGATCTTTCCGAGAAAAAAATAGAGCATCCAGAGCGATACAACGGTGATGAGCAACCGGTACCACACCAGCCAGGTCTGGCTGAGCGTGATGACCCGGCCAAGCACGCCGGTGAACCCCCAGAGGAACACGGCCGTGTGCATTTGAAGAAGTGCCTTGCGCATGTGTTGAAGCTATAGCGCTCTCGGGTTGCCCTTGCCGGCAGCAGGGTGAGCCTGTTTACACGGGCTGGTTGGCGGTTGTTTCCGCCTTTACCCGGAGCTTGCGGCGATACGAAGTGAAGATGCTATACCAGCGTAATTTCAGTACGCCAAGAATACCTTCCTTCACGATACCCTTGCTCATTTTTGATTCACCGAACTTACGATCTTCGAACAGAATGGGCACCTCCTTGACACGGAAGCCCAGTTTCCAGGCCGCAAACTTCATCTCGATCTGAAAGGCATAGCCCACGAAATGAATTTCATTGAAGTCGATGGCTTCGAGTACTTCCCGCTTGTAGCAAACGAATCCGGCTGTTGGATCCATTACGGGCATCCAAAGAATCATGCGGGTATAGAACGATGCGCCTTTGGACAGGGCAATCCGGTCGGAGGGCCAGTTCTTTACGCCACCGTCTTTGACATAGCGCGATCCTACCGCCACATCCGCCCCGCCATACTTACAGGCGGCATAGAGCTCAGGAAGCTTGGCTACCGGGTGCGAAAAATCGGCATCCATTTCAAAAATGAAGCGGTAGCCTCGCTGCTGCGCCCATTTGAAGCCATGGATATAGGCAGTGCCGAGCCCCAGCTTTCCCCGGCGTTCCTCAAGAAACAGCGTATCGGGATAACGCGGCTGCAGTCCGCGAACGATTTCGGCAGTACCGTCGGGCGATCCGTCGTCGATTACGAGCACATGAAAGTCATCCTGCAAATCGTGCACGGCATGGATAATAGCCTCGATATTATCCTTCTCGTTATAGGTTGGTATGATTACAATCTTTTCCACAGAACAGCGGTGCGCTATGCTTTCTTCAGCATGATGCGCGTATAAATTTCAGTCAGCTTTTGTTTGGTATTCATCGGAAACTCGCCCTTCATCATCCAGTCGTAGTATTGGGGTTCCGCTTTGAGCACATCGGCTACGGTACGGCCCTTGTGCTTTCCGAAGTTGAAGGTTTCCTGTCCTTTTTCGTTGTACACGAAGCGACGGGCGAAGTCGATGATCTGGTCCTCCCCGACGGCTTTGATCACCGTATCGAGGGTTTGGCCCAATTGCGGATACCGCTCTACCTGTGCGAACAGTATTTCTGCGGTTGCCGATGCATCAACCTCGGCGCCGTGGGCGCCTTCCAGGCTCTTATCGCAATAGAATTTATAGGCGGCAGCCAGGTTACGCTGCTCCATCAGGTGATAGATCTTCTGTACGTCCACCACCTTGCGGCTCTTCATCTCGAAATCCACGTCGGCACGGATAAACTCCTCTACCAGCAGCGGCACATCGAGGCGGTAGGCATTGTAGCAGGCCAGGTCACAGCCGTCGAGGTACTGCTTCAGTTCCTGCGCCACCTGCCGGAAGGCCGGGGCGTCCTTAACCATATCGTTCGTGATACCATGAATATCGATGATCGCCTGCGGGATCTCGATGCCGGGATTGAGGAGTTTGCGTTTTACGGTGCGCACCCCGTCGGGTAACAGCTTGATGATCGCTATTTCCACGATCCGGTCTGTTGCCACATTATTCCCGGTAGCCTCGATATCAATGACGGCTAAGGGCTTTTTGAGTTGTAACATGCGTGAAATGGAAGGTCTTGAATGAAGGGCTAAAGATAGAATTTTGTTCCGCCCAAAATGTTAAATATCGTCAGGATGCCGTGATGCGGGCGGCCAATGCCGGCAGATCGAGGCCATCATAGTTCCCCGAACTCATGAAAAGCAACACGGCATCGTCAAAAGAAGCGGCCTCCAGCCAGGCTTCCAGGGCGCTCCGTTCATTGATTACCTGCATGTGTTCGTTGGCAAAACCCCGGCGCACCTCCTCCGCCGGAAGGTCGGGAAGGCGCTTTAGCTCCAGTGCATGTTGCGCATAGAACACCACAGCTTCATCGGCCGCATCCAGCACACCGGCATATTCTCCCATAAACTGTGCGCTCAGGCTGCTGTAGGTATGCAGCTCAAGCAGGGCAAGCAGGCGTTTTTCCGGAAACTGCCGGCGCACCGCTTCCATGGTGGCTTTCACCTTGGAGGGCGCATGGGCAAAATCGCGGTAGACCCGGGTACCCGCTCCCGAACCCAGCAGTTCCAGGCGGCGGGCCGCTCCGGTAAAGGTGGAAATGGCGGCAACGAAGTCAGCAGCGCTTACGCCGAGCTCCCGGCAGGCCAGCCAGGCAGCGTGCATGTTCAGCAGGTTATGATCACCGAAAACCTGTACCGGCGCGGAGGCAGCATCGAGTGTAACCGATGTCTGTCCGTCCAGGATCGTGTGGGGCAACACGTCGTAGGCTTGGTAGCGGATGTCGCTGCGCCGGGTTTCTGCAACCACACGCGACAGTACGGGATCGGTTGCATTAAAAATGAGCACACCCCCGCTTTCGATCTTTCCGATAAAGATCCGGAACTGCTCGAGGTAGAAATCGAAGGTGGGAAATACGTTGATATGGTCCCAGGCAATGCCGGTCAGGATGGCTACATGCGGAAAGAGAAAATGAAACTTAGGACGTTTCTCCAGCGCAGATGCCGGGTATTCGTCGCCCTCGCAAACGATCACCGGTGCATCGGTGATGCTGACCGATTGGTCGAAGCCCGCCAGACGGGCGCCCACCAGGTAATCGAATCGATGCTCCAGCACCCGGAGCACGTGCATGATCATGGCCGTGGTGGTGGTTTTGCCATGCGAACCGCCGACTACTACCCTTTGCTTGGAGCGGCTCTCCTGGTAGATATAGCCCGGGAAGGAAAAAATTGGCAGGTCCAGTTCCCGTGCGCGGATGAGCTCCGGGTTATCTTCCCGCGCGTGCATCCCTAATATGATGGCATCCAGACCCGTATGAATCCTGGTCGCCTCCCAGCCCAATTCGGCGGGAAGGATTCCTTCCGCCTTCAGGTTCGAAAGTGCCGGCTCAAATATTTCATCGTCGGAGCCTGAAATCTGGTATCCTTTTCGCTTTAACGCTATGGAAAGCTGGTGCATCACACTGCCGCCTATTGAGATAAAATGGATATTCATTGCTATGTTTGCAAAAGTATCCGGAAATTTATACCGTTTACCGTTAAACTCCCGGTCATGAAAAACAAAATCGCCTCTCTGGTTCTGCTGAGCGCCCTGACGCTTGGAATGATGTCCTGTGCCACGTCGCGCAGCAAGTATGGTTGCCCCTCAACCGCTTACAAACAGCCGGTATCCAACAAAATCTGATGGAATGCATTGGAACCAGCTGAACTCCGAAGAACAATTGCAACAACTGGTTGAGCGCTCGAAAGAGCTGCCCCAGGTAATCTTCAAACACAGTACGCGCTGCTCGATCAGCAGCGTGGCGCTGCAGCGTCTTGACAAAGCCCAGCAACCGCAGGCTACCGAATTTCATCTGCTCGATGTGCTGCAGGCAAGACCCCTTTCGAACAAAGTGGCCGAAATATTCCACGTTGCGCATGAGTCACCACAAGTGCTCGTGATCCGTAATGGCGAGTGTATTTACGACGAAAGCCACCTGGGCATCAATATGAAAGAAATTGCCGGCCAGGTGCAGATGGCCTGATCGTTCCCGACCCAAGCTCTTGAGCCGCTCCCAGGAGCGGCTTTCTTCTTGTCAGCCGGTCCACAGACCTGTTGCCTTGCAAAAACAGGGAGCCGGATGGGTATCGCCGGCAACAAACCGGAAACAGTTGTGGAGGTTGCCCTGGAACCCCGGAACGGCCCTCAGATGGCCTGGCTGAATTTCTTTCCCCCGGCTTCGTCGCGGAGCTTATGCAGGTCGAAGGGTGCACAGCAGTTGCGGATGAAGTAATGCCCGGCAGGCGTCAGTTCCAACCCTGTTTCATCAAACCGGAGAAAACCGTCGGCCTCCAGTGGCGCCAGCCCCGGAAACACCAGCTCGCGCAGCAGATCGAGATCTTCGGAACGAAAGCTTGTTTGTCCCTTGCAGGCGATGTCGAGGATGTAGCGGCGGAAGGAGCGGTCTTCTTCATTGAGGATATAGCCTTTGCGTATCGGCAGGATGCCGTTGCTGATGTCTTCGTAATAATCGTGGAGTGTTTTCGCATTTTGTGCGAAGGCGATACCCGCATCGGAAATACTCGATACGCCGAGCCCCAGCAGCAGGCCCGTCGCCTGTGTGGTATAGCCCATGAAGTTCCGGTGCCGCCTTCCCTCCTTCCGGGCCCTGCTCAGCTCATCAACCGGCAGCGCGAAATGATCCATGCCGATATCTTCATAACCTGCCTCCAGCAACAGTTCCTTTCCCTTCAGGTAGAGGCTGATCTTTTCTTCGGCCGAAGGCAGATGGCTTTCGTTGAAGAGGCGCTGCGCTTTGCTGGTCCAGGGAACATGCGCATAACTGTAAAAGGCGATACGCTCGGGGCGCAGTTCGATGACCGAACGGATCGTGTTTTCGATGCTGGAAAGCGTTTGCAGCGGCAATCCGTAGATAAGGTCGAAATTCACCGAAGTGAAGCCGGCGGCCCGGGCATTCGCGGTAGCTACCTGCACCCGCTCCAGGGGCTGAATCCGGTTGATCACACGCTGCACTTCAGGATCGAGATCCTGCACGCCGTAGCTGATGCGCCGGAACCCGGCCTCGAAGAGCACTTTCAGGTGGGCAGGAGTCGTATTGTTCGGATGTCCTTCAATGCTGAACTGGTGTTGCGGATGAACGATGCTGTCCTTAAGAATGCTGTCGAGCAGCCGTTTCAGGTTCAGGGGTGAAAAAAAGGTGGGAGTACCGCCTCCGAGGTGTAGCTCGCGGATCACGGGTGTCTGCCGCATCAGCCTCCGGTAAAGCTTCCACTCCTTATCGATGGCCCTCAGGTATTCTTCCTCTACGGAGTGGTTGGTGGTGATCTTCTTATTACAGCCGCAATAGGTGCAAAGCGACTCGCAAAAGGGCAGATGGATGTAAAGCGAAATACCGTTGGTATGGTTCTCTTCGTGAAACTGCTGCCGGAAAACCTCCTTCCATTCGGCAACGTCCAGCGACTCCTTCCAGTACGGAACGGTAGGATAGCTCGTGTAGCGGGGAACGGGCTGATTGTATTTGCGCACCAACAGGGGACTGACAGCTTCGGAGTTCATAGGGCAAAACTACCCTGGGGTAGTTGACCGGAACCTGACGCGGGTTAGGTTTTGGGGAGAGTGTCGTCAGGAAGAAGGGGTGCGCAGATTGAGCAAAGCGGCCCTTGA
>Ga0164290_1001592_pt1 | contig 29486 bp, 27 predicted proteins | sample Micstemetagenome_FD_108782 | JGI IMG/M metagenome (GOLD analysis project Ga0164290, IMG submission 108782) | Contaminated culture microbial community from soil near Moab, Utah, USA - Microcoleus steenstrupii SON62 (Illumina Assembly) | ecosystem: Environmental > Terrestrial > Soil > Soil crust...
ACCTGCTTGCCTTCGATCGGCGCCTTGTTGGGCATCGGATTCTCCTCCACGAAGTCCGTCCAGTACTGCGCCGTGTAAGGATCGTTCACGTACGCGAGGATCGCATCGAGGAGATCGCTCGGGTCCATCTGGCGGATGCGGTGGCCATTGAGCCATCGCAGCTTGTCCAGGTCGAACTTGCCGGGAGAGGGCTGCAGGCCGTCGAGCGAGAACGCCTCGATGAGCTCCGCTTCGCTCAGCACCTCGCGCTCGTCTCCAGGAGACCAGCCGATGAGAGCGATGAAGTTCTTCAGCGCGTCCTTGGTGTAGCCCTGCGCGCCATAGTCCAGCACGCGAGTCGCTCCATGCCGCTTCGATAGCTTCTTCCCATCGTTGCCAACGATGACGGGGCAGTGGACGAAGATCGGCTTCTCCCAACCGAACTGCTCGAACAGAGTCCAGTGGATGGGGAAACTCGGCAGCCACTCCTCTCCTCTGAGCACGTGGGTGATCTCCATCAAGTGGTCGTCCACGATCGCCGCGAAGTGGTAGGTCGGCATCCCGTCCGCCTTGATGAGGACTGGGTCGGGCAGCAGGTTGGAGTCGACTTCGATTCGACCGCGGATGTAGTCCTCAGTCACGATCTTGACGTCTCGGGGGATGCGCTGTCGGATCACGAACGGCTTCCCTTCCGCCTCCGCCGCAGCCACTTCCTCCGGCGTCGCGTCGCGCCAATTCCCCCCGAAGTAGCCCGTCGGCATCTTGTTGATCTGCTGGAACTCGCGCATCTCATCCAGCTCCTCGGGTGTCTCGAACGCCTTGTACGCATGCCCCTTCTCGAGCAGCACCTGGATCTGGGCGGCGTAGATTCCCGCTTCCTTGCGCTCGCTCTGCCGGTAAGGCGCGTGCGGACCGCCGAGGTGCGGCCCCTCGTGGAACTCGATTCCGACCCAGCTCAGCGTCTGGACGAACTCCTGCTCGCTGTCGGGGTTATAGCGGGTGCGGTCGGTGTCTTCGATGCGCAAGATGTTCTGCCCGCCTTGCCCTTGAGCCATGAGATGGTCGAACAAAACGGTGCGCAGCGCGCCGATGTGAAGCAAACCCGTGGGACTCGGTGCGAATCGGACTCGGACAGACATCGCTCGTAAGGGTACCGCCCCTCGGATGGCGATCCTGCGACCGGTTTCACCCCGCTGTTAGGCCCAGTTGCGCAACGTACGGCAACGCCCCCCGTTCTGCGGTACAACGGGGGCGAGAGTTGACAGGGAACGACGGCGTGGGTGAGTGGTACTACATCGGGCACTATGGGCAACTCGGCCCACTGACCCGCGAGCAGATCGACGAGCTGATTGAGAGCGGCGTCGTGGCGCGCGAGACGTACGTTTGGCGCGCGGGCATGGGCGATTGGCTGCCCGCCGATCGCGCACCCGAGCTGATGGAGGCGTTCCGGCGGACCGAGCCGTACAACACACCGCCCCCTCCGCCGATGGATCGCCCGCCCGCCATGCCGACCCAACCGATCGCACGATCGTACGGCTACGACGCGGCACCGGTCGCCCCATCGCCGAACTACCCAGCGTACAACCTCGCGAAATCGGACAAGAGCCGCACCCTCGGAGGGGTGCTCCAGCTGCTCATCCCCGGCGTCGGTCGCATCTATCTGGGCTACTCGGCCATTGGCGTCCTGCAGCTCGTTCTCACACCCTGCATGGGCATCGGCTACGTGTGGTCGCTGATCGATGGCATCGTCGTCCTGGCGGGCGGCGTGAAGCTGGACGGATACGGCCGCTCCCTTAACGACTGATTTTCACCGGAGCGACCTGTACCCCCAGGACGTCGTAACTAACGAGACACCAATGCGCGCCCTTTTAGCCCTTCTCCTTCTGATGCTCACGTTCCCCATGGCCGCCGCCAGCAATGGCCGGCTCGCACTCGCCGACACCGTGGTGAAGGTCGAGATCGAGGGACGTGGCGATCTGCTGATCAAGCTCTATACGAAGGAGGCACCCCGCACGACCGCTCACTTCCTCAAGCTGGTGCGCCAGGGCTTCTACTCGGGTCAGCGCTTCCACCGAGTCGAGACCTCTCCTCGGCCCTACTTGGTCCAGATCGGCGACCCCGCGTCCAAGAGTGGCGACCTCGATCAGCCCGGCATGGGCGGTGGCGGCTCCGGTGCCCGCATCCCATTCGAGAACACCGGCTTTGCGAACGTGGTGGGCGCCGTCGGTCTCTCTCGGCCGGTCAATGACCGCGATGCGGGCGACAGCCAGTTCTACATGCTCCTCGACCGTGCGAACTTCCTGGACGGTAATTACACGGTGTTTGGCCAGGTCACGGCGGGCCTTGACGTCCTGAAGAAGATTCGCCGAGGCGACCGGGTGTCTCGCGTCTCCATCGTGTCGGGCGGCTAGTGTAAACTCCGCTCCCGTGCGGGTTATCCGGCCCATCCTCCTGCGGTTCCTCTTTGGACTGCTCAGCCTTCTTTTCGTCTCCTTTGTCACGTTCGTGGCGGACGAGGTCGCGCCTGGCAACGCCGCCACCCAGATCGCGGGTGAGAAGGCGACGGCCGAGCAGGTCCGCCGCCTCGAGAAGCAAATGGGGCTCGATCGGCCGTGGCCCGTCCGATACGTCGAATTCGTCGGCAATGCGGTCCGCGGCGACTTCGGGAACAGCTACTACGGCACGCGTGAGCCCGTGAGCGACATTCTCGCCCGGACGCTCCCGATGACGACGAAGCTGGCCGTCCTCGCGATCCTGCTTGCCTCCGCCATGGGGATCCTGCTCGGGACGCTCGCCTCGGTGTACGAGAACAAACTGCCCGATCGGAGCGTGCTGACGCTTAGTACGCTCGGCGTCACCCTGCCCAACTTCGTGCTGGCGCCGATCCTCGTGTACATCTTCGTCATCCAGATGGACGCGCTTCCCTCCACTTGGGAAGCCACGCTGGTCGCCCCCGAGTTCTACTATCTCGTTCTGCCGGTCTGCATCCTCGCAGCGCGACCGATGGCGCTGTTGACCCGACTCACCCGGGCGAGCATGATCGACACCATGCAGCAGGAGTTCATTCGAACCGCGGTGGCGAAGGGCGTTCCGCGTGGCCGGCTGATCTTCCGACATGCGCTTCGGAACGCGATCCTGCCCGTGATCACCGCGATCGGCACGAGCTTCGGATTCCTGCTCACGGGATCGTTCGTTATCGAGCGGTTCTTCGTCATGCCCGGCCTGGGGAGTGCAACGATCGAGGCGATCCAGCAGGGCAACATGCCGGTCGTTCAGGCGGGCATTCTCGTGACGGGAACCATGTTCATCGTGCTGAACCTCTTGGTCGACTTCATCCAGCCCATTCTCGACCCGCGCATCCGGGAGTCCCAGATTTGATCGTCCGCGTTCCTGGTCGCCACAAGCGCGATCCGCTCCTCTGGTTCGGCGTCGCGTTCCTCGCCCTTTTGCTGCTGTTCGCCATCTTCGGGCCGACGGTCCGCGACGCCCAGTTGCGGCCGACCTCGGGCGACGCGGCCGCTCGCTTCCAGAGCGTCTACGACGACGTCTCCAAGCCGTTCGAGTCGCCGTTCGGGCAGTACGTGCTCGGGACGGACGAGCAAGGACGCGACCTCGCCGCTCGTCTCGCAGCGGGAGCGCGCATCTCGCTCACCGTCGGCTTCGTGGTCCAGGTGATCGCCCTTCTGATCGGCATCACCGTGGGCGTGCTGGGCGTGTACGCGCCGCGGTGGATCAGCGGCCCGCTGATGCGCCTGACGGACGGCATGTTCGCCTTCCCGGATATCCTGCTTGCGATCCTAATCATCGGCGTGATGGCCGGGTCGAAGGTTGAGTTCCCAGGCGGAAAGATGCTGCCCGTGATCGCGGCCCTGTCCATTACCGCTTGGCCATCCATCGCTCGCCTGGTGAAGGGCCAGGTTGCGACGCTTAAGGACCGCGAGTACGCCGTGGCGGCGAAGGCGACCGGAGCCTCGACGTTCTACATCGTCACTCGCCACATCTTGCCGCAGCTGGCGGGGCTCCTCGTCGCCGTCAGCATGATCGAGATCGCCGGCACGATCCTCGCCGAGAGCGCGCTCAGCTTTCTCGGAATCGGCGTCCAGGCGCCCGAGCCCAGCTGGGGCGCAATGATCAACAACGCCCGCGGAAACATGAACTCGTATCCGCTCCAGCTCCTCTGGCCGTGTCTGATCCTGTCGCTGACGATCTTCGCCCTGAACTTCGTCGGAGACGGCCTACGATCGTACTTCGACCCCAAGAGCGGGAAGTCGTAACGAGCGAGTCCCGGCAAACTGCTCCGGGGCTCCCCTTCCCTTAGGCCGCAGGACAGACTCCTTCTGGCGGCGGAGGTCATGCCGCGAGCACACGGAGCTCGACCGGAGATCACTTAAACCTTAAGGCTCTCCCGTAGCGCATGAACCGACAACAAAGCCCCGCTCGCCAATGGGCGAGCGGGGCTTTGATTTGGGATTACCGGTTCTTCGAGCGAACGACTTCGATCGCCTTCTTGAGCTGGTTGTCGGTGGCCGGCTCACCGAACACCTGCTCGGTGTTGGTGTTGACCTCAACCTTCACATCGGGCTCGAGACCGCCACTGATGTACACGCCGTCCTCGTCCACCTTGCGGCCGATGTAGCCCGCGAACGGGAGGTAGTACTTGGCAATCGTGATCTTGGCGCTCGAGTGGTCGAGCAGCGGGAACACGTTTTGCACGGAAGCCTTGCCGTACGAGTGGGTCCCGACGAGCGAGGCCTTGCCGTAGTCCTTGAGAACGCCGGCGAAGATCTCCGCCGCGCTGGCCGAGTTCTCGTCCATCAGCACCACGACCGGATAGTCGAACTGCCGCGCGCCGCCGTTCGAGGCGCGCTCGACCTGCTCCGAACCGTCGCGGAATCGCATCTTGACGACGACCTTGCCATCAACGAATCGACTGAGCATCTCCTTCGCGGTCTCGAGCAAACCGCCTGGGTTGCCGCGGACGTCGATGACGAGCCCCTTCATGTCGTTGCCGCGCTCAAGCTTCTCGAGCTCGCGGTCGAACTGGAGGCTCGTCGGCTCGGCAAACTGGGACACGGTCAGGTAACCGACCTTGCTATCCGGGAAGAACTTTCCTTCGACCGTCGGCGTGACGATCCTTGCCCGCTTGATCGTGATGATCGCCGGCTTTTCCTTCTGCCCTTGAATGACGGTCAGGCGGACGGTCGTCCCTTCCTTCCCCTTCACTCGCGAAACGATGTAGTCGGTGTCCTTGCCGGAGACGGACTTGCCGTCGACCGCGATGATGATGTTCCCCTTGCGCAGACCGGCCGCGAACGCGGGGCCATCCTCGAACACGGTGGCAACCTTCGCGCCGAGAGGGTCCGCCTGGAGCTTCGCGCCGACACCACCAAAGTTCGCGCGGGTCTCGTCGCTGAACATCTGGGCCGCGCGCGGCGGCAGGAACATGGTGTGCGGATCGCCGAGGGCGGCCATCAGCCCCTCCATTCCCGCGTACTTCAGCTCAAGTGGCTTCACCGGACGGACGTAGTCCGTGAGAATCCGGTTGTAGTTCACCTTGAACACCTGCTCCGGCGAGGAGTTCGGGCTCGTCTTGACCCCTAGAAGCCCGTTTACGGCCCTTGCGGATGGCAGCTCGCCATTCTGGATGTCCCGCCAGGCAAAGCCGAGCGCAAAGCAGCTCAACAGCCCCAATCCGAAGACGAATCCGTTCTTTGCTCGACTCACTTCCGAACTCCCTTGGCGGCCACCGCCGACTTCGCCGTCTCGGGCCGGGCTTTGTACTCACCGGTGGCGAGCGTGTACCCCGTGCCGTCCGGCAGCTGGACGATCTCGATCACCGTTCGGTCACCGCCGGTCTGCGAGCCGGAGAGCTTCGCGAGTCCGGGAGTCGCGAGCGCGAGCGCGAAGATCTCCGCGGCGCCTCTCGTCGTCTGGTCGACCAACAGGGTCATGCTCGGAGGATTGGCGTTGCCGACCTTCACGGCGAGCGGGGTCGCCGTCTCCTTCCGCTCGGTCGCGATCACGCCGTATTGCCCCTTCGGGGCGACGACTTCGAGGCACTCGCGCATCACACCAAAGTCGCCAAGAGTGTTATGACGAAGGTCGATCGTGACGGCGGTCTTGTCGGCAATCGCCTTCCGAAGCGCCTCGGGAGCTCCCTGCGTGAAAGGCAGAACGATCGTGCTGCCGTTGGCGGAAAACGCCGGCGCTTGGGTTACTCCGCGTTGGATCGACGTCGTGCGGTTCGCGCCCTTGCGCTCCCAAACCACCTGAAGCGTGCCCGACTTCCCTAACGACAGCTTGTCCTTGGCGCGGAGCGGTAGGATGGCGCGCTCGAACTTGGCTCGGTACTCCTTCCGCATCGCCGAGATCTCGGCAAGCGTCATCTTCTTGGCGCGAAACTTATCCAGCGCCGCTCGGAACTTCAGGACGAGGTCGCTGTTGTAGACCCAGTGCCCGTCGATCGAATAGACGTAGTCTCCCGGCCGCACTCCCGCCCGATCCGCCGGACCTCCTGGGAGCACGTTCGTCACCATGAGCCGCGGAGCGGATGTCAGGGCCTGCTGCGCCTGCGCCTCCGGATCGGACTCGGTCTCCTCGTTGAGCGTGGGCTGGAGCGGGTTCGCCGCCTTTTTCGCTCGGTTCGGAAGGACGATGTCGAAGTCCGCGCCGATCCCCTCGTACGTGCCTTGGCGGGCGTTGAGGAATGCGCTGAACTCGTCCTTGTCCATGTAGAGCGACTTCGGATCGGAGAGGCTCGCGACCATGCCGCGCACCGCGCCCGAGGCGAGCTTCTGCTCGTCCTCCACCGGCTCCACGTACTCGCGCTTCAGCTTGTCGCTGAGCTCGAAGAAGAAGTCCGCCGCGGGGACGTTGACGTCGTTGCCGCGGGAGGCGAAAAGGTTCTGGGTGGACGCGCTCGCGACCTGGCTCGGCGCCTTGCCCCCGCCGATGTCGATGCGATCTCGCATCGCCGAACCGGCGACGACCATCAGCGCCGCTGCCGCGACGCCGCTCGCCGCGAGGATGCTCTTTTGCACTTGGCTCATGAAATTCGGATCCGCCTCTTTCTAGCGTACGCCGAGTGGCGAGCGTTTCATCCCCACCACCCGACGATGCCCCTCTCGACGAGCGACCTTACTAGGATCGCCGCTCGGCTCAGGTGTTCCGTCAGTTCAGGCCCTTGCTGGCTTCGACGACCCGGGGGTCCGGGCTCTCGGCCATCAGGGCACGCGTCTTTTCCGGCAGCTTCAGTCCCCGCTTCTTCGCGAGCTCCGCGAGAGCGAGCTGAACGTCCGGATGCCGATCTTCGAGGACGTTGGCGATCTCCTCCGTCGTCGCACCCTTCTCAAGGGCGCTGAACGCGCGAAGCGCCGCAACGCGAACAGCCGGCGACCGGTCGGTGACCGCCAGTCGGAGCGCGTTTCGATGGTCCTCGCTCGGTGACGCCTGAAGGTGCTCCAGCACGATCAGTCGAACGAGCCGACTGTCGTCGCGGACGCCCTTGTAGCCTTCCGAACGGTAAGTCGGGGTCGCGCTTTGGATAAGCTTGATGTCCGCCGCGGCACGCACCGTGTCGCTCCACTCGTTCACCGCCACCCACAGCATCTTTCGCATGTGGTCGTCGTCCGCCGGGTCTGCGCTGCGAACCACGGCGAGCTTGATCGCCGGGTCCACCTGCTCCAAGAAAGCCATTCGAAGCATGCCCGCGGGTTTCCCGGGAACGTCAGTCAACGCCTCGACAGCCGACCGTCGCGTCTGCCAGCTTCGGTTACCCAGCAGAGAGACGATGTCGCCCCCTACCTTGGGGTCCTTCGTTTCGGCGAGCGCGAAGCCGGCCGTCGCACGAGCGACGTCCGTGACACCGATGCGGACCACGCGGCGAATCGTCTCGATCGCCGTCGGAGTGCCGAGGTTCTTCAGCGCTCGGATGCCGTAGGAGCCCACGGTTCCGTTGATGTCCATCGCGCTCGTAATGAGGTTTGGCTCGGCGGCCGGGTCCTTCAGATCCACGTAGCGCGCCGTCGCGTTCAGCCGAACTAAATCGTTTCCGTCGTTGATCAGCGCAATGAGCTCCGGCCCCGAGGCCGTGGCGCGTGCCGCGAACAGGGCACGCTCTTCGGGATCCGTACCGGTCGCGTTGGGCTCGACAGGACCGAGCAGGGCGCCCGCCGGATCGGCGGAGAGCCGGAACTCATCGAAGCTGGCCTCGATCGGTCCCGACTGGAGCCGTCCAGCAACCTTCATCGCCGGCGACGGTTCGATCGCGATCTCGGTGACCTGAGAGAAACCGGCTCGTTGGGCCAGCGGACGAAGGTCGATGGCAATCTTCTGCCACGTCTCGTCCGCCTTGACCGGCACACTCGCCGAGACAGCGTCGAGCTTCTCCACGATGGCCGGCTCACGGCCGAGGGAGATCCACACGGTGTTTCCGCCCTCGCCTCGAACGGCGACGCCGATGGGGTCGCGGGACGTGGTCTTCACCCAGAAGCTCAGTGTGGGTGCCGAAGCGAGTTCGCCGAGCGAGCCCTCCGTCCGCGGCAGCACGAATCCGCCGTCGCGTCCGGATCCCTTCTCGGTCACCTTGAGCACCGATCCCCGGTCGGTGTCGGTTGCGACCGACACCTCCGTGGTCGCGGTTCGCCAGGTTCCTGCCGTCAGCGCCGGAGGAGGCGGAGTTGCAAGCGTCTGAGCCGCGCCGGTACGAAGTCGCTCGAGTCGCTTCTCCGCGGAGAGTTCCTCAAGGCTCACGATCTCCGCCCAGTTCTCGGGGGTCGCGGAGACACCGCGCTCACGAGCCCGAGCGTCGACCTGTTCCTTCCAGGCTCTCAGGAACCGCTCCTCGATCACACCCGGTGCGGAGTTTTGCGCGAGGTCCTGAATCGTCAACCCGGCGACCGGCGTTCCGTTGACCGAAGTCGCGGGGATGGCAGCGGTGTGAGCCCCAGGAACGACGTAAATGACGGACTGGTAGGGGCCGCGGAATACCTTGTCTTCCGCCTCGTAGCCACCCGCGTTGATGCGCGGCGCCAGGTACTCACGGGCGAACTTCTCGCCGAATGGGACAGACTCCTCGCCGGTCCAGCGCATGAGGTCTCGCTCTACGGCGACCTCGGGGACGAACTTCACCTTCCCCCCGGTGCTCGCGGAGACGAAAGCGGCGAACCGGTTCACCGACTCCAGAAGTTCGCGCATCGCGGTCGGCTCCACCGTCTCCCGGTTGGATCGCAGGACGCCCTGGGGATCCTTGCCAACCGTCTCGGTGTTGGTGAAGACGACGATCTTCGTTCGCCACACCGCGCCGTTGGCGGCGCGGGTCGCTTCGTACGGCGACTGGAAGTCGCTCCAGTCTCGAGCGGTCGCGTACCGAGGCGCGAAGGTGGCCGGGCGACCATTGAGGTAGCCCCAGCCCCGCCACCCGGCCAGATCGGCCGAAGGGGATTCGCTCTGCCCCTTGGGGAAAGTGAGGGGCACGGTCTGCCCCTCGACGACGAGCCCGCCCTGCGTGGCGGGTGTCCCGGTCTGCGGCGCGGTGAGTGCGAGCGCCAGGATGGCGGTTGAGACGGTCATTTCACTCCAGTATCTGGAAGAGTCGGATGTCCTCGGGGGACGTCGCGTGGCCATCGCCACGGCTAAAGTCGAGCATCTGACGTGCGCCGATGGTCGAGAGGTCCGCCGGAATTTTGCCGATGAGGTCGAGCACCACGCGCTTGATCTTCTCGGAGTTCGACTTGAACACCTCAAGAACGTCGTGGGCGTTGACCGCCTCGGTTCCGGCGTGGACTCCGCTGTCGTAGTCCGTGATCAAGGCGATGTTCACCACGCCCATGCCGAGCTCGTGGCACAGGTAAGCCTCGGGGTACTGGGTCATGTTGATGACTTCCCAGCCCTGATCGTGGAACCACTTGCTCTCGCTCTTGGTGCTGAAGCGAGGGCCCTGGATCACGACGACCGTGCCCGTCTCGTGGCAGTTGATCCCGTTCTCGCGGATCGCCTCGATGGCGAGACGGCGGAGCGTGGGGTCGTACGTCTCGGCGGGCGAGACGTGGGTCACGATCGGACCATCGTAGAACGTGTCCTTGCGACCGTTCGTGCGGTCGACGAATTGGTCGCAGACCACGAAGTCGCCCGGAGCGACGTGCTGCTGGAGCGAGCCGGCGGCGCACGGCGAGATGATCGCCCGGCAGCCGAGGGACCGCATGGCCCACACATTCGCGCGGTAGTTGATCATGTGCGGCGGCAGGGTGTGGTTTCGCCCGTGCCGCGGCAGGAACGCGACCTTCCTTCCGTGCACGGTGGCAAGGAACAAGGAGTCGCTGGGAGGGCCGTACGGCGTGTCGATCTTGACCTCGCGTACGTCCTCGAGCAGGCTGTAGAAGCCCGAGCCGCCGACTACGCCAATCTCTGCGCTGTTCATTCTTTGGGTTATTCCTGTGATGACTGAGCGACGATGCTGCCGACCTTCTCCACGAGCTGCTCGACGCGTGCTCCACGCCGAAGGAGGATGTCGGAGTTGATCGCGCGAAGTTGGCGATTTCGGATCGCGGCCGTCGTCTTCAGGCGCGGATCGCGGAGCAGCGCTTCGGCACCCTTCGTGTCGTTGGCGGAGGCGCTCACGATGATGACATCCGGGTTCAGGCCGACGAGCGCCTCGGCGCCGATCGGGACGAACACCGTGCCGTCCGGGCCGACCGGCTCGCCGCCGGCGGCCTTCACTACGTTCGCGACGAACGAGTCCTTCGCCGCGATCATGTGCTGACCACTTTGGCTCGGCAGGATGACCGCGACCTTGCGAGCCGGAGTCGGGGCAATGCCCTGGGCCGACGCCTGCGCGCCGGAGATCTTGTCGAGGTACTCGGAGGCGCGCGTGGAGCCGCCGACGAGGTTCGCCAGCTCGAAGACCTGCGTGCGGAAGTCGGTCAGGTTGTTCGCGCTGATGCCGTAGGCTGCCGCCCCGAGCTTCTTAATGCGTTCGACGTCCTGCGGCCCGAAGAGCGCCGCGTCGTAGACGATCAAGTCCGGCCGGATGAGGGAAATCTTCTCGTAGTCCGGCTTCGTCGAAGCGACCACCTGAGCACTCTTCACCGCGTACTCCGGATAGTTGCAAGCCTCCGTCCGTCCGGCCAGGCTCTGAACGCCGAGAGAGCCAGCCAAGATTTCCGTGGTGCTCGGGCTCAGACTGACGATCTTCTGATAGTTCTCTGGGCGAACCTTGAGCCGAACGACCTCAGAGTTTCGGTTGCAGCCGACGATCGCAGCAAATGCGAGCAGAAGCAAAATGACCGTGTACGTAGCCCGACGCATAGACCCCCATTGTGCCCCAAAGGCCGGAGCACGAACAGGATCAACGCTGCTTGCCCCCTTTCCAGTTCGCAGGAACCATGCCATAAATGCGAGTTGCGTGCAAATCGCCGTTCGCGTCCCGCGTATCGTTCTGCAGCACCCCCTCCAGCGTGAAGCCGAGACGTTCGGGAACCGCCGCGCTCCGATCGTTTCCTTCGGCGCAGCGAATAAAGACTCGGGCCGCGTCAAGGTGGTCGAAGGCGAGGTGGCAAAGGAGACGCGCGGCCTCCGTGACGTACCCCTTCCCTTCTTCGGAAGCGCGGATCCAGTAGCCGATCTCGAAGGCGGGAATCTCCCACCGGATGCGGTGGAGTCCGCTGCCTCCCAGATATCGGCCGTTCTCCCGATGCCAAAGCCCCACGGCGAGGTCCTCCCGCAGATCCCAAGCGGATCTCCATCGCCGTACCATCCCTTCCGTCGCCTCCGGCGAGGTGTGCTTCTCGCCCCAGGGGAGCCACGGCAGCAGGTGATTCCGGGATTCGTCGACTGCCTCGTAGACCGCTCGGCCGTCTCCCGCACGGTACGGGCGGACCCGGATCCGGGGACCGAGGAACTCGCCAGGAAGCTCGCGCAGAATCGGCGGCATGTCGCTCATGTACAAAAGGATAATCTGCGGGGTCCCGGGACGTACGGCGCAACTGGCCCACTAGAGGAACTGTCCACAGCACGTGATGGGTCGGTACTTACGTGGCCCACGTCGATCTTTGCGTGGACCGTGATCACCTCAGGATCGCCGCGGACGATGAAGGCCCGCGAGTCGAAATCTTGAGACCTGATGGCGGCGGCATTCTCCGGAGAATCGGCTCGTTCCCCTGCGAGCTGATCGATCTTCGGGCGGTTCTCGACGGACGGACCTACCAGGTCTGCGACGGCACGGGATTCCTGATGATGCGAGCCACCGGTGAAAACGTATGGTTCGTCTTCACCGTCAACCGGCACGATTACGAGAGTTCCTGCCTCGTACCACGCGAGTTGGTTGAGGAGGCGGCGACGATGATGCTCATGCGAAGATCGGCAGAGATGCTCTAGGCGCGCGAGATCCGAGTTCGGTGGGTATAATGCCCTTCGTCCCGCAGGGGTGTAGCTCAGCTGGTAGAGCAGCGGTCTCCAAAACCGCAGGTCGCGGGTTCGAATCCTGTCGCCCCTGCCATATCGAATCAATAAGAGGCTCCAACTAGGAGCCTCTTATTGCTTTACTAGGTTCCTATCAAGCGGAAAAGATCGCCTGATTCACTAGCGTCCCAAGACCTACTACCTGGGACCAGAACCCATTTAGCTTCCCACTCGCCCCAACCCTTACTGGCCGTGGAGCAAAAACTCCACAGGATTAAGAAGGGTGATTCGAGCATGTTGATAGGGGGGAGAGAGCACGACCGTTTCAAGCGGAACGGTCATCTCAAACGGGAAGGGACACCAAATTTGGCCTCTGAAGAGCGACAACTGTCAGACCGAGAGCGAACGGTACTACTGCTAGCGGCAGAAGGACTGACCGATAAGGAAATCGCCCGGCATCTCAATTTGTCGCAGCGGACGATCGGCACCTACTGGGAGCGACTCCGCCTAAAGCTAGGCCCGTACTCTCGCACCCAGTTGGTCGCCCGTTTCCTGCGGGTGGAGACCGACAGCGACGAGAACGGCACCAGCTACCGAAACCTGTTCGCGACTTGGGAGGAGGGCGTCTGGATCCTCAGTCCCGAGGGCCGCACGATCTACGCGAATCATCGGATTGCCACGATCTTTGGCATCGAGACCGCCGACTTCGTGGAGTCCGACGCTCGAACCCTTTTCCTCGCCGCAACCTCCACGAATCTGGACGAGGTCGTGAAAGCCGCCCAGGAAGAGCCCCACGTCGTCGAATTCCAGCTCCAACGCCAGGACGGCACTTCGATCTGGCTCCGGCTCCGGGGCTCGAGCGTCACCGATCCGCGCGGCCGCTGCTCCGCCATCGTGCTGCTCGTCCACGACATGACGGTGCAGCGCCGAGTGAAGCACACCCTTGAGAGCTGCGAGTCGACCCTGGCGTTTCTCAGCGATCACTCGAGCGACTTGATTGCGCGCTTCGACGCCGACCTGCGGTGCGTGTCGATCAACCCAACACTGGAACAGCTCCTGCGTCAGAGTTCGAGCGACATCGTCGGGCATCAGCTTGAGGAACTGAGTGGCGTTTTCGAGCCAAAGGAGCGCTGGATCCGGTGTCTCCAAGAAGCGCTCAAAACAGGGCAGACGAAGTCATTTCGGTCGTCAGTCCAGGGTTTTGCCGAGGAATTGCACACCTACCTACTTCCAGAGCCATCCCCCGAATTCTTGCCGGCAACGATCATGAGCATCACGACGTTGAACAGCCCGACTAACCGGCGTAAGTAGACCGATTTAACGCACGAAGCCCCCGGAAGAATACGGTCTTCCGGGGGCTTCGTGCGTGGTTACCGTACGGCCATTCGAGACGCGATCGTCGCCAGGTCTTCGTGGCTTCGGTCGGCGATGAGGACGAGGGAGTTGCGACCGTCGCTCCAAGCGACGCAGTTCATTCCTTCGATGCGGCCGAGGCGGTACCCCTGCTTGCCGGTCATCTCACCCATCCCGTCGAAGTTGAGCACGTCCGGAATCACGAGGAGCGCCATGTCGCCGATCGGATCTCGCAGCGCCAGCCGGGTCACCGGCCGACCGTCGAGCTCACCGGTGGCAGCGCTTCGAATCTGAAGGCGGTTGGGGTCGATGGACTGTCGCGCTTGACCCAGGAGGGCATCGAGCCAGCGGTCGCGGGCCTGCTGGTCTGGCGACGGCGGCTCCGGCGACGGGTTGAGGGTCGCCACGACTCGCGCGAGGTCGGCGCTCTGCACCTGAGTCGACGGGTTCGCCCGCTTAAGGAAGCCCGAGCCGACGATCGCGAGCGCAAACGCTCCGCAGACGCCCCAGGCGTAACGTCCGACGAATCTCTCGATCCGCCGCGTCTTGTCCATCTCGTTCAGCCGTCCGACGCACGCCTTCCACTGCAGTTGGCAGTCGCCGACTGGCTCGACCTTCGTGTGGAGCACGGCCTTGAGATTGAGGATCGCCTCGTACTCCGCCGCATCGATCGGCGATTCCGCGACAAGCCGCTCAAGGCGCTTCTTTTCCGCCGCCCCAAGTTCACCGTCCGCCAATGCGTGCAACTCGATTGGATCGATCATTCACCAGCTCCGTTCTTCAAATAGCCCTCGCGGCGCGCGTAGTCTTCCAGCGCCTTCCGCAGCAGCGACCTTCCGCGAGCGATCCGCGATCGAACCGTTCCGATCGGCACCTGCATCGCGTCTGCGATCTCCTGATAACTGAGACCTTCGAGGTCGCTTAATATCACCGCCATTCGAAAATCCTCCGGGACTTTGGCCATCGCCTGCTCGATCTCCGCTCCGAGAGCGTTGTCGAACAGAATCCGGTCCGGGATCTCGGCTTCCGCCGCCATCGGTTCGACGACTCCCTCGTCTTCCAACGAGCCAAGCTGTGGCCCCCGCTGTCGCTGCCGGTACTTGTTGATGTACAGGTTAGTGACGATGCGGAGCATCCAAGCCTTGAAGTTCGTTCCGTCAAACCGGTCGTAAGCGTCATAAGCCCGAACGATGGCCTCCTGTGCCAGATCTTCGGCTTCTTCGCGGGAGCGTGTAAGACGCAGCGCGGTGCCCAAGACCGAGGGAAATACCTTCTCGGCCTGTCTCTCGAAGGACTCGCGCTTGTCGCGCCTTCCGAAGAGCATGGGTCGAGGCAGTCTACCCCTGCCTCCTTTCAACCCCCGGCGGTCTAGATCGGTTCCCGCCTTTTGGGGCCGACCCTCGGATCGGCCTTTCTCCCTATCGGGGTCTGCGCGGCGTCGTTCGAAAACGCTCCGCAGCCATCCCAGCAACGCTGCGATGGCTGAGGAGGCCGGGAAGCCGCCCGGCGGCCGTCGCTACAAAAGCGTTCTCTGAGCCTGGGGTAGACCGCCTTCGAGCGCCAAAAGCTTCTCCTTGATGCTCAAGCCGCCCGCGTAGCCCGTGAGCGCGCCGGCGGAGCCGATGACCCGGTGACACGGAACGATGATCGAGATCGGGTTCGTCGCGTTCGCCCGGCCGACGGCGCGCGATGCGCCGGGATTGCCCAACTGGACAGCCAGTTGGCCGTAGCTTCGGGTCTCACCGAAAGGAATCTCGACGAGCGCGGCCCAAACGCTCTTCTGAAACGGGGTCCCGCGCGGGTTCAAAGGCAGGTCGAAGCTTCTCCGCTTGCCCCCAAAGTACTCTTCGATCTGCTCCCGCACCGCGGCGCAACGCTCAGGATCTCTGACCGCGTCGGGCCAGCCCGCCACCGTCGCCTCGGCGCCCTTGGTGTAGAGGTGCGTGACCGCGCCCGAATCATCGCAGGCCACAAGAAGGAGCCCAATTGGGGACTCGAGCAGATCGTAGTACTGGGTCATTGTTCGTCTCCGAGGGATTGCCAGAGATGGTACGTCGCGAGGCTGCGGAAGGGGCGGAAGCGGTCCATGAGGGCCAGCGTCTCTTCCCGGCCGGGCCGAGCTACGTCGAAGAATCGCGCGAGCGCGCTGGTGAGCCCGGTGTCCCCCAAGGGCACGCAGTCGGGCATCCCGAGGCTTCTCATCATCACGTAGTTCGCCGACCAGGGTCCGATTCCTCGGAGTCCGGTCAGCGCCGCCTCGACACGGTCTTGAGGCTCTTCCGCGAGCCGGTCCAGATCCAGTCTGCCATCGACAATTTCGCGGGCGATCCCGATTAGGTACTCCGCCTTTCGGCGCGAGAACTGGAGCGGAAGAAGCTGATCGATCTGCAGTTCGGCGACTCGGGCCGGGTCGGGCGGCGCGATCATCCCGTCACCCACGGGAATCCCCGCAAGTTGCGTCAACCGATTTCGCAGTGCGTAGGCGAACCCAAGGTTCACTTGCTGTCCCACGATGCTCCAGACGATGCCGTCGAATCGGGTCAGGGTCTGCGGCAAGCGGGATCCTCGACGGTTACCGACGAGTCGGCCGAGTCCGGACGTCTCCATCTGTTCTTCAAACGCTCGCGGGTCTTGGTCGAAGCCAAGCGCCCGTGTCAGCCGGCGGTGCGACTCCACCACGGCTCCCGACTCCGTTACGGAGACGTTGAGCCGAGTTCCGCAAATCCGAGCGTCGATCCGGCTAGCTCTCCCGTCGATGAGCGTCGCGATCGAAAACGCCCCGCTGTGGACAAGTTCGGAGTGGCTCTCCGCGTCGCGACCGAGGTGGCGCAGAAAGCCTTCAAGATGCAGCCCATGCGGCAGTTCACACTCGAAATCGCGCTCGTTCCGCAAGCGCGCGTAAGCCGCGGGGGGCATCCCGTTCAGCCGGCCAAAATTATCGTAGAACGCGGAAGTCGAATCGTAGCCGACATCGAGCCCAACCTCGGCCGGAGGCATCCCTTCGAGCAACAGGGATCGCGCCCGCTCAATCCGCGCCGTGGCGAGCAACACCCCCGGAGTAGATCGGAAGTGCTCGCGAACTGCCGTGTAAAGGCTCGTGGGACTTACCGCCGCCTCGCGGGCGACATCCTCAACGGACTTGAACTGTCCGGGTTGCGAACGAACCGCCGACCACGCCGACATGAGCCGGTCGAGGTCAGGATTGAGCCCGGCGAGTCGCTCATCCGGACGACACTTCTTGCACGGTCGCAGGCCGGCTTCCCGGGCCTCGATCTCCGTCGTGTAGAACCGAACGTTCTCAGGTTTGGGCTTGCGTGCTCGGCAGGAAGGCAGGCAGTAGATGCCGGTGCTGTGCACGCCCGTGATGAAACGTCCGTCGTACGCCGCGTCGCTCGCCATCATCCGTTCGAGCATCTGCTCGCGCGTGAGCCCCATACGCACACGTTATCCGCTTTACCGAAGCTACGTCTTCCGTGATCCTACGCGGCAATCGAGATCCAGAGATAGCGCCGAGCGTGCGTCGATGCACGCTCGGCAGAAGCCGCTCAGGGAAGCGGCTTCATCGCGACGACCATGCGCTGGGTCAGTTTCGTGCCCGCGACCGAGATGATGCTGCGAGAGGTCATGGTCATTCCGAGCGTCTGGCCGTCGTTCAGCCGGTACGTACCTCCCCCGGCACCATCCACCGCGAGCACCATCTTCTCCGCTTTAGCACCCATGAGCATCGTGACGCTTCCCTTCATCGCCATTCCGAGGCGCACGACGGCGTTGCTACCAGTCCCCGTGATTCCGAGAAGCTTGAGCGTAAAGGGAATCTTGCCAGAGCCGAGGGTTTTTATCTCGACCGGTCCCGCCATCCCAGACATCAGTTTCCCCATGTCGAACGATGTCGTCCAAGTCTCTCCGACCCGCAGCGCGTGAGGCGGGAAGAGAGTTCCTTGAGCGCCGCCGGACATCGCTTGCTCGAACGCTTTGGCCATTTGCTTCTCCATCGGCGACAGCCCACTCGTGGTGACGCTCACGGCCCGCCCGGAAGAGTCGATTACCATGCGGTAGCTTCCCTTTCCGGCCGCTTCCATTTCCTTGGCCGAGGCGGCGAACGGACTCCCCTTCGCCGCCTCGACCTTGACTCGGGTGACCGTAGACGTCATGGTCGTCAGACCCGCTTTTCGGCTCAACGCCTTCACTTCCGTGTCGGAGTTCTGCGTGAACCCCATGGGCGACCGGCCAGGCATCGACTGCTCCATCGTGAGCGTCTGCCGGTAACGGTAGGTCTTGCCGACCACCGGCTGGAAACGAATCAACGCCGTCTGCTGGGAGCCGAAGAGCGTTGTGAGAAGGAGAGCGGTCACCACGTCGCCATGCTACCGGTCGGTGCGAACCGATCGCGAGGGCACGGCAAGTGAAGCACAACAACCGGCATAGTGAGCCGCGACGAAGCGTCGCGGCTCACTAGAAGCCTCAGCGAAGGGCGCTCTTGAGGACGGTGCGCGAGCGGATCGCTTGGTTCATCTCGCCCATCGCTCCGAACTTGATGCGGTTCGTGCCGTTGGTGTCCACCAGCATGGGCATGCCGGTCGCCACGTCGATCATCGCCGTCCCCACCGAATTGGTGTTCATGCTGATGGTCTGCCCGTTCTGCGCCTTCATGGTGATCACGCCCTTCATCGTGATCGACACGTCCGCGGTGCGCCGCCCACCGGAGTTGCCGAATCGAAGAAGCCGGTAGACGATCGGAATCTTGCTCTGCCCGCCGGACTTGAACATGCCCGGGGCACCGGCGCTAAACATCGCGCCGAGGTCCATCTGGCCGCGCCAGGTACTCCCCACCTTCACCGGCGTGGCCGGGTAGGTGATCCCCATGAACCCCATTCCGCTCTGCCCGAGCCCGCCCAAAACCCCGGCCGCGGCACCGCCTCCCGCCGACTTGATGTCGATCGGCTGGGCTCGGGCGTTGTAGCGAGAGCGGAGAACGACAGCATTCGCCTGCTGCTCGATGTTCTTCTCCATCCCCTTGAGTGGGCTCCCAGCTGGGACGGTCACGTCCGTATTCTGAACGCGCTGGACAATTTGGACTCCCGATGCCCCCGACTGAACGACCTGGACCCTCAGCGTCGCCTTCTGGCTGAAATTGACGCTCCCCTGCGCACTCCGCTGCTTGGTGTCGGTGAGCTGGGAGTAGGTGAGATTCGAACTCGCGCGCGGGGCGAAGCGCAGCGTCACCGCCTGGACCGGCGAGAGGGCGAGCATCATCGTAAGGGTTGAGGCGATGGGCATGTTATGTCTCCTGAGCGATCGCTTGCCGAGACTACCGTCATCAGCGGTGGCGAATGCCGGTGAGCCGTTCTCGATACAAATGAAAGGCGGTCGTTCCCGTTGGGAACGACCGCCTAAACACAGTTTGATCCGCGATCAAACCCGAGCCATGGGAATTGCCGTGAGCGACCGAACGGGCTGCACCGTGCTCTGAAGCTGCTCGGCGGAGATGTCGTTGTAGAGGGAGTCGCGCTCCACCGGAATCCGTCCGGCCTCTTCGATCATCCGCACCATTCCGTCGTGAGTGAGGTACTGGCGCTTGTTGCCGAAGTCGCCGTCCTTGTACGTGATCTCGTACTCCTGGACCAGGCCATCGGCGTCGTCCGCGCCGTACCAGAGGGCGAGCTGCGTCACCGGGATCGTGTTCATGATCCAGAAGCTCTTGATGTGCTCGAAGTTGTCGAGCATGAGCCGGCTGAGCGCGATGTTGCGCAGGTCGTCGTCTGCCGTCGGTCCTGGCAGGTCCGAGAGTTCGGTGGCTTCGGGGTGGAAGCTAAGCGGCGTCATCGTGAGGAAGTGGCCGGTCTCGTCCTGGAGTTCCCGAAGCTGGATCAGGTGGTCGACGAGCTCCTCGTGCGTCTCGATGTGCCCATAGAGCATGGTCGCGTACTGCTTCAGCCCGAGCTTGGCCGCTGCTCGAGCCACGTCTTTCCACTCGTCGCCGTTCAGCTTCTTACCGAACAGCTCGTGGTGGACTCGCTCGCTGAGAATCTCAATCCCGCCCCCGGGCAGAGAGTCGAGACCGGCCTCGATGAGGTCGGCGAGCGCCTGGTCCACGGTCACCTTGCCTTGCCGGGCGATCTCCACGATCTCGACCGCGGTGAACGCCTTGACGTGGACGCCGGGGCGAGCCTCCTTCACGGTTCGCACGAGATCCATGTAGTACTGGTAGGGGAGCCTCGGGTTAATGCCGCCCACCATGTGGATCTCGGTCATCGGCACGTTTCGGTGCCGCTCCAGACGCTCGCGCACTTCCTGCAGGGTCATCTGGTACGGCGCGGGGCCGCCTTTCTTCGCGTAGAAGCTGCAGAACTTACAGAACTTGTTGCAGATGTTCGTGTAGTTGACGTGCTGGTTCCGGACGTAGTACGTCCGCGCGCCGTGCCGGCGCTCGCGAACTAGGTTCGCCATAAAGCCGACGGCGGTAAGGTTCGGCGTTCGGTAGAGCCGGAGCCCATCGTCGAACGAGAGTCGCTCCCCCTTCTGGACCTTCTCGTAGATGTCCAGTAGTTCGGGGCCGACGATGAGCTCGGGAGACAGGGCCATGATCGTTCCTACGATACCCGATCTTTCAACATTCCTTGAAAGTTATCGGGCGTAAGTACTTAGCGCCATTGGATCAATCGACTCCTGCAGTTCGCGTCCGTCTCTAGACCCAGCTAGTCACGGACTGATCGACCATGTCGCGGCTCGTCCGTCCAGACGTCAGCTCACCGAGATCGAGGCCGCCGCGTCCTTTGCCCTCGCCCGCAACTCGTCGACGTCCGTCCCCACCGCACCCGCGGCCACCGCGACCGCCATCCGCCGGTCTGGCCGCGTCGTGGGCTTCCCGAAAACCCGGACGTCTACCCTCGGGTCGACGGCGACCGCCGCCGCAACTCCGTCGACGGATGGGAGCGCTTCAGAGGCATTCGACGCTCGGACGACGGCGCTCGCGCCAGCCGCCAGAAGCACCACCTCGGGAATTGGGAGACCGAGCACCGCGCGAGCGTGCAATTCGAACTCGCTCAGGTTCTGCGTCCCCGCAAGCGTCACCATTCCGGTGTCGTGCGGTCGAGGAGAGAGTTCGCTGAACACGACGCCTTTGTCGGTGAGGAAGAACTCCACACCCCAGAGGCCAGCCCCCGTGAGCGCCTTCGTCACCTTCTCAGCCGTCGCTTGCGCCGCCTCGAGGTCGGAAGCCGAGATCGCTACGGGCTGCCAGCTCTCGACATAATCCCCGCGCTCCTGCACGTGGCCGATCGGGGGGCAGAACAGCGTTGGGCCGTGTTGCTGAGTCACGGTCAGGAGGGTGATCTCCGTGTGGAAGTCGATAAATCCCTCGACGATCACCTCGCCAAGATCTCCGCGGCCGCCCGCCGCCGCGTAGTCCCAAGCCCTCGCGACGTCGTCCGTCGTTCGGACCGTCGACTGGCCCTTTCCGGAGGAGGACATGAGCGGCTTGACCACACACGGAAGGCCGATCTCATCGACTGCGGACGTGAGCTGCTCCAGCGTGGAGGCGTAGCGGTACGGCGCGGTGCGGAGCCCCAGTTCATTCGCCGCAAGGTCTCGGATGGCTCGCCGATTCATCGTGAAGTTCGCGGCGCGCGCGCTCGGGACGACCTGAATCCCCTGCGCCTCGTACTCGTAGAAACGCTCGGTGCGGATCGCCTCGATCTCCGGAACGATGATGTCCGGCCGATGCTTGGCCACCACTGCGTCGAGGGCCGCCCCATCCAGCATCTCGATCACCTCGCGATACGGCGTCACCTGCATCGCCGGGGCGTCGTCGTAGCGATCGACGGCAACGACGACTTGGCCCAAGCGGGCCACCGCGATGGCGAACTCTTTGCCCAGCTCCCCCGAGCCGAGTAGCAGGATCTTCTTCCTCACGGACGAATCATGGCACCGCCGAGGAGATTCCGGGTCATGCCTTCGGCATGAGTCGGAAGCAGGCGGCGATTACGGCGAGGTTGTGGGCTGTATCGTCCCCGAACCCCATCGGGGTCTGTGCGGCGATGATTCGCCGCACTTCGTTGCGCACGGCCTCGCGCAGCTCGGTCTCCGGGGTGAGGTGCCGCTCCAGAAACAGCGCCGCCTCCACCTGTCCAAACTCCGTCAGCATCAGTTCCAAGGAAGTTTCCAGGCTCACGAGCGGCACCATGCGCTCATCGAGGGCACGCCGGAGGGTTGTTGGCCGATGGAACGTTTCGAACCACGGCAACGCGAGTCGCTCGACCCACTCCACCATCTCCTCCAGCGTCTCCTGCCGAGGAGTTAGGTTCCACAGCACCCAGCCCGGCGGAATGTCGAGCTGGCCGAGGTCACCCGATGCGACGACCTGGGGCGCCCGGCTCGAGGGTCTCCAGTATCGCTCGCGAACTCCGCGCAGCCCGGTGTGAGAGAGATGGAGTTGCACCGCCACGGCCGGGTGACCGCGGCGGCGAGCGTCCGGCGCGGGCTTCAGGACGATCTCTTCCACGAGCCGTAACGTTCGTCGCTCAAGCAGCGGCGAGCCGCCGTTCTTGAAAAGTCGGAAGCCGTCGCGCAGCAGCGCTCCGGCCAGGAAGTTGGCCGCCGCCCAGACGGCGTCATCGGGATTGCCGACCCGCTTTCCCCACCGGCTTCCGGTCGGACGACGCCACGCCGTGTCGAACTCAGCTTCGCGATAGAAGATTTGGCGGGGTGACACGTCCATTTCGGACCTCGGGTTATGCGTTGTTCGGAATCGGAGGTGGAGTCGCGAGCCCTGGCTCGGCCAGTTGCTTCGGCAGCCAAACGGCGGCGGCGATCTCCATCGTCTGCAGCCGGCGCGGCCCGACGGCCGACATGCCCCCGATGAGGTGGCTGGCGGCCGGCTCGCTCACGGCGATGCCACCCACCGGCGAAGCCTTTTGAAGATGCGCCGCGATGTCGATCACTTCGGCGAAATTGAGCTTGGTCACGTCCTCAGCGTCTGGGGCCACGACCGTTCCCGAGTGAACCCCGCACCTCACGGCGATCGGAATGCCGATCTTGTTCCGGTGGGTGTTCAACTCGATGAGCTCACCCTGAATGTTCTTCGCCGCGGAGAAAGCCGACTGCGGATGATCGAAGGCGCAGATCACCCCGTCGCCCGCCGTGGAGTGGACCCGGCCACCGTGCTTGCGCGTGATTCTCTCGACGTAATGGTGGTACTCGTTGAAGGTGAACTCCACCGCAAGTGGGTCAGCGTTCTGCTTCATTCGGGTGGAACCGACGATGTCCACGCTCAGGAATGTCATGGACTGCTCTCCCGAGTGGAGCTTGTCCCGAAGTTCGTGGAGCTGCTTCAGCAGCTCCTGCCGCTCCTTCAGCGGGTCTTTGAGTCCGAGCTTGTTGCGGTTTCGCTCGAACAGCCGGTGCGCCGCCAGACCGAGGACGGCCCCAGCGATGACCACCGGAATGAGCAGAATCGATTCCACCCGCAGGGTCACCGCGAGCAGCATCGCGAAGAGCGACCGCATCACGAAGTACGAGCCGGTGAGGATCGCGCCGGAGACCGCCGCAACCCGGGAATCCCGCGCGATCGCCACGTTGTACAGGCCGAGGAGGAAGGCGACGAGCCCGACCATCGCGAAGACGCCGTACGAACTGCCGTCGATCGGCTGGTAGATCTTGTCGACCTTCGCCTCGATGATCGTGAGTGCCGCTCCGGCGGTACCGAACATGCCGGCCGCCACGTAGCGCCGCGTCTCGGGCTCCAGGGTGAGGAACTGCGCGCGCCACGTCGAGAGGAGCGAGCGCTTCTGCTTCTCGGAGCGGAGCTTAACCGCCAGACGAACGTACTCTAGCGGAGCGCCCGTCGCTTCGGAGACCGCCTGGATCACGTTGTCGTCGAGCTGACCGCCGTTCTGCTGACGTAGACGCTCGGCCAGAACGAGCATCTGATCGACACTGTCCTCGCTGATCGGGATTTCCTCGAGTCGCTCCAAGTTCGATTCCACGTCGCGTCCTGCCTTGATTCTACTCGCGCTCCGGCTCATGCGGTCGAATTCCACGTACGCAAACCGCTACTTGGCCGTTGCCGGGGCCTAGGTCAAAAAGAACGGCCCGTGCTCTCTGAGCACGGGCCGTTCCCCTGTTGGCGAGACGATCCTTACAGGTCGTCGCCGCCGCCGTCGCTGCAGCCATCGGCCGCAGGGCCGGCCTGTCCAGCGACGCGCGTCGTGACCTGGATCTCGGCCACACGCTGCGTTCCGTTGACGATCGGCTCGAGGACCGCGCGGCAGTCCGGGTCCTCCGCGATGTAGCGCGTTCCGTTGAGAACGAACGATCGGTAGTACCGGGTGCCGAGGGAGTCGGCGTCGACGCTGAAGCGGGTCGCCGTCGTCGGCAGCGAGGCGCGGAACGTTCCGTCGTAAGCGGTGGTGGCGCGACCGAGGACGAGGCCGGTCTCGTTGTAGAACTCAACCGCAACGCCGTCCGCCGGAGCGTCGGTGCCCTCGACGTAGACCGCACCGATGACGCGAGCCTGTCGCTCACGAATCTGCATCTTGGCGGTGTACCGCTGTCCCTGGTAATCCGCGAACACGGAGATCGGTCCGGTCATCGCGGAATCGCCCGCGAGGAACAGGCCCGAATTCGTGGCCAAGGTGCCGAAGGCATCCTGCGTGCCAGCGGTGCTGAACGTGGCGGGAAGGATGATCCGCTCGCCCGTGCTGGTGTAGCGAACGAGCTGGAACACGTACTGCTCGCCCGTCTGGAAATTCTCCGGGTCTTGAATGCCGAAGACCGTGTCATCGATCAGATCGGCGGAATCGACCCGCTGCGGATCCTGCAGCTCCTCGTCCGAGAAGGACGCGTACTCCTGCGGATCCCGTAGATTGGTCCGCTGGACGCGCACAACGGCCTCAAGCCGAGGCGTACTCGTCCCAACGTCCGGCGTCCGTCCGCCACTCGATCCACCGCACCCCGCCATGGCTAGGGCCAGAACGGCGGCCACGAACAACTGAACCTGCTTCATCGCGCTCTATTATGCCAACCGTGGCATTCCTTGTGAAGATTCATCTTTGAGGGATCCCTTACTCTGCGTTCCCACCCAGGACGCAAAGCCGCGCCAGCAACCCTCAATGGGTTGCTGGCGAATTCGTACTAGTCGAGGCAGCCTGAGGGGGGCGGAGGGGGGCTGCTGGTGCGCAGCGTCGGCACCACGTCGGCGGTCAAGCTCACGGTCGCGCCTTCGGTCAACGCGGGGAGCGGGGCCCGACACGTCGGCTCGTTGCCCAGGTACTCATTGTCGCCGTAGCCGAACTGCCGGTGGTACGCGGTGGCGTTCGGCCGTCCGCCCGGCACCGGATCCGCGACTTCGAGGTCGATCGCGAATCGCACCGCGTCCGTTCCGACCGCGGCTCGGAAGGAGCCTTCGGGAGAAGCGTAGGCGGATCCCACCTGGTTTCCGGCGGCGTTGTAGAACAGGACACGGGTATCGGGAACGCCATTTCCAAGCGAGTTTCGCACCCGGCCGACCACGAAGGCGCCGTCGGCGCGGATTCGCAGCGGCGCGGTGTAGTTCTGGTTGTTGTAGCGGCCGGTGATCGTGTACGTTTGACCGCCCGTCGCCGAGATCGCGCTCAGAATGCCGTCGGACGTGACCGTTGCGATGTTGGCCGGGGCGTTCGTGCTCCAGCTCACACCGTCGGCAGCGACGTATTCGTTGTCGTTGTTGCGTCCGGTGATTCGGAGACGAACGACGTCCCCAACCCGCAGGCTCGCGGTGTCGACACCCACGCTCGCGCTGGACTGCAAGTAGGAAGCCACGTGGATGCGTTGCGTTGGACCAGTCGGGGTGCCGCCAGTAGTACCTCCGCCTCCACCACAGCCCACGCCGCTCAGCCCAACGGTGAGAAGGGCGAGCACGAGAAACATCGCGCCTAGTATTCGGTTCAAGTCTGGACTCCTCCAACGGGACGTTCGCCCGGAATGGACAAACATGCTACTCCGTAGACGACCGGACGAGAGGTTGATTACGTTCGTCGAACGTCCGCGGACGAGAATCCTCGCGGGAGAAGCTCGGAAAGGCGGTACTCGACGGCCGTGGCGTTCTCGTCGACGACGATCACGGGCACGGCCGTGGGGTCGGGAGTGAACTCGACCAACACCTGCAGGCAGATGCCACATGGCGTTCCGCCATCGCGCGTGGCGACCGCGATCCGGCGGATCTCTCGTCCGCCCTCCGTCACCATTCGGCACACGGCCGAGCGCTCGGCGCAGATCGTCGCGCCGTACGAGATGTTCTCCAAGTTTGTGCCGGCCCAGAGGCGACCGGCTTCGTCCTCGACTGCCGCGCCGACGGAGTAGCCGCTGTACGGTGCGTAGGCGCGGGCTCGGGCGGCGACGGCGGCTTGCGTGAGGGCGTCCATCACTTGAAACTCGCGATGGTCACGCCCTGGCCACCCTCGGCCGGCTCGCCGTCGCGGAACGCCGCCACTCCCGGATGGGTGCGCAGGTAGTCCTGCGTCGCCTTCCGGAGGATTCCCTCTCCCTTGCCGTGCACGATCCTCACGCTCGGCACTCCGGCGAGCAGTGCGTCGTCCAGGAATCTCTCGAGCTCCCGCATCGCCTCTTCCGCACGCTGGCTGATGAGCTGAATCTCGGTCGTCGCGTTGAGCGCCTTCTGAAGTCGGATGTTCGCGCGGGGCTTCGCGGTGTCGCTCGGCTTCGCGGCCACCACTTCGAGGCTTGCGATCGGCACCGTCATCTTGAGCGGGCCGATTTGCACCGTCGCCATGTTCCCCTTTGGATCGTCGACGAGCTGCCCGATCTGGGTATAGCCCGAAATCTTGACGCTGGTGCCCTTTCGGAGCGCGTTCGCCTGTTCGGCCGAAACCTTCTTCTGCTTCGGCGCGAACTGCTTGGCGAAATCCTGCCCCGCGTCCTGCAGACCACGTAGCCCTTCCCTCACCCGGTCGGCGACCTTCGGGTCGTGCGGCGCGCGCTTCAGCTGCTCGAACAGATCGGACGCCTCGAGTCGGATCTCTCGAAGCGCGGCTTCCACGACCTCCTGTGCCTTCGCGTGGGCGCTCTTGCGAACGTCGTCCGCCTCGTCCAGCTTCCGCTTGGCGCGCTGCTCGAGCCGGCGTAGCTCCTCGGCCCGACGGTCCGCCTCGCTCTGGGCGATCCGGGCTTGACGTTGGGCGAGCTCCAGCTGCTCCATCATCTTCGCGACGTCCTGCGCCTGCTGACCGAGGCCTTCTCGCGCGGCGTCAACGATCTCCTTCGGAATGCCGTACCGTTCGGCGATGCGAAGGGCGTGCGAGGCACCCGGGGCACCCATGATCAGCCGGTAGGTCGGACGCAGCGTCTTGGCATCGAACTCCATCGCCGCGTTCTCGAACCCTTCGGTGTTGTACGCGAACGCCTTCAGCTCACCGTAGTGGGTGCTGGCGAGCACCGTGCCCCCCTTTTCCGCCATGGCACGCAGGATCGACGTCGCAAGCGCGGCGCCTTCCGCCGGGTCCGTGCCGGCGCCGATCTCGTCCAGCAGGATGAGCGCGCCGTCGCGCATCCCCTTCAGCGCTTCCGAAATGTTACGGATATGCCCGCTGAACGTAGACAGCGATTGCTGCAGGCTCTGCTCGTCGCCGATGTCGGCCCAGACCTGGCTAAAGTAGCCGAGCTTGATGTCGAGCGCCGGAGGCATGAGGCCGGCCTGGGCCATGAGGACGAACAGCCCGATGGTTTTGATCGAGACCGTCTTGCCTCCGGTATTGGGTCCGGTGATCAGGACGCTCTTCCCCTTGCCCACGCCGAGGTTGAGAGGTACGGCGATCTTTGGGTCGAGCAGCGGATGGCGCGCTCCCTGAACCTCGATGAAATGCCCTTGCCGCCGCTGCGGCATGGTGCCCTTCATTTCGAAGCCAAGGCGAGCCTTCGCGAACACCAGATCCACCTGAGCCGCCGCCTCGATCGCACCCACGAGCTCGTGTTCGATGGTGCCGACCTTTGCGCTGAGGGCGGCGAGGATCTTGTGCTCCTCCTGCCGCTCGGCCGCCTCAACCTCGCGAAGCGCATTGCCGAGTTGAAGGACGTCCTCCGGCTCCAGGTACACGGTCTGGCCAGACGCACTCGTGTCGTGCACGATGCCGCGGATCTTGCCCCGATTCTCGGACTTGAGCGGAATCACGTACCGACCGTCTCGCACGGTGTAGATCGGATCGCTCAGCAGCTCGCGGGTGCGGCCGGTGGTGTACGCCTGGATCCGCTCAACGATGCGGGCGGCGGCGGAGCGCTTGCGCTGGCGCAGCGTCATCAATTGGGCGCTGGCGTCGTCGCGAAGACTGCCGTCCGTCTCGAAGCTACCGACGATCTGATCCTCCAGACGACGGTTCTCCATCAATGCCTCGGCATAGGGTGCGAGGCGTGGCATGGACTCTCGGTTGCCATCCAGGAAGGATCGCAGTCCGCGGATCGCGACCATCGCCTCTCCGACTGAGAAAAGCTCTTGGCCGCCCAAGACGCCGCCGCGTGCCGCGCGGCGCACCGCGGGACGGAGGTCTCGAACGGGTCCGAGCGAAGGCGGGGACTGGCGGCTGAGGGCTTCGTGCGCCTCGGCCGTCGCCTCTAGGTGGCTCCAAACCTCGGCCTCGACGAAGCTCGGACGAAGATCATCCGCCCACGACGCCGCGAGGGGCGTCTCGCAATGAAAGCGGAGACGCTCCTGGATCGTGCGGAACTCGAGCACTTTCAGGGCGTGCATGGGACTCACCATTGTGACAGGGTCAGGATTCGCAGGGTTTGGGTCCTAGTCGGGCGAGAGTAGGCTTGCCACCCCCGCAAATTCACGTTATAAAAGGGCACATGCGACCACTCGGCATCGTGCTCCACATCTCCGCCAGCAAGTGGGGAGACGCCAAGGAAGTAGAAGCCTGGCACCGCGCCCGCGGATTCGACGGCATCGGCTACCACGGCGTAATCCTCAACGGCTACCGGAAGTCGAACCTCAAGTACACCGCCGCACTCAACGGCAAGATCGAGCCGGGCCGAGCCGATCACCTCAAGGGGGCGCACTGCAAGGCGGCCGGGATGAACGCGTGCACGCTCGGCGTGAGCCTCATCGGCTTACCTGGGTTCGCCGTGCGAGAAGCCGAGCAACCACCCGCCGATCTTCTCCTCTATCCCTACGCCACCGAGCGGCAGCTCATGAGTCTGATCCACTGGATTCGAACTAAGTGCGAGAAGTACGACATGGATCCAAACGGCACCTTCAAGCACCCGGTTACCGGCAAGCGACACCCTGTGGTGACCCAGCACTCGGACCACGATCCCGGAAAGCCGCTGTGCGCGTCGTGGCGTCTGGATGAACTGCGCAAGATGCTCTGACCCGATGCCGCCCGAATGACTCAAACTATAGGGGTGACACCCGCGCTGATCGCCCTCCTCGCCCTCGCGCCCCAGACGGTGAGCCTGACGCCGTCCGAGGACCTGTGGGTCTACCCGCATTCCTCGGACCCAGGCTCGGACGCGATGCTCCGCATCTGGGGATCCGGCGGAAGGCCGGCACCCACCAACGCCTCGGAGGCCGAGGAGCAGTCGATGGCGTACCTGAAGTGGGACCTGTCGAGCGTCCCTGCGGGCAAAAAGCTCGTAGAGGCCCGACTGGTGCTCACCAACGTCGCAAAGCCGGGCTTCACCCTCGACCAGTCCAAGGCCGCGCCCCTCCAGGTCCGCCCGGTCGGCGCCGACTTTGCGGAGAAGACGTGGACGTTCGAGGGCGTGGGCAA